>ERZ1034917.130-NODE-130-length-72658-cov-645.483878_pt1 | contig 72658 bp, 107 predicted proteins | sample MGYA00520605_ERZ1034917 | MGnify/ENA primary metagenome ERZ1034917 (study PRJEB33766, sample SAMN09781784) | gut metagenome | biome: gut microbiome | host: Homo sapiens | place: Madagascar | study: EMG produced TPA metagenomics assembly of the PRJNA485056 data... | reverse complement strand
CCCTGCTATCGCTGGACGGGCAAGCCATAACGCCCAACAATGTTACCAGCGTTGAATTTATGGTAGGGGATATCAGAAAAACGTGGCCTGAGACGGCTACGTTTGACGATGCCACACTGAAATTTAAGATACCACTTACGCAGAAGAACACGTTTGCCCTTAGAAAGGGGTACATCAACGTGCAGGCCAGAGCGGTATTTCAGGACGGATCTGTTGTCGGCGGGGAAAGCGAACCGGGGGCTATCATGTTCTCCCGCTCTCGGAGTGTTCTCCCCGGAGCTTCCGACGCAGATGGGGAAGTAACCGCACGGATATTTATAGCGCAGCAGAACGACGTATCAGTGCCACTTAAACGAAGAGCGGGAAAGGCCGCTACATTGGATGGCGCAGTCCTCTATAACCAGGAACAGGACTTGACATCCGAAGAACGGGAAGTCGCCCGGAATAATATCCGGATGGACGACGACACCCTCCTCCAATGCCTGATAGACACGGACACCCTCCCGGCAGTAACCAGCGCAGGGGCAATCCTGTGCGCCAAGGACAAAATCATTTTGATGTGAAAGGAAATTGATATGGCGATTGAGTTTAGAGACGTAGCGGATTTGGACGAAGTAACGGAAATCCCCGAAGATGCGGACATCCTTGTTATCGTGGACGGTGTAGCGAAGCGGATAAGCAAGGAGAACGCCAAGTTCGGCGGCGGCAGTGTGACGACCTTTTACGTTGGACAGTAAGGAGGGATAAATAATGGCGCAAATACCGAATAAAATTTATTCCGATGCAGCAAAAACCACGGAAGCTACTCCCCAGCAGGTTTACGATGCGTTTATGGCGGGGAAAGTGGTTTTGAGCTTTGGAGACGTAAGCGCGTCCGGAGCCAAGCAAAGTACGGTAACCAGCTGCGCAGTATTTGGTGCTCCGGGAGCGGTTGTCGGCATCAAAGTCTATTATGACAACAACGACAGCTTTGCAAGTCTCAGTGTCGGCGACACCTCCGGAGGTAACTAACCTTGACCACCAATCACATCAAGGCCATCCTGACCAGCCTGCGGGCAATGGTTGTCAAAATGCTCCCGGCGTATAAGTTTTACCTCGGCACAGAGATATCCACAAGCGAAGAAACGTTATTGACTGCCACTATCGTAGACGGAGAAGCAACGGTAAGTGTAAGCGACACATTCGGTGGTTTTGTCGATGGCGATACTTACAATGTAACGCTTGACGGAGAGACTACGCAGACCGCAGCTAAAGACATTACCTATCTTATGCCTTTTTTCGGATCATAATTTATGGATAAAATAATTGGAATTACAAACGCTCCTGATGATGTTATTGCGGCCTTATTAAGTGGGACACCAATATCTGTACTGGCGCACGGAAAATATGTTGGCGGGCATATTGTAATTTATGAGGATTCTCAGCAGATTGCCAGCGGCGACCTCATTGACGGGCAAGACGCTGGGGGCACAGGTACATATGCTTACAGCTTGACACCGATCGAAGGTTATTCCGGGTATGACGATGCGAAAAGCTACAGGCTTGTAATAGATGGAGACGAGATCAATTCCGTTAAGAACGGTGCCCTAACAAACCTTCCGCTTAACGCGATGTACATTATCGCGGATTTTGGCCGTGGAATGCAAGTTGAGCAAACCTATCCGGATTTGTCGAGCGTATCCGTATCCCAAACCAAAACTGTCACAGCCAATAAGTACCAGACCAAGAAGCTGGACAAGTCCCTCCTGCCGGACGGCGTTGAGAGCGGGATAGAGGCGGCGAACACCAAGGCCGCAACTGCCCTGTCTGCGGCACAGACTGCGCAGGATACTGCTAACGAGGCAATATCGGATGCGAACACGGCACAGACTACGGCGAACACCGCCAAGAGCACAGCGGATGCAGCGGCTCCGAAAGAGAACCCTGTGTTTACCGGAACATTTTCCCAAAACAGAATGCCAAACACGACTGTTGGCGAATACTCTCATGCGGAGGGACTGTATACCACGGCAAGCGGATACTGTTCTCACGCGGAAGGAACGGAGACCACGGCAAGCGGCTACTGTTCTCACGCGGAGGGGAGTGATACCACGGCCAGCGGCAGCTACTCTCACGCGGAGGGGAGTGATACCACGGCCAGCGGCAGCTACTCTCATGCGGAGGGAACGAACACCATAGCTACAAGTTCTGAGCAGCATGTGCAGGGAAAGTTCAACATAGAAGATACGGCTGGAAAATATGCTCACATCGTAGGCAACGGGGGAAATACGGCATACCGCTCCAACGCCCACACCCTCGACTGGAACGGCGTACCGTGGTATAAGGGCAGACCGCAATTCGGCGGAACTGCACAGGACAACGGAGCACAAACGGTAGTCGGCAACGGCGATAAAGAAATTATCCTGGCATCCAGCACTTCCGGCTCCACGAAGAAATTCAAAATCACGGTAGACGACACCGGCAAGATCTCGGCAACGGAGGTCACAGATGCGTAAGTACCTCGCTGTCCTCCTGCTCTGCATCCTCGTCTCTATGCCCTGCCACGCCAAACAGGCACAGGCTCCCACTGTCAACGTCAAAACAGAGGGTATGCAAATTATGTGGCGGCACATGGAAATGCGAGGAGAAATGGTCACAAAGCCCCGGTTAAAAGGCCGACTGATTATCCCCAGCGTGGGTATCGACGTGGGCTTGTACTACGTCAACTGGGACAACGGCCAGCGCATAGCCAACCGGAAGGACAGCGCAGGGTGGTATCACCACTACCTGACCAAGACATCCAACCTGATAGCCGACCACAAGACGCAGGAGTTCAAGACGCTCCCCAAAGTGGAGGTGGGCGACCGGGCGTACATCCTCACCAAGGACGAGATTATAGCCCTCACCTGCACATGGGCGATTGACGGTCATAACACCGGGGACTACATCACGGATGCAGACTACCACAGCGTGATAGACGATGCGGAGTATGTCTGCTACACCTGCCTCAAGGGCTGGCGCAATGTGCGGGTTGTCGGGTTTGATTCTGTGCCCGGGGGATTTATGGGATTATTTAACAGCAAGGATGGATACATCTTCTGAGGGAAAGAGAAAACAACAGATAGGAGAACGCTTTTTATGCCTGATAACAGCACCGTAGAAGCTCTGAAAATATGGAAAGCGCTGGAACCTATGGTGGCGAAGAAAATATCCGCTATGACGGCTGGTGCCGTGCAAAGACGCAAGGCCAAGGTTTCTACTGCGCCGAACGCTACTACGGGGCTTATAGGGGTGCAGGAAGCGTTCTCCAATCAGATCATGATTCCCTATTCCAGTCAGCTTTCCGAAGCGAAAGTCGGGGATATGTGCTGGATAGAGTGGTCTTATGGAGCTACTAACGCCATTGCCGTACCGCTTATGCAGGGAGGGACTTCTATTGAGATACCGGTTCCGATAAATAAGGGCGGTACGGGGGCGGAGGATGCTAACGGAGCGAGAGAGAATTTAGGGATACCAAGTTTTCCGCTGAGTGTGTCGGATGGCGGCACAGGTGGGACAACTCCCACAACAGCCCGTGAAGGAATCGGCGCATGGGGAAAGCCTGTTGTGTTGTGGACAAACGCAAGCCCCACATCCACACTCCCCACGCAGGATATTGACATAGATGAAAACTGCCCGTTTTTGCTCTGCGTGGGTACGAACGGCGGGTTTATCCTCGACAACACGGATCGGGGCGGCGTGCTGACGGAAGCGCACTGGACGGACAATTATCATGTCACCTTGCAGACAAGGGTCATTAAACGGGCTGCCGGGGGCAAGGTGCGTATCGGCAACGCCTACGGCTATGATTACAACTCTAACGACGGGAAAATAAGCGGGAAGCAGGACAACACCGAATGCATCCTGTACCAGATTTGGGGGATATATTGATGTACGCACTCAACCTTGATACGGACGGAAGGATATTATCCGCCACATATGCCCAGTACGCCAAAGAGGGCGCTGTGCTGGTGGACACCCTCCCTGTAGGGGACATCTACGACAACCGCTATGTGGACGGATCCTATGTTTACGATCCGCTTTCCAAGCCGGAAACACCTGACCCCGGACTGAGTCTCGAAACGCGGGTGACTGAATGCGAGAATAACATTGCCCAGATAATGACAGGATTGGAGGCGCTTGCGGATGGCTGATATTGGGGAAGTCCTCGGAAGGATAAAGACTCGTTTGGACGCTGGGAAGAAGGCTGGCGTGTATCTTACCGACGAGCAAGCCCTGCAAGTGAAGGAAATCTACGGAAACTGGAACCCTGACGTGGAGTATTTGAAACCAGAAAACGGTATTCTAAGGATACTCGACGAAGGGGAACCATATGAGCTGCGACAGAACCATACTTCACAGGCAGGCTGGCCTCCCCATCTCACTCCTGCACTGTGGGAAAAGGTAGTCGTAGATCACACAGGGACGATTGATGATCCCATTCCGTATTCTAATGGCCTTGAAATCTTTAACGGGAAGTATTACACGCAGAACGATGTGCTCTACCTATGCACGAGAGACAGCGGTACACCATTGTACCACGATCTTTCTGCGCTGGTAGGCATATATGTGGAGGTGGTCACGAGCAATGAGTAACCTTACAGATTTTATTGAGTATCTGAAAGAACAGGTTGGGCAACCCTATCTTTGGGGCGGCCAGCATACGAAACTTACCCCTGAAAACTACGAAAAGGTGGTAGATAAATGCGAAAAACGCACGGGCGGATATCCAAATATGACCTATGCGGAGGCTGCGAAAAGGTTCTGCAAGAAGAAATTCGACGCAGGAGCCACCGTTTTGTATGCCTATGACTGTTCTGGGCTGGGCGTATACTGGCTGTACAACCTGAAAAAGCTGTACAAGACGGATGTAAACTCCAATACTATGGCTTCCCGCTGCGTTATGGTGCCGAGAACTGAAGCACCGAAGAAAGGGTACTGGCTCTTCCGGGAAAATGCAAATGGCCGCGTCTCCCATGTAGGGTACATGATCTCCGATACGGAGTGTATTCATGCAGAAGGCCGCAGGACTGGCGTAGTGCGGGTTAAATTCAAAGAACGGTACTGGCACAAATGGGGAATACCATTGGTGTTTAAGGACGAAATAACGGGGGATATAAAGCCCGCAGAGCCGGAGGCCCCGGATACTCCGCCTGTTACTTATGAGAAGAAGGTAAAGGTAGTAGGCGGTTCTGTCAACGTTCGCGCGGACGGATACGCTTCCAGCAAGCGGCTGGGAACTGCGCACCGGGGGGACGTATTCCCGTATCTCGGTTTGCACGAAAAGACGGGCTGGTATAAAATTCTATACAAGGGGCAAGAAGCCTACATTTCCAACATTCCAAAATACACGCAGCTGATCGATGCCTGATCGCGTGTCTCCATAGAAAAAACAAATTAAAGAAAGGACTTGAAGCAATGAAACTTCCTGATCGTGTATATGATGTGCTAAAATGGGTAGTAATAATTGTACTGCCCGCTGTCGCAACCTTCTATGCGCTTCTGGCCAACACTTGGGGTTTCCCCTATGCTGACCAGATCGTAGCTACTATCAACGGCGCTACCGTATTTCTGGGCGCTATCCTGTGCATCTCCACGGCACAGTACAATAAGGATTTTGGCGGCGTACTCTAATAATTTATAAGAAACGAGAAAAGGAGGGCTAAAGACATTGCGGTGTTGAAGCCCTCTTTTTCAAAAAAAGGATAAAAATTCCTAAATTTTTTTGCCCAAACCTATTGAAACTGTTTTGCAGACTGCATATAATAAAAGTGACTTTAGAGCGTACTTATTTCTACTGTAGGTAAGCGAAAAAGTCTTTGTATGTAGATAGCGGCATGACCGTCTGTCGTTGTGTTGAAGCGCTACGCCGGTTCAGCTTCGGTGTAGCGTGGAGCATCTCTTTGGGTTCAGCGCTACCGCGGGCTGGATAGGTTGTAAGACTGAAAGAAAGCGCTATTAAGCCCTACTACTTATAGTAGGGCTTTTATTGTGTGGAGGACAGGGATGGGGTTGCTTTTGGATGCTGCGCAGCAATGGGACAGAATGCAAAACGTGTCCTATAAAATTGTTATCGGAAGAAAGCACACATCCAACACAATAAACCTTATATTTCGCACAATGGACTTCGATCATCTATCCGGCATACACTACATAGAAGATGTAGATTTCGGTATGCACAGGAGAGAATACCGTGGGAAAAACTTTCTTCCATCTGTTTTAAGTGGAAAGCTCGATGATACGCTCGTAGAGAAAAGCGGAAAGTGGAACAAAATATCAGAACGTCTATTCTTAATCACGGAGATTGAGGAAATTCTTGATTCTGATTTTTCTGTGTATAAGTTTTCTCCAAAGAAACTTTCGTTTCACTCAAAAATAGAAGCCACATATTTATTCTTTAGTCCTATACATGAGAAGGCCGTTTTTGTATTCGTCGATTCAGATAATGATTGCTTTTATTGCAAGTCTTTATTTCCACAGGATACAAAAGATTATGATTACCGAACGAATCAAAGCCCGTGGGCTGTCCTGAAAAAAGTTAAGAAAATTGGAGACATGGAAACGGAGCTGTTTATACGTCCCACATATCGTAAAACGGAAAAAGATTTGCAAGCTCGTGGGGCCTAAAATTGAAACAAATAAAGCCGCCCATACGGACGGCTTTTTCTTTTGCACTAATTTCGCACACCGGATTAGCACAGAAGTTCATACTGCGGCTATTGCATCGAACACACTCTTTCGTACTTCACCCTTGTTGACGATCCTCTGCGCATAGCGCATTGTAGTGTTTATATTGCTGTGCCCCAATGCCTGTTGAATCTCGTCCAACGGCACATCGTGCGTCAGCATAAAAGATGCGGAGGCGTGTCTCAATGCGTGGGAGCGGATGCCATCAATGCCCGTTATAAGGCGCACCAGACGCATTACAAGGGAGCTTAAAACATCCCGGTCAAACGCACCCCAGCAGAAGGGAGCCCCTTGCGGATAAGAGACAAACAAAGGGTCTGTATCCTTCAACGTTTTAGGTCTGTATCCGCTTTCCAGATACTCCGTTACCGCCTTTTGCGCAATGGCAGGGAAGGCGGCATATCGGGGCATACCGCCCTTCGTGTTCTCCAAAAGGATTTGATGCGATTCCCAGTCCAGATCGCAGGGACGGATAGAACATAGCTCTGCATTGCGCATGGATCCGGTCAGGAATAACGTCAGGATCGCTTTATTCCTCGGCCATGTCTCTGTGCTGCATTTGCTCGGTCTGTCTGCGTTGAGAATAGCAATCACCTCGGAAGGCCCCAGAACGTGCTTGTACGGCTTTTTCTTAGCTACGGACACTCTCCGCTTATCTGGGTTCAAAATGCCGAAATCTGGCATAACAAAGCACTCCTGTATAGCGCTGATGTACTCGCACCAGTACCGCATGTGCTGCATGTACAGGGAGATCGTCGTAACGCCGTCGCCTTCCTCGGCAAGATGGGAGCGCCAGCCCATTATCGTTGCGGTATTGAGCTTTGCATTTTTGTCTCCCGCCCAAGCAAGGAACAGGTTGATTGTCTGCGCATACCCTTCAATCGTAGTCTGCGCCTTGTCGGCTTTCAGGGATGCAATGTAGCTGTCTCGCAATTCGATAATGTCCATCCTGCACTCCTTCTTCCTTATCTTCTGCGCTTTCTGTCGTCGTCCCGGCTGCGGTTATTTCTTCCCATCAGGGCATCAAACAGGAACGAGTCACCAATAACGCTTCCGGTAATGGTGCATTCCCTGCGCTTCTTCCGGTTTAGTTCGGCCTTGCGATCACATTCTCGCAGAAAAGCTTCCCAACTGTCGTCTTTCTTATTGTTGTTAGCCATAGCGGCAATCCTCCTTCACCTGTTAATACTATTATTATAGCATAATCCGGTCGTTTTGTTCATGGAATTTTGGCTGCTGGTCTGAAATTATTTCCATTTCCGTTTTACTGGCCGCTGTCCTCTGCACCATTTCAGATATTCCAGCTGCATCTGCGGGGTGAAGGAACCTTCCTTGCCCAGACGTACTTCGTCGTACTTATCGGGGTAGTATTCCTTCAACCACTTTTTCAGGTTTTCGCTTACGGGTTTCATGCGCTTCCTCCCTTCTGCGATTTATAGTAGATAGGGGAGGGAGAGCCGTTTCCGACTCTGCCTCCGTCCTGTTTGTGACCGATCGGTTACTAAAAGTCAATGCTCCCGTCAGAACCAGACTGATCGTGCGGAATACATCCTCGTCCATGTCCCTTATCAATGGCGTCAACACCATTGCTGTAGATTTTATCAACTTTTTCGTTGGCCTGAGAAACTGCGTCCTTAAACTCTTTGAAGGTTCTTTCCTGTGTTTCGATAAGATTCATGATTTCCTCCACAAAATTTGTTGTTGCGTAGAGGACAAATCCATGGTAAAATATGCTTACCAATAGGATTTCCTCTTTAGTTTTGGTGTTCTGTTGGGGTAGCGGTATGTTTTCGTTTTGCGGACGGGGAACATGCCGCTTTTCATTTTCTGTTTTTCTTTTTAAGTTCTCTTTCAGCTTCGTTTTCAATAAATTCGGAACACGCCAGTTTTACGATTCCGGCAACGGTAAGCCCCTTCTTTTCGGCAAGTGCTTTCAATGCATCGTCCATTTTGTCAGGGAATTTGATTGCTCTTGTCATTACGCCTCCTTTCGGTTGATATTATAGCATTAAACATCAACCTATGTAAAGGGAGAATTTATGAACAAAACGTAAAAGAGGGCCGAAGCCCTCTCTTTTTATAGACACTATTTTTCTGGCATCATGTTTTTATTAAGGCCACCTGCGTCATAGGTGGTGTATCCGTTGACGGTGGAGTACAGTATCGCAGGATCTCCGGCTTGTGGATCGTCGTTCAGGATGGATATCATCACATCAAACTTCATTTCGTCCAAAGAAAAAGTTTTGGTCATTTCCATTTGTATATCGCATAGTTCTTCCCATTTGCTTTTATCGGAATTGTAGCATTCCTCTCTGGCACCAGAGATTTCTACTTTCAATTCCAAAGTGTTCGTATCTTCATGAAACGTGTATCCTTTGTAGTATTTCCCGAGCTTTGCAGAGAACATAAGAATTATTAAGTTCTTTGCGTTTTCTTTTTTCTGTTGCTCTTCCGGGCTTAGTGTTGGCGTAGGTTCAGGAGTGGGAGAAGGGGACGGAGTTGGTTCTTCCGTTGGGGTTGGGGAAACAGACGCAAACAGGGACGTGCCGCTGGCGCATCCAACAAAAGATAAAACCAGCGAGATAGCAAGAAACGATATAAACAATTTCTTCACTACTTTATTCTCCTTTTATTTTGAAGCATCAACCTTAACCTTGCCGTCAACCACCAATAGCAGTGTACTTCCGCTTGTGGAACCAACCTCAAAATTTATATGCTTATTGGTGTAGCCTAATTCCTCGTATGTCTCCATTACGGTATTACAAATTTCTTTCGCTCCATCTATCAAATCATCAATCATTTTTTTGCCGTCGGTTGTAGACCTTAAAGCCTTGTACTGAGAGCTGGTAAGATCAAGAGAGGACATGATCCATAGCGCGTCGTCAATTACCATGTAGGATGTTCCGTTTCCAATAAGGGTTGAGTAAGTTTTCCCGATCTTCTCTGCATCGGACTTAAAACCGCTGGAAGAAGAACTGGAAGAACTGGACGAACCGTAGGAACCGGAATAACTTGAGGTATATGAATGGTACGGAGTTGCGGTAGCCCGGGAGCGCTTTTCTGCTTCTTTTTCCTGATTAGCCTTCAATACCTGTGCAAAAATAAACAGGAGAACGAAAAAGATAGCGACCATAAGGCCTGCGGGAGCCTTCCCTTTGTTCTTTCTTCCGGTGTTCGGAGCGTCCTCCTTATTCGATGTAGAATCTTCATTCCGCGTGGCTTCCGGGAACTGATCGTTCAGCAATTTGTTAGCTTGTGCGTTCAATATACTGGCCGCCTGTGCTATAAGTTCCTTCTTTTCCTGTTCCTCCGAATCTGATGCGGGTTCGGGGTGTTGCTCTTCCTGCATTTCCGTCTGGGATTTCACTTCTGCCTTGGGTTGTGACTCTGTTTGCGCTTCAACCGATGATTCGGCAGGATCCGTGGCTTTCTCTGCTTCCTCAATAATTTTCTTCGCTTCTTCTACCGGGCATCCACATCCGGGACACGCAGGGGCTTTGTCTGAAAACTCTTTCCCACATTCGGGACATTTAATTAACACGAAATCACCTCCTTTTCAACAGATTATAACAAATATAATTCAGGATGTAAATAGAAAAAGAGAGGTTTTATCCCTCTCTTATACTATTTTTTTCAATTTTCGATGCGTCAGGCTGCTCTTTAGTACGATTTCGTACTACGCACATCCTACTATTAACAGTATAAACGAAAATATGTTCGCTGTTAAGGTAGAAAAATTGTGAACCAGGGCGTTTCAGTTTCCAAATCCCGGCTTTTTTGTTCTAATGATTGTTATGCTTTCGGGCATCACATCCAATCAATACACATGGAGGTCTCACATGAGGGTAAAGGCAGAAATCAAGGTTGAAAACTGGGCAGATCACAACATTCGGTTTGTATGGAAGGACGGAGAATGGTGGGGCGTGTTGAAGGACATATGCGACGCACTGGGGTTGCAAACGTTCCATGTTAAAGAAAGACTTGAGAATGAATATGGGCGCATAAAGGGTATTGTTTCAAACAATACCCTTTCGGAAAAGCTTGGAAGATCTGGAAAAATTGGGGAGAATAAAAATAACGAGAAATGCATAAAGGGGGTCGTTTCAAACGACCTCCTTGCAAAAATCACAGGGAACAACAGGAAAACACCTCTGTATAAATACGATAAAAAATGTATATCTCCCCTCGTTTCAAACGAGGTGAGCGAAAAAATCCCAGAGAATACAGCAAAAAATGATACGAATAAAAATGAGCAGAAATGTATATCTCGGGTCGTTTCAAACGACCTGTGCGTGAACAGGGAGCCGGAACTTTCCTCGATTATGATCCCTACGCCTTCGGGGGAAAGGGAACATATTATCGCCAACGAGCTTGCCATATACGATGCTATCTTCATGAGCCGCAAGAAGGAAGCAAAGGTGTTCCGACGCTGGGTGTACAACATGCTCCGTACCCTGCGCCAAAAGAGCGGCTTTGAAGGCTTTGAGGTTTTCCGCATGATGGACAAGGAGCAACAGAAGGAAGCCATGCGCAAGATGCGTGATGAGATCCAGAGCACAAGAGAACTAACAAGGCAGGACTACATTAAGGCCAATACCATAGCGGATAAGGCAGTATCCAACCGTGCAGGGCTTCCGACCATGATGCATAAGGGCGATATGTCCCCGGACATGCTCAAAGACCGCCAGCCCATATTGGACGACGTAGTGGAGATTATGTCATTCAAAGAGCGTTTCGGGCTGGATATATCTGTCAGCGATACCGTGTACAGGAAGTGGGGCGGTGAAGAAGATAGGGGAGAGTGAGGTCGTGGTGCGGCAAAGCACTGCAATCAACGCATTTAGAACTCTGCGCATAATAGAAAGGAAAAATCAATGCAAGCGAACAAAATCTTTGAACATCCTGAATTTGGAAAAGTTAGAACAGTCATGATCGATGGGGAGCCGTGGTTTGTAGCGGCTGACGTATGCAATGCACTCGATATTGGGAATCCGTCTCAAGCTCTTTCACGACTGGACGAGGACGAGAAGATAATTACCCTCATTTCAAATGAGGGTAATCAACGAGGCAATCCCAACGTGGCGGTGGTTAACGAACCCGGGCTATATACCCTGATCCTTGGTTCCCGCAAACCAGAAGCTAAAGCTTTCAAGCGCTGGATAACTCACGAAGTCCTCCCAACCCTTAGAAATGCCGCTGGATTGGACGCAGCGGATGCTCTGCGTATGTTGTCAAGGGAGAACCAGAAGAAGGGAAATAGATACCTTTACGAGGCTGGTTTGGGCGACAGAAAACATTATTGCGCAGCGGCCAAGGTAGCAGGGAAGGCCATGGGGATGCGTCTGCATAAAGAAAAGGCCGTACCGAAGGATGAGATACCTGCGGAGCGGCTTCCTGAATACGATAAAATATTTAGCGAGACGGTGAAGCTGTTCGACCTGAAAGATCGGTACGGCATAGAGTTTTCCGTCAGCACTGCGATCTACGGGCAGTACGGGGATAAGAAATAAAACTTCCGGCGTTTTCAAAACTCTGCACATAATTAGTGCTTGACATAGGCAGAGACGTATGTTATTCTTTATGTGTCATCCAGTAATGGATGTGGATTGAAATTTGGTGTTTATGATATAACAATCAAAACGACGGAAACGGCACTTGTCACCCAGAAATGGGTGTGGATTGAAAATATCATTAGTGGGTAGGCCACAAAGCGGAGCGCAACGGCTCCGCCTTTTCTTTTTTAATCATCACACACAATGACACCAGCAATCGGACAATCCGGTGTCAGCTCGTCTATCTCGTCTCCCATCCATGCATCCCAATAGATGGTGGTCGGCCAGTCGTGCCCGGCGGGGTCATATGCTTCGGCCTTGTATTGGCCGAGTGCTCCCTCGCAGTGAACATCTTCTGCCAACGTGTATTTTTGCCCTTCAAACTCCACCGTCATGCCCTCGGTGTTTGGAATCACGTCCTCTTCGATGATTTCACGGGCCAGCTCACGCACTTTTTTTAGCATCCAGACCGGGAAAATAAAACGGCTGTGCTTATAATCATCGATTGCGCCGAGATCCCGGAGAGCGTTTTCAAGATCCAATGTTTTGTACACGCTGCCGTAATGCTCGTCACGATACCCCGTGGAGACATAGGCGACAGGCTTTTCCTCGTCAAACCAGATGAACATCTTTTTCCTTCTGTCCTCCGCTTAGTTTATTTTGTACCGATCAGATGCAAAGGATACAAGGGCGCTGGTGGTGTACATAGACTGCACCGCCGCCACTCTCGCAAGGTATTCTTCCCGCAATATGGGCTTGCCCACATCTTCTAAAATCTCTGCCCTTAATTTTTTGGAAAACTGCGTACCCAGCCCCACCAGACGCAAGCCGCGCACGATCTTTGTCTGGTTGTCCAGCAGTGCCATAGTCACCGCGTAGCCTTTTCCCTCTGGGACATCCGGCAGGGAAGGAGTACGGGCCAGCTGCAAGGCAAACGGGGAATCATTCCACGGCAGCGACCCCAGCTTAGAGAGCAGGCACAGCACACCGCCGACACGGACAAAGCGGAACTCGCAGGCCGTGCCAGCCTGAAAAGCTGCGATCTCGCCGGGAGTGGGGGAGTTGTAGTTGTACACCAGCAAAAATCCGGATCCGTCAAGATCAAAATATGCGCCCTCCTTGGACAGGTTGAGCCATGGAGCAGGCTTGCCGACTTCAAACATTTCCATTTGTTTTTCCTCCTTTTTAGTCTTTAACGATTGCATAACTCTGTGCATAATATTGAATATATATGCACAGAATACTTATTCGATATCACGCCAGGTATATTTTATGCCCGGTAAGCTCTTCTTCGCGCTTTACGTCAACGTGGCATATTTCCTGCAACGATTTCCCCGGATGGAGTTCCAGCCCGTCAAACGTGATACGACCGGAAAACAATCCGCTTACGGTATCGATCTGGGCTTGCGTCGGCACAAAACCGTGCTGAAATGGGGATTTTTCGCGGCCCACGGCTACCTCTGCGGTGTGCAGGTATGTGTTCCCGCCACCGTTCCAGCTCCACGACCGGAAAATAAGCTCCCCGGTTTTGCGGATTGCAATATTAAGCGTTAGCGGGATGCCGTAAAATGGGGCTGTGTAGCAGATCAGATCCCCTTCCTGATAGCCTTCAAATTTTCGTTCCAGGTCGATGGTATATTCCTTGCCTTTGTCCTTGCTGCCGCACATCTGGTTAATAACAACAATCTTGTACATGGTTTTCTCCTTTTCGCTCAGTATATCATGCTTTTGCGCGTTGCGCACCTACTTTTTGGGCGGTTTAGCCGCCGCCTTGTGCTCCTATGCCGTTTATTGTTTCGATTTTGGCGATCAAGGTATTTATATCTCTGGACATATTTATAACTCCTTTAGTTTGTAATTTTACAGGTGCCATTTTTCGACAAGATTGGTGTATTCGCGGGATTGTCTCCGGTTCCACTTTTCCGCTACTGTTCTTTTTTCCTGGGCATATCCGGGATCTATTTCCGCCATGCAGGCGGGACATAATACCGCCCAACGATCGCCGGCGACGTGTTTATAGTGTGCGTACACAATGTCATTGTTCCCGCAAAAGGGGCACGGGAGTAATCTATCATCGACTCCATGTGGCCTGACAATATCGAAACTGCTTTCAATGCTCATTTTTCATACCTCCGCTTAAAGGTTCGCCATATATTGCCCTCGTTACCTCCGGGGCGGGCAAAAAGTGTTATTTATGGGCGCTTTCCCACGCTTTAGCGATTGCGTCCCAGCTTTTAGCGGTAAAATCTCCCACCATTCGCCCAGACTTCCAAAGGTTCCCACGATACACACAATCACAATCAGACCAGCAAATATTTATGCCGTCGCAGTCACTCAGGGTATCGCCATACCATAAATCAATAATCAAGTTCCGGCCCATGTTCCACGCCTCCCCGCTTAAAGGTTCGCCGCTTCTGATTTGTAATATTCTTGCACGGCGCACATGTACGCGGTGCCCTCGTCCATGCTCTCGATGTCCGTAATCGTCAAAACATTCGTGCTGTTTTCCATTTGTTCCCCTTTTGGGCCGGGTACAATGCCCCCGGCGGGGCTTACGATACGAAAGCGGGGCGGCGGTGCCGTTGCCCTATGTGCTTATAGGTTAATGCTGCACAATATCATAATTGCGACAGTCGCCCAGATCGGCAGCAGCCAGGCCCGGAGAAAACGCCAAATAAAAATGACATGGCAAGCGATAGAGCCGGGGCGGATGTAGTAGCCGCCAGCCATAACGACCTTGTCGCCAAAGGTCAGCACCTTGTCCCATCTCGTTTCCAGATCTTCCGAGCAGGTCGGGTTCGGGAGTCTGTACTTTTTCATCGCGTTGTTGATTGTCATGGCCGTGCCCTCCTCAGCTTTCTTTCTCGATCGTCCCTTTGCCGACCCAAACGCTGCCGTCCGGCCATTTGTAGGAGTCGAAGGAGTATTCGTGGCTGCCAACTTTGAACCGAATGTAGGTTCTGTCGTCGCTACCTTCCAGAAGGGTGATGCGGTCGAGGGCGGGCTGGAAGCCGTATTCGCTGTAAAGGGCCGCCTGCGCGGTGCGCTTCAAATTCATGTTGATCTCTCGGGTTGTCATGGTCTTGTCCTCCGTCATCATGTTACATAACCCGGAAAATCTCGCCGTACTTGGCCAGATGCGCGGCGCTGTAAGCAGCGCAAAACTCCTGATACGTGCAGGGCGACAGCTCCCGCGCCAGCTCCTCCCGGATATCATCGTCCATGAGTTCAACGGCGGCGGCCATGCTCACGACGTTACCGGCTACGGTTACCATGCTATTGGTGTAATCTGTCATATGTGTATCCCCCTATTATGATAATGTCCTTGACAGTTTCGGCGGGGGATGCTAAGATGTGCATAGCCCCTAAACCGTGTAGTGACGTTTTAAGGCTTTAGCATGGCAACAGTTGCAGCTGTTGCCATGCGCTTTTTCAAGCCCTGGATCAGCCGGGGGAATTTTCTTTTCCCCCTTGGCTATGCCTAATTATAGCATATTTCCGGCAGCCTTTGCAAATGCATAACGGCGTATAATACCGCATAAACGCAATAAAGTCCAATATACATTAAAATATTTTTAAGAGCAGAAAAAACACTGTAAAACAGGGACTTTTTTATTTAGTTTATGCAGTAAAAGAAGGATATGCAGATTCTTTTTTAAGATCGTGAAGTAAATGAATAATATGCAGCATTAAGGACCTGAAAAGGTTACGCCGCCGCAACTTGTTGCGATATCCGGCGCAGCTCCGGCCTTACCTGCTCCCGCAGCACTTCCGGCAGCCCTTCCCCCAGACCCCGCACGGTATAACCTATACAGCATATATTGCATAATACGGACAGATATATAATATAAATAATAAGCGCATACGCACATATATATAATATAGGCGCGCCCGCCCGCACATACACACGCACACGCCTACGCCCGTATTGCTTAATATATATTCTATACAGCAACCATACTCGTTTATTATCGGTTTTACGGTAGTATAGATATATACGTTGCTTATTATCGGTTCAATACGGTTGTTTATTGTTTATTGCTTTTGTTCCCTTATTGCTTATTATGTCGGTTGTATGGTATTTATTACTGTTTAATATCGGTTACTTTCTGGGGGATTATTAAGGGGGGGATTTCGCTATCAAAAGTAAACGATCGTTCACTTAGTACGAATCCGTACTATATAGGGTTTTGCGCTCCGGCTCTGTGCCTCTGTAGCTCTCTGCTGCTGGGCAACCATCAGCGACAGCACCGGCACCGCCACCGGCAGCAGAGAACACGGCAACGCAAGCACCAGGGACCAGCACGGCAGGCCAGGCCGCAGGGCATAGGCGCGGCGCAGATCGAGCAGCTACCACCAGCCGCAGACCGTCGGCAGATAGTAGCATTATGGTTATAATGCCCACGCCATCGGCGGCAGGACGGCCAGCGGACGCCATCGGCAGCCCCGGAGGGGGCAGCAGAGACAGCCCGGAGACCGTCGCAGGCCGCAGGAGATCCGGCAGGCGCTCCCCCCTTTTTCAGGTGGGGAGCGTTTTTCTGTCCGCTATCGCGTATTAGCTACCCTCCCCCCACAATCATTCATCGGCAGCTCCAACACCCTTACCGCGCCACCTCAACCCACACACCCCCCAATAAAAAAGCAGACCAGGCACAGTCGGGCTACCTCCGTCTCAGGTACTCTGCACATAGGCTTCTGCGTTCACTTACCCTGCGCTCATATGCCTGTCGTCTTAACACCGTCTGTAAGCCACGCATTAGCCCCTGTTTTCCGTTTTAGGGGAGCAAGCCGTAGGATTTCACATCTACCGGGTAAAAAGAAAAATCGGGGCGGTTTTAAGCCCGTCATGCAATTCCTCTTATCTCATGTATTCTTAGAATAGGGCTGTGGGCGATTCTTTGCCGCCTATTTTCCATTTTGTACTATATGTGCGAGTATTTCCTTGTCCGATATTCGAAAACGGATTTTAGACCCCTTTTTGAGCTTTTTTCATTTTTTGGGAAGATTTAGTTTCCAAAATCGAAAAAATTTGTGTTAATTACCGGATGTAATTCTCGCAACGGAAGGGAGCGTGTGTATTATCGCTGTTGTTTTGCTGGGTTTTGTCACGATGTTTTTCTGGGTCATGTGCATTGCCCGTACTGCCCGGGAGAAGGGAAGGGAGGCGATTGCCTACGGGGTTCTTACGATCCTGTTCGGGGTCTTATTTGCCTTCACGCTTGTTGTTCGGTAAAGAGGGAGGTGCAGTAAGGCTTTGAGCAAAAGAAAGCTGCTGGAAGAAAGCAGGGTAGTCCTTGTGCGGGAATCCGGCAAGGTAAAGCAGTTCGCAGACTTCAACCGGAAACACGGGTACGAACCTGTTATCGTAGAGGTATTTGGGGATTCGGGCGTCTATGTTGTATTCCCGAAGAAGTATGTGCATATGGCCTGTTACTGCCGTAAGAAGCGGATACGGAGGAAGTATGCACACATGCTGTGCAGGGTAACGGAGGCGTTGAGATTTGACGGGGAAAGGGTAAGCTGGTTTGTGTCAGATTATGAGATGATGAGATGATGAAATGACGAGAATGTGTGGTGGACGTAAAAGTGAATAAAAATGCAAAATTGTTTTCCTTAAAACGGGGAGACGTGACTATAGGAGCAACACATATTCCTATGAGGATGAAGCCCGTCCTTCATGTTACGAAGGGCAATAAAATGTACATCTACGGTTCCTTTCATAACGAATCCTGCGCCCTTGCGTTCATGCAGGAATTGGAGAAATTCATTAACGGAGGTAAGGAAGAATGAGTGGCGGAAGCATGGATTACATCTATTTTCAGATTGCGAAATATTCAGCGGACTTGTGCGACCTTGAGCTTGCAGACTTGGCCAAAGACCTGGCCAAAGTCTATCACGATGCGGAATGGTGGCACAGCGGAGACATCTGCGAGGAAACCTACAGAAAGACCGTAGCCAAATTCAAGAAGAAATGGTTTGGTTCTGACCGGGAACTGCGGCTGAAAGGCTATGTAACCGAAGTATTTGACGGCGCTTACAAGGAGTGCCTGCGTTTAATCGGGGAGAAGGTGCCGGGAAATGACTAAGGGAGAGAATCGCTGGAATCACATTACCGAAGGAAACCTTCCGGAGGAATTTATGCCCCTGCTTATCTTCGTTCCTCAGTTTTCGCCCTATCCGAGGGTGCGGGAAGCATACAGGGCAGGCACATTCTTTTACATCCCTGCTCTTGGGGAAAGACTGGGCATAGACAGTGGCTTTGCAAAGGACATGCAGTGGCGGTATATGCCGGAAGATACGGAGGATTAAACATATGCAGGAGTTCTTTTATTTCTTTGCCGAGATGTCCATAGCGTTCATATTGCTGATGCTGGCGATATATGCGTCGCTTTGGTGTTGGCACAACAGAACGCCGAAGCAGACATGCCCACCGGAACATGCAAACTACAGCGCACAGTTTTCCATACGCGAGGGAGACTTCGTTACAATCCGGGACGATCTCGATCTTGAAAAGCGGTACAAGATGTTTCCGGGCAAAACCTACCTGTGCGTTTCTCCGAATATGCTTTCCTATTCCGGCCTTCGAGCGAGGGTAACATCCGCCGGGCCGTACTATTTCCGCATCGATCTGGACGGCGGGAAGTACATGTGGACGACGGGCATGTTCAAACAGAAAAACGAGTAACTTAGGCATTTTTGAGCGGTGTTAAGCCGCTCTTTTTTGTTGCCGAAAATAAAGTTCACAATTTAAGCACAAAAAAATATGAACAAAACTGCGATTTTTTGTTCTAATTACCTACTGTCAACGAAACCGAAGGGTTTGAAGAAAGGAGACAGAGCGAAATGCCGAAGTACATTAACGCAGAAGATTTTAAGGCGAAGTACCTGTGCTGCGGTTACTTGCCGGAGATGTCCGAGGAAGAGTTCGATGCATTTCCAGGGAGTGACTTCGAGGCAGACGAGCGTCCTCGTTGCGGGGCGGAGGTAAAGACGTCCGACCTTAAACCTTGCCCCTTTTGCGGGAAGCCTGCGGAATATCGCGAGACTGCACCCGGATACAGTCAAGGACGATTTTACTTGACGCACGAGATCCGGTGTAAGGACTGCGGAATCAGCAGAAAGGAACAATCCGAGTTTACGGTACGCCAAGGCGAACTTGTTTTCAAGAAAAACGGATATAAAAAGCTTGTAGAGATGTGGAACCGGAGAACCAACAATGGCTAAAGCGGTACTTATCAGCATTCGCCCTGAGTGGGTGGAGAAGATTGCGAATTATGAGAAAACAATCGAGATTCGCAAGACAAAACCAGACTTGGAAACGCCGTTTAAGTGCTACATCTATTGCACAAATAAAAGGCCATTTCTTGTGTGGGGAGATGTTTTCAGAGGTGATTGGTTCACGGAGTTTACCCGGATTTCGGGGTATAGCAGAGCGGAAGCGGACAAAATCTGGGACGTTTTCAACGGGCGCGTTGCTGGCGAGTTTATCTGTGATCGGATTTACGAATTGGCTCCTATAAACCATGCGCCAGACGATGTGGAAGAACAAGCCTGTCTGACACAAGAAGAAATCTGCCAGTATCTCGGCGGGAAGGGGTATGCGTGGCATATTTCCAAATTGGAAATCTATGACACGCCAGAGCCGCTGAGCGACTTCACTGGATTGATGAGAACAAAATTTGGACATGCGCCTGTTCAAATCAAGCGACCGCCTCAGAGTTGGCGCTATGTTAGGTGTGAAAAATGAGAACTGAGCCATCTACGCCGTTCAGCAGCGGCACTGAGTACGGGAATTTTATTTACTACTTTTGCGATCGTTGCAAAAAGGGGAAACGAAACGAGGACGGATTCCCGGAATTTCCGGAAGAAGGCGGTTGCCCCATTTGGGATGCCATGGAAAACGCCAGATTCGGCCAACCGTTCCCGTCTGACAAAATTGTCCGTCTGGTAGGAGACAATGGGGAAATCCAAGTCTATAACTGCTGCATGGAATTTGATGCGATAGACGAGGAAGTGGCGGAAGCCTACAAGGCACTGTTTGAGGATTGATTTGGAGAGGGAGCATGAGCAAAAAATTACAAGTGTGCTGGATCTCCGCTGGCGTGTCAAGCTTTGTCGCCGGATGGCTGGAAAAAGAAAACACAGATCAATATATCTACATCGACATTGCCGACCAGCATAAAGACAGCCTCCGATTTATCCGCGACTGTGAAAAAGAACTCGGGAAAGAAGTGCAGATTTTGAGGTCTGACACTTATGCGAATGTGGAGGAAGCCTGCATGGCGGCCGGGATCATAAGATCGGTGAAAGGGTTTGCACCATGCACAGCATACCTAAAAAAAACGGGTGCGCTCCGAATGGGAAGAAAAGCATAAAGACTGCGAACCTATGTATGGGGATTTGACGTGGGAGAGCGGGGCAGAGCGGAAAGAATACAAGACGCAATGCCTCAATTTGAACACAAATTCCCGCTCATCGAAAACGGCCTCGCAAAAGAGGATTGCCACGGTATCCTGGCGAGGCTCGGGATTGCGAGACCGGTTATGTACGATCTTGGATACTCAAACAATAACTGCATCGGATGTGTAAAGGGCGGCATGGGATACTGGAATAAAATCAGGAAAGATTTCCCTGAGGTTTTTGTCGATAGAGCGGCGCTGGAAAGAAGGCTGAATAGCAGGTGCTTAAAACAATGCTTTTTGGACGAATTACCGCCTGACGCAGGTAGACAAACGGACGAAATAATGCAAGACTGCGGGATTTTTTGTGAATTAGCTATTTTAGGAGGTACAGACAATGCGCCTGATCGATGCTGATGCTTTTTTAGAGCGCATGAGCCACACGGACAGGTTTTTCGGGGTGGTTTTTGATATCAACGATGCCCCTACGGTAGACGCTGTGCCGGTGGTGCGCTGCAAGGATTGCAAGCACGCCGAACCATACAAAAGGACTGACGGAGCAACTGGTTACTATTGCCATTGCCCACATAATGTTTTTGAGTACGGAGATAGGCGTAAATACACGCCCGTCCGAGAATCAGATGATTATTGCTCCTACGGGGAGCGGGAGGAGAATATGAAATGAGACTGATTGATGCAGAAGAACTGGAAAGGCTGTTTTACGAGCAGGTAGAGAGTGGCGCAACGGATTTGTTTGACGCATTTGAAGATGCCTTGCAAGATGCCCAGACTGTGGACGCTGTGCCGGTGGTGCATGGGCGATGGGAGTATAACGCACAAACAATACACACGCAAAGTCTTATGAGATGCAGTATTTGCGGCTGGTGGACACTTGACCCGTCAGTTTACGGCGCATATCACTACTGCCCGAACTGCGGGGCAAAGATGGATTTGGAGGAAGAGCATGGTCAAGGTTTACGGCTTAAGCGATGATCTGGTAGAGATCGAGGGGTCATCGTATTGGGAAGACGAGATAGGCTGCTACGACAAAGACGTGCGGATCTGGTTTTGTGACGGCACTGTTATCCGGATAAGGTATGCGGATGGCGGTATCTGGCGGATTGATGTGGAAACGCAGGGAACCGAAAAACACAGGCTGGATGTGTGCTCCGGCGAAGACGAGGACGATTATAGCGATTGTTTTTACATCAACGCCGAGATCACATCTCACGTGGTTATCGACAAGGAGGACTGAAAATGAAGGCATGGCTGGTTAGAGAGTGCGGTGAATTTTGTGCGACTGTGGTTTTTGCCGAAACCCGTGGAAAGGCAAAATCTGCGGCGTTACGTACGGAAACGTGTGAAGGCGCGGATTTTGTGAACATTGAGGTACGCAGATTGAAGAAAGCTGATAAGTACCACAAGCCAGGAAAGAAAGAGCTTGATTGGTTAAATGCTGCAGATCGGATTGCAATGGTGAAAGATTGCGGATTCACGTGTGATTCCGACGCACGCTGTTGGGAAAACTGCGCTGATTGCTCGGCAAAGGAATTTTGTGATTACTTTCTCTCACCAGAGGAAATGGAGGAGACAAAATGATAATTAGGACGGCGGTTGTTAAGCATCAATGGTTTTTAACGCCGTGTTTTGGGATCATAAATGATTCCAGTTATTATGGATACCCGGTGGTATCTATAGCTTTTGCATGGCTGATATGGCGCGTCAAAGTGAAGATTGGAGCGAGAAAAGTAAAATTTGAGGAGGATGCAGCATGAGGTGTGATTTATGCCCCCTGTCTGACCCGGAAGATACCTGCCCGGAAGCAGAAGGGAAATTCGGGATCGAGCACAAAGACGGTGTGCTTGGATGCAAACACCCGCGAAACTGGGTGGAAAAACGAGATGAGGAATACAGCAACCACCTGGGTGCAATGGGGCTGGATATGGGCATAGAGATGGACTTGACGGAGGAAGAGCTTGCCAGAGCCATAGAGATCTGCGAGCACATGGTGGGACTGGACAGCGCAAGGCCATATCACCGGCACGGCAAGGCTTTCTATCGGGCATACAGGAATTATTACGGAGACGTGCCGGAGGGAAACAGACTGCTGGATAAATTGCCAGAGTGCCTATTCAGAGTCGACCGGAATGAGCGTGGAGCAACATATTATCTCACAAAAACCGGCTTGGAGTGGCTGGGGAGACAGTTGAGAATAAAGATAACGCGGAGGTAAGCAACATGATCTTATACGGCAAACCAGTAGCGGATGCGCTGCGGGAGCAGTACGCAGAGCGGATAGAAAAGAACGCAAAGAGCGCATGGAAACGCACCCTGACCGTCATAGCGGACGGTACGGAAGATCCTCAATATCTGGCGGCGATCAAGCGAGAAGCGGAACGGTGGCAGGTAAAACTGATGCATACGGAGAATCTAAGACAAGCTTCGCAGATGTTTGGTTTCCGGACGATTGATATCCGCCGGAATACGGCCAGAAGACTGCATGGATTTTACGCCGTGGACGGGCAAAGCAATGTCGGACGGGAAAAGGCTTACGTAGGTGAGATGTACGCAGACACCCCCTGCACCGCCGAAGCGATCATCCGCATGTTAGACTACTACGATATCCCCATAGCGGGCAAACATGCGGTAGTAATCGGGCGGTCGGAGAGAGTAGGCAAGCCCACGGCCATGCTCCTGCTGGCTCGGGACGCTACCGTGACGGTGTGCCACAGTAAGACTGACAGGGCAAAACTGATTGGGCAGGTAGGCAGTGCGGATATTGTCGTATGTGCATCGGGGCAAAAGGGACTGCTGGACTGGACGTGGGTGCGTCGTGGATGCACGGTAATTAACGTAGGAGGGGACTATAATACTGATGGGTACGAAGAGTACGATGATGGCATCAACCTCATCCCCTTCAAGGGCGGCGTGGGGCCTGTGACCACGGCAGTGTTGATGAGCCATGTTTTGATGTAAGAAAGGAGAAAAAACCATGTATACCATGAAGGATTTTATCGAGAAGAAGATTGCGGTCACCTTTGCGAATCGGGCAGAACGGATTGAGTTTTTGAAACTATGCCAGAAGGCGGGGCTTATGTGGCGCGGAGGAATGTTGCCGCTTAAAAGCTTTGCTATCGGGAGCGATTTGGACGGGCGTCAAATCGAGTGCGGGTATATGGATAAGCGAGACAAGAATCTCACACATTCCACGTCTGGATGCCACAAAAACGAAGGCTGGAAAACCGTCCCCTTCTCCGAGTTTCAGAGGGAAGAAACCATTGGCGTAATCAAGCGCAACGGCAACACCATTACCGTACACATGGGCGACCTGCATGGCACGGCGAAATGCTCCCCGGACGATCAGTTTGACCTGTATACCGGGTGCGAGCTGGCACTCAGGAGGGCGCTGGGCAGAGAAGACGAAGTAAAAAAAGCGCCGTCTCCCATGCCTCTTAAATATTTTGAACCCGGAAAGCGGTATAGGGTATCAGTTCGGGCTTGGTCAAAGCGCTATGTCGCGCTTCCTGCGAGGATGCGCTATAATGACGGAGAAGAAGTGACAGTAAAAAACAAATATAGTGCGGTGTGTGGAGATTTTGTATACGGCCCTGAATGCTGCGAGGAAATCACGGAGACCGAAAAGCCCGCAGAGCCGGAGAAGCCGAAGTATTACAACGGCAAGATGGTGTGCGTGGAGAATGGCGGATTTAACAGCTGGTGGACTGTCGGTAAAATTTACGAATATAAAGACGGAATCGTGACTGCGGACGATGGAGATGAGCGCCCCCAAAACGGACAAGAGCCTTACCGGGACGCAGAGGATGCTAAACATCCGGGATTACTCGTGGATAAACGACACAATCCAAAGGTAACGATGCTGGAAATCAAAGAGTAACCCCTTTTCACACTTGGGAGTGCGAAAACTCCCGCACTCCCTTTCTTTTCGTACATAATCACATTTTTAATTCCCAATTTCATTTCGAATTTTCTAATTCTATAAAAAGGACAATTAAATATGGCCTACACAGCCCAGCAGATCAGAGAAATGTCTGACGAGGAACTTTATACGCTCTCGCTCAAAAAGGAGAAGAACGGCTGCGGAACTATAGAAGCCTACGCAGCCCAGAGAGAGCTTCAAATTCGCGCAGGCGGAGGCATCCGAAGCCATGGATGGGTGAACGGAAGCAGCAAACGGTATAAGTATCCAGAAAGGATGTGAATATATGCATCAATTTAGTACGAAAAAATTTACTTTGAAAAGACTTACTGCGAACGGTGGGAACGGCCCGCACCTGAATTGCGAGAATTGTCCTAAGAAAGGGCGTTGCCACGATTCTTTGGACTGCGTATCCGCCGTTGTCCCGGCTCTTGCGGCATACGAAGAAACCGGGTTTTCTCCACAAAGCATAATGGATATGCGTAACGAACTCTGCCTTAGATGCGGCGGATACAGAGACCTTAAAAACAACCGCTGTGCAGACTGCCGCTGGAACAAATAAGGAGAAACAACAATGAAGTTTGTTTGTAAAAAGCCCTATGTCACCTTCGGTCACATCATAGGTGGCAAGAACTGCATTGCAGAAATAAAAGCAGGCAGCGTATTCAGACGATACCGTTGTTTCGAGCTTTCTGGACACGGCATTATTTTTCTTCGCCGTGAAGCAGACGGGTTGGAACTTATGGAGACGGCGCATAACGTAGCCGAGCATTATGAGGTGTGTATTAAATGACCAGCTGGCCGGAGCTTGTGAGCAATGTTCAAGTATATGGGTTGGAAAACAGTTTCCGCGTATCTAAATTCCCGATGTCACTATGCGCGGGAAAATGCACAAACGAGTACACAAAAACCATAGAAAAACTGGCAACCTCTCCAAAGGGAAGCGGACACGATAATTTTTTGAAAGGCATTATTGTCCAGTTCGACCTTTCGTTATCGAATAAGGCGTGGGTGGAAGCCGAAAGATATCATTGGTTCGATATCGTATCCAGCCAATCCACCATGCACCGCATCTCGAAAATGGACTACGATGCTTGCATGTGTCCTTATGTGACGGAGAACACAAAAAAGGAAATGGAGAGGCTTAGAATGGCCTATAACGAAACCAACAGCCCGGAAGATTATCTTCGTCTGCTGTATAATTGCCCGTCGGGTCTTATCCTTACGGCTGGAATTACCACAAACTACTTGCAGCTCAAAACCATCTACAGCCAGAGAAAGAACCATCGTCTGCCGGAGTGGGTTGAGTTCTGTAAATGGATAAAACAGTCCCTTCCGTTCTCTTGGCTCATTACCGGAGAAAAAGACGACGATGCCCAATAAAATCTATACGGACACAGCAAATGACCCCAATGGTTTTACGGACATTCCCGGCGACTGGAAACACCGATATCAGGTAGACCGAGCCGGGAACTTCCGGAAACTTCTTCCCGATGGAAGGTACGTCAAATTAAGACCCGGCTGGCGTGCCTTCCGCAGCACCGGAGCAGTATACTCCATAGGGCTGATGCAGCCCAATGGAAAATTCAAAGTACGAGCAGTTCCTTATTTCATGGCGATAACCTTCTTAGGCGGTGTGCCAGAAGGATGTAAAGCATATAATATAGACAGTTGCAAATCAAATTGTGTCCTCTCAAATATCGGGATAGCCCAAATAAGTAACCTAATATCCCGAACCAACAAGGGCAAACGCAAGTCAGTTCTTAAAATCTCGTCTACAGACGGAGCAGTTCTGGACATATACCCCAGCATAAAAGAGGCCGGTAAGGCAAACAATTACGACCCCAGTACCGTTGCACATATCTGTCAAGGCAGAATAAAAGGAGACGAAATCAGGGGTTTTACATTCAGATACGAGGAAGCTACAAAATGGGAGTTAAACCGCTTAGAAAAGATAAAAACGATTTCCACGGCTGGACGGACGTAAAGATGAACGGCATCCAGACCTACTATCAGGTCAACAGAATGGGGCAGATTCGCAGACTGCACAAAACAGGATACAGGATCCTTACTCCGTTTTATAAACACCAGCGCAACTGGACAAGCTCCTACGGTGTTGCACTTATGGGGTTGGACGGAAAGTATCACTTCATTCTTGTTTCTCGCCTTGTAGCAGACGCTTTCCTTGGCGGAGTTCCCAAAGGATACTCAGTCTGTAATATAAACGGCTCAAAGACCTGTAACGTAGAGAAAAACATCGGTTTCGAGTCCGCAAAAGAGCGCAGCCGTAAGATGCTGGAAGCAAAGAAGCGAGTTGTTCTGAAAATCGATTACGAAACCGGCGAAGTCCTGGATGTGTATAAAGGGACGCAGGAGGCCGCCGATGCGAACTTTTACACTCGTGCAAACATATCGAAGATATGCAAAAGCGGAGGAAAAGGTGGAAAAAACCGAGGATTCACCTTCAAATACGAGAGTTAGAAAGGAAAAACAAAAAGGGCAAATGACGAATTACGAGTACATTCAGAAATGCGATCCGGAAACCCTGCGGGACATCATAGAAAAGATCGCCTACTGCAATATGGAACCTTGGAGCGACCAGTTGGGCGATCTATGCGAGGTATGCCCTACTGTAGTCATTACAGATGAAGTAGTACAAGGAAAACAGCTTGCATTAAAGGAATGCGATTTTTCGAACGGTAAGTGCCCTCACGGCGACCCTATAAGCTGGTGGCTGGGGCAGGAACAAAAGGAGGGACAATGGGAACGGAGATAAAGGATTCGGGCGAAAGAACAGTGTTTTCCACCGGAGCAAAAAGGGACATGCATCAGGGGAAGGGGAGAATGGATCTTACTCCTTGGGCGGCAATAATCCGGATTTCCCAGCACTGCGAACAGGGTGCCATTAAATACGGAGAGCACAACGTAGACAAGGGAATTGTCCTTCATTCTCTATTGGATTCCGGAATCCGTCACCTCGCAAAGTATATGGATGGGATGGACGACGAACCGCATCTTGTGGCCGCCGCATGGAACATCCTATGGGCTATCCAGATGGAGCTAAAGCATCCGGAACTGATAGATATACCGTCAAGGGAAGGAAAGAAAACAGCGGTCTTTGAGCCGGTTGAGAGCGAAGAAAACATATAAGAAAGGAAAACGCAACAATGGCAGACATTCAACTGTACAAAAATGAAAAATTCGGTGATGTTAGAGCGACTGTAATTGACGGTGAACCTTGGTTCGTAGCAGCCGATGTGTGCAATGTCTTAGACCTGAGCAATCCCACGATTGCAGTAAGCCGCCTTGATGAAGATGAACGGGCTAAGTTCAACTTAGGGCGTCAAGGTGATGCCACTATTGTCAATGAGCCGGGACTTTACACTTTAGTCCTTGGCTCCCGCAAACCGGAAGCAAAGGCTTTTAAGCGTTGGATCACCCATGACGTTATTCCCAGCATCCGTAAAACCGGAAGCTACACAATGCTTCCGCAGGACTATATATCCGCCTTGAAAGCCCTTGTTGCAAGCGAAGAAGAAAGACTGGCCTTGCAGGAGAAGAACCGGGAAATGCTCCCTAAAGCCGAGTATTACGATGCAGTTCGGGATACAAAGTCTGTAATGCAGGTTAAGGAGTTGTCCGCCTATCTTTCCTCCAACGGCGTTAAAATTGGCCGTAACCGGCTTTTCTCTCTCCTGCGCAATGACGGATATATTTGCAGGGCAGGCCCGACGAAGAACCTTCCCACACAGGATTCTTTGGATATGGGGCTGATGGAAGTGAAGCAGAGCAAGTACCTCCATAACGGGGAAGTGGAGATCCGGAGCACCACATACGTTACGCAACGCGGTCTGGAATATTTCCTCAGAGGGTACGGGGCAATGTAATATGTCCTGGCGCAAGCGGTTGAAATCATCCCCACTTGTGGGGGCAACAATTCATCGGAAAATCCGGCATATATAAATGAAGGAACTCACATCTGCGTATCAAAAGAGGATATATAAATGGAAAAAGAAGTAAAATACGAAACCTGCCTACACGACGATTGCTTCACCTGTCCATATTCCGAGTGCATAGCACAGGATCCATATAAAAACGCACTGGAAACAGACCTTGCCACCCAAAGTGAGGAAGAACGTAAGGGAAAGAACCGAGAGCGCACGAAACAGCGCCGCAGAGAAGCATCCGCCGAGCGTAAGCGCCAGAAGGACGCAGAGCTTGATCGGATCCTAAACAGCTTCCTGTCGGAAGTAAGAAAACAGAAAGCAGCAAATTAAGGGATGGCGGTAGCACCGCCTGGAAAGGAAACATATATGTTCAAATTATTTTGTGACGGTTACATCTTCAATACGCCCGAGACAATGGAAACAAACGGAGATTTTGTCGGGGTTAAATTCACTGTCCACGCAAAGCTTCCCTACACCGGGAAAAAAAGCCTTACGGCGGACGGAAAGCGGAAATCCGCATTCATTAACTGCTGTGCATTCGGCAGACTGGCCGAGTATGTTGTTGCATACGCAGAAAAGGGTATGCATGTCAGCATGTGTGGTTCTCCTACCATTTATACATACGAAAAGGACGGGCAGACGAGAGTCGGCTACAACATGAATGTTGACGAAATATCTATCGCAAGAGGCGTTGAAGAAGGTGGAATCAGCTCAGGCGGCAGAGTGGGGCAGTCCGATATGTGCGGATTTGAGGACATTGAGAGCGGAGATATACCGTTCTAATAGACCAGTTTTATTCCCCACGATTTTTCCCACGATTTTTCCCACGATGCTTAAAAACACAGATATTTAGGTAATTGGTGATGGGTTCGACTCCCCTCACCTCCACCAAATAGAAAAAGTGCCTGTTTTCTGGCACTTTTTCTTGTTTTTATAGACGTTTTCGGGCTTATTTTCTGGTTCATTTTGACAATTTTGTCGTATTTTTGCCATTTCAGTACCGATTTACGACATACTTGGAAATGTTTTTTCCCACGAAATTTCCCATGAAATTTCCCATGAAAGTTTCCTCAAACGAGAAATTTATTTGTTCTTCTCAAGATCGTCAAACAGCCCGTTCATAAATTCGTCCACACTGTTGTCTACCTGCACACGTTCTTTTGAAAATGTATGCTGGTACACTTTCCGGAGCGTGTCGGGCCTTTTCCAACCGCCTCTTTCCATTGCATAACGTTCCGGTATATTCAGGTAAGTCATTATGGATGCGTTCATATGACGAAGATCATGAAAACGCATATGCTGAACTCCTGCCTTCTTTAACGCATTTGTGAAGTTCTGCCATATGACCTTGCCACTTTCTGGGACGATGTACCCAGACTGGTTTTTCCATGCCTCGGTTTCTTCTATAAGGCGCATGATTCTGTCTGGTATTTGCAGCTTTCTCGTCCGCTCAAACTCTTTGCAGCAATTCTTTTTCATATCTACGCCGCCGACCCGGATTCTGCTCTCTTTTATGGTTAGGTATCCATCCTTTATTGCATCCACCTGTATTCCTCTTACCTCTGACATGGAAAGAGATAACCACATCGCAAGCAGGGCAGGAAGTTCTGACTTTGTTCCTACGATGGCAGCCAGGACTTCCGATGCTTCCGGCAATTCCACAATCCGCTTCGTTTCCTCCGGAAGCGTCACGTCCGGCAGAGTTATATTCTGCATCTTCAATGCAGATTCTATGAGTGCATAGGCGTTCTTAACTGTTTTGCTGGACATGGCGGCCTTTGATTTGTATGATATCCTTGTTTTCTCGGCGCTTATAGCTGCCTGCACTATCTCCGGCGTCAGTTTTTTGCATGGTAAATCCATAAGACTCTTAAAGGAGTTTCTTCGCTTGTTTTCGTATCCTTCTATGGTAGATGGAGCCAATGTTCCTCTTTTTGCATTGATATAACGGTCTACCGCTTCCCCTACGGTTATTCCCACATCAATCTTTCTGCTTTGCGCCATCCGCCATTCGAGGTATTCACGCATAACGGTTTCGCAATCGTCGGCGACAAACGAAACTTTTCTCTTAGCCGCATTGTCCCATGCCTGCATCCTGTAAGACCCGGATGGCAGTTCTGTTATCGTGGGTATCTTTCCTTTCTTATCTTTAGCCATAATTTTCCTCCTTTACCAGAATAGATGCATCCACCCTTCGTTCGGGTTTGCAAAGTCAATAATTAAAACGATCAAGGCGAGAAGGAGAAGCCCGATGATAATCTTGTCCTTTATGCGGATTTCCCGCTCGATCTTTTCCAGCTTTTCCCTTGTATCGCTTAATTGCACCTGAACCGCTTCCAACTGGGATAGGGCTACGGCGAGGTGCTGGTCGGATACTCCCAGCCTATCTGCAAGGGACTTATTATGATCTTCTTTCTCACCCAGAATCCTCTCGTACATTTCCTGCATAGAGGAAGCATCCTCTGCGCCCTCCGCTTGCTCTGTCTGCATCTTGCTCTTCAAATATTCTTCGATAGGTTCTATGGTAGCGGAAGTGAAGTTGCAGTCTGTAGCACCGAAGAATCTGTCCACAGTGCCCTTCGGAACGTTCGATGCATCGGCTACTTCCTTGTTCGACAGGCCGAGTACCTTCTTTGCCCGTCGGCATTCTTTTCGGATTTTGTCCTGATTCACGTTTGAACTCCCTTCTTGACCTGCATATTTGCGAATATGAAGCAAAATTCGCACTACTGCGTATTGTACTTCTTGGGCAAGTGTGCAATAATGCAGACAAGCCCGGTGAAACCACACACACCCTACCGGGTGGAGGTGGGAAGCGTAGCTGCTTACCCTGCGCTTCCTGCCGTTATATAACACTTAAAAACACCCTTTACTTTGCGCTACACTTCATGCTAAGGTTTTAATATACAAATCTGATCGGCAAAAAGCTATTGCATCTTTCTCAGATTGTGCTAAAATATCAATACATACTTTTGTTCGTATGTAACGAACGGCACGGACATTACCCAAAGAAAGGGATTGAATAAATGGATCGAACGGCAGAAGCAATCGGCGGTATCCTGGATTTAATCGTGCACATGACGGCAGAGCAGAGGGAGTGCTTTTCCGTTTTCCTTGCGAAGTACGTTCACATGTCAACTTCGGAAAGAGCCGAGATTTTTCACGGTACACGAGAAGAAATTCTAAACGCTCTGGGGATGGAAGAGTACATCTAACCGCACCTTAACCCCCTCTCAAAATTGATTCCTCCATAGTGCTTCCCTCCATATAAGTAAGCCCCACCGAGTAGGCAGGGGCTCACTTTTTATCTTCTTTTTTCCCAGTCAGAAGTTCCGCCATAGACAGAACCGTAGACAACTCTGTTTCGTTCATCTTTTCCAGCAGAGGTAGAATCTTTAGAACATCGTCCGAATATTTTTTCACGTCTCCGTCTTTTCCTGTTAGCAGATAGTCGGAAGAACATCCGAGATAATTGGCAACCTTTAATACAGAGGAAGAATCCGGAATAGATTCTTTCCACTTGTAAAGGGAATTATAGGACATGCCCAGGTCGGAAGCCATCTTCCGCACAGAGACCCCCTTCTTTTTGCATTCTTCTTTTACTCTGTCCAAAATCGTGTTCATGATTTTTTAACATCCTCTGGGATAATATTAGCAAAAAAACACCTTGACTATTATCCTATAGTAGTGTACAATTCCAATCACAGGACACCGCTACAGGATAGTATTTGATCGTTTTTCAAACACATATTATCATGTAGCAGGATATTTTGCAATACTTTATTTGGAGGATTTATATGCAGGCAGGAAATACCGGATTGAAAAAGCGTATCGAAGGTTTGTGTGCAGAAAGAGGCATGTCCTTGTCTGCCGCAGAAAGAATGTGCGGCTTCGGCAAAAACACTTTCACAAGATGGGCTAACAATTCTCCTACGGGAGATAAGCTGGTAACGGCGGCTAAAGTGTTCGGAGTTTCCGTAGAATATCTTGTTACCGGAAAAGATGCGGATACTAAGATGTACTCCGATAAGATCATTTCTCTCCTTCCCAAAATGAATGGATTGTCTGATGAGCAGTTAGATGGCGTTGGACGTTTCCTGGAACAAAACAAAGCAGAGCAGGAGGCCGTAACTCTGTATTCTTCCCTTCCGGCAAGAGAACAGGCACTGGTCATTATGCTGATAGAATCTCTTGCAAAAAAGAGTTGATTAAATTGTAACCCTGACGTGGAGTGTTAGGGCACAGAGAAGCATTTTTAGGGACAGCAATTTCATTTGGAAAGGAACAACTATGACGGACAAAATCCAGACCGGGCTTCGTATCCCGGAGGAAAGGTATAACGAAATAGCGAAACTCGCCTCCGCAGCAGGAATTTCGCTAAACTCAATGATTCTTGCACTTATCGACTTGGGGATTGCTGTAAGAAACGGATGCACTATTTCTCAGAAATAACGACTTCTCCGTTTTCACTTTCGTAGTTATCGAGGAATCTTTGCAGAACGTGCTCCACCAGATTGTTAAACGATCTGTTCTCTTTTTCCGCAATGCTGCGAAGCTTCTCGTAATTCTTTTCACCAAGCCTTAATCCCGTCTGTATTTTCGATGTAGCCATGTGTTATCACCTCCTATTCAGTATGTTAACACATTGTTCATTTGATTATCTACTCTCACGGTGTTAACATGGCGTTATCACCCACTACGGGGACGGCAATTATTTTCAGAAGAAAGGAACCTTCTACATGGCAGACATTCAAATCTTCAAGAACAACGACTTCGGCTCTGTACGAACGATTGAGGAAAACGGGCAGATTCTTTTCTGCGGAACAGATGTTGCGAGGGCACTCGGGTATGCAGATACCGCAAAGGCAATAAAGCTGCACTGCAAGGAAGATGGGTGGGCAATTTGCCCAGTCATAGACAGCATGGGCAGAGAGCAGCAGGCGAAGTTCATTACCGAAGGAAATGTCTATCGTCTTATCGCACACAGCAAACTCCCGTCCGCAGAAAAATTTGAACGCTGGGTGTTCGATGAAGTTATCCCCTCCATCCGTAAGCACGGCGCATACATCACTCCAAACGTAGTAGATCAGATGATCGCTTCCCCGGAGTTCGGAATCCAGCTCCTTACCGCCTTAAAGGAAGAACGGAAGAAAACGGCGGCGCTCCAATATGAGAACGAGCAGATGCTCCCCAAGGCCGATTACTACGACAGCTTCATTCAGGCGGATGCTTCCCTCAGTAACTTCCGGGACACCGCAAAGCAGATAGGACTTCCGGAACGCGCTTTTATCAATCTTCTGCTGGACAGCGAATTTATCTACCGCACTACAGGCCGCACAAGGGAGTTCAGACCCAACGCCAATAAGAACGCCGGGTACTTCGTCCTCAAGGACTTCCAGGCATCTACAGGCCATGTAGGAAAGCGCACGATGATTACCCCGCAGGGCAAGGCGCATTTCTCCAAGATTTACAGAAACATTATTGAGGATTTCAGAATCAACGGAAAAGCAATTTTTAAGGGAGGTAAAAACCAGTGAAGATCATCATTAAGAACGGCAACATCGTAACCTTTGACGACAAAGGCTCCTGCTCGGAACATGCCCGGAACATGAAAGCCCTTGTAACGCTCGTAAAGGGCTATGCGGTCACTCTGGGCAATATCTCCGACTCTATCTTCGATCAGTCCGAACCCATGCAGGAGGATGCGGAAAAGACGCTTATGCGCCGGAAGCTCAAGAACATTGAGAACACCCTGCACATTGCAGACAAGCAGCTTAAAAAGGATGCTGCGGAGAGAAAAGCCCGCACAGCCGGATAGGAGGGGGAAGGGATGGCCAGCAAGACTACCGCACCGGAACGGGTGCTTGCGTCCGTAGAGTACAACGCCAAGATTCGAGGGGTAAGCGACGCCGAGCTTTCTCTTTGGGCACGATTTTCCGGCAGAACACTGGAACGCAGGCGAAAGAATCCTGCGGACATAACATTAGGGGAGCTGGACAGCATTGCAAAGAAGATGCGGGTTCCCGTTACCAAGTTTTTTGAGGATGCATAAGGAGGCCGTTCATGCGGAACAAACTGAAAAAAGCCCGGGAAGAACACGGGCTTACGCAGGAAGAAATGGCGGAGTATCTTGGAATCGGAATCCGACAGTATCAACGCTTGGAAGCCGGGACTTCTAACGGTTCCTTTCCCCATTGGGACGCCTTGGAGGATTTGTTAGGGGTACATCAACGGATACTCCGAGAGAACGAAGATAGAAGTCACGGCCAAGCAAAAAATCAGTAGGCACTTCGAATAAATCCGCCAGCAGCACCAAGTTTTCAAGCGGAGGTTCACACTGTCCGCCCTCATACCGCTGGTAAGTTCGCACCGTGATTCCAGTTTTATCGCTCACGTCTTTAAGCGTGTAGTTCCGGAACATCCGGGTACACCTTAATCTGTCTTTTAACATTTTATTCATATCCTCCTTATTGACTCACGTCACATTATGACATATAATACAGCTAACGAACACGTCATAACATGACGTATACGAAAGGAAGAGGAAACAAAATTTACATTACAAGATAACACACCTTCGGCAAAAAGTAAATAAAGAAAGGACGCGCATCTATGGCAGATATTCAGCTTTACACGAACGAGAAATTTGGAGAAATCCGTACTACCGTAATCGATGGAGAACCGTGGTTTGTAGGGAAAGATGTAGCATTGGCACTCGGGTATGCGGATACAAAGTCCGCACTTGCGGATCATGTCGATGGGGAAGATAAGACGCTAATTCAAAGGGGGCAAAACGCCACCTTTGAAATTCCGAATCGAGGGATGACCTTCATCAACGAATCCGGCCTATACAGTCTTGTCCTTTCCAGCAAGCTTCCCTCTGCAAAGGCATTTAAGCGTTGGGTTACTTCGGAGGTGATTCCCACAATCCGTAAACATGGTGCCTACCTTACCCCCGAAACTCTTGAAGCCGCACTGCTCAACCCCGACTACCTCATTAAGCTGGCAACCGCCCTGAAAGAGGAAACGGAAAAGCGCAAGGCACTGGAAGCAAAGGAGAAGGAGAACGCCCCCAAAGTCCTGTTCGCTGATTCGGTCGGTACTTCCGAAAGCACCATCCTCGTAGGCGATCTGGCAAAGATCATCCGCCAGAACGGTGTGAACATTGGCCGAACCCGGATGTTCGATTGGTTAAGAAGTAGCGGCTACCTTATGAAGGATGGACAGTCCAAGAACATGCCTACGCAGTACAGCATGGAGCTGGGGCTGATGGAGATCAAGGAAAGAACCGTTTCCACTCCTTCCGGCACGATCATAAATAAGACACCCGTCATTACCGGGAAGGGACAGCTTTATTTCGTCAATAAATTTCTGGCTACGGAGGAAAGCAGACAATATGTGCAAGAGTAAGTACAGCGAAATGGAAAACAGGTTCTTTATCGACCTGAAAGAGTATCCTTCTATCTCCAACGAAGAATCTATGCGCCTTATCCGCCTCGCACACGCCGGGGACGATCAGGCCAGAGAAAAGTGCATCGAAGGGAATATGCGCCTCGTAGCCAAGTATATAAGCGACCACTACGGCAGCTGCACTCCTGATTGGGAAGATTGCATCCAGACCGGGTGCATAGGGCTTTGCAAGGCGGTAGACCAGTTCAACCTGGATTCTTCCGTTAAGTTCTCCACCTTCGCCTATTACAAGATCAAGGGCGAGTTCACCGTTTACGAGCGTAATTGTGCTCAGTTGCATATTCCGGAGCACGACAGAGCCAAAGCCCGTAAGGCAATCAAGCGATTCGCCGCGCTGCTGAAAGAGGACGATGTCAAAACCGCTAACGAGGCCGTGGCTCGTGAGATGGGGATGTCCGAGTACGATTACTATCTGCTCATTTCCTCCTACGTCGGCGTTTCTTATCTGGATGCTCCTATCTGCAATGATCTGGAAGGCGTGAAAACTATTATGGATACCCTCGCATCTGACGCTCCCTTCGAGGACTATTCCAATCTGCGGGTCGATCTGGAAAACTCCCTTAAACATCTGACCGAAGATTGCAAGAAGATCGTCTACATGCACTACTGCCTGAATATCCCTGTGCGGGAGATCGGGAAGAAGCTGAAAATGTCCCATACCTGGGTCGGAATGAAGGATCAGGAAGCATTGAATTACCTCTACTACTTCATGCGTGGCTACAGGAGTTGTGCGGCATGAGTTACAAAGCGAACGATCCTATGTTTCCCGATCATCCCGATATTGCCTTTATGGAGCGTACCGGAATGACCCCAGAGGAATGGAGAGACAGTAAGCAGAAACGTGTGTGCTGTCCGGTCTGCGGCAATAATCTCCCGGAGCGCCTGTACGAAAACGACTTCGGGGATGTAGTAGGCTGTGACGAATGCATAACCGTCAAATGTGTGTCTGAATGGGACTGAAATTAAGGAGGTGATATGCGGACATGCCCCTTGAAAGACTGCACTTCACAAACAGAGAGGACTGGCTGGCCGGAAGGACTACCGGAATCGGAGCATCCAGCGCAGCCGCAGCCGTAGGAATCTCAAAGTGGCAAACCAATCAGGAGCTTTGGGAGATCATGGCTGGACACAAGAAATCCAAGCGCGTCAACAATAGGTTCATCGAGTTCGGCAACAAAATGGAGCCGGTTATGCGGGAAATGTTCAAGGTCAAGCACCCGGAATACCAGCTTTCCTACAACCAGTTCGATATCCTCTATCTCTCGGAGCGTCCATGGCTTAGAGCCACGCTGGACGGAGAGCTTTACACCGATTCACCGACTCATTACGGAGCCAACCACGGCATACTGGAAATCAAAACCGCTACACTGACTACAAGGGCACAATGGGATGAATGGAAGGACGGCTACCCGCAGGGATACTTCTGCCAGACCGTGCACCAGCTCCTTGCCACAGGATGGGATTTTGTTATACTGTATGCGCTCCTTATGGGGCAGAATGAATGGGTAGTTCGAGAATACCGGATAGACCGTACCGACCAGAACGTTGCCGACGGCATGGAATGGCTCCTGAAAGAGGAAACCAAGTTCTGGGGATATGTGGAAGCCGACAAACGCCCACCCCTGATCCTGCCCGAAATCTAACTGTATCACTTGTTACCCCATCTTACTCATTTCATCACTTTCCGAACAAATTGAAAATCAAATAAGGAGAATCAAACGCTATGGCACTTGAAATGATCGTGTCCCCTATTAAGTCTACGCCTATTTCCTGGAATTGGGAGCAGTTGAAGGCGGAAATTGCCGAGAGAATGGAGCCTTACCAGTCCGTCCTCGTCACCGCAGACGGTGTTACTGCTGCAAAAAAGGATCTCGCCAACCTTCGTAAACTGGAATCCACGCTGGAAGATCAGCGCAAGGCCATTAAGAAGGAATGCGAGAAGCCCTACAAGGAGTTTGAAGCCCGCATGAAGGAGATAACGGGCATCATCCATCTGGGCATCGATAATATCAACACGCAGGTAAAGGCTTTCGAGGACGCGGAGATCAAGGAAAAGCAGTCTCAGATCGAGAAGTTCTATGCCATTACCGCCGGGGAATTGGCCGAACACATCTCTTTGGATAAAATCTGGAATCCGAAGTGGCTTAACCGTACCTACAAGATGGCGCAGGTGGAAACGGACATCAGCGACCGCCTGAACGGTATCCGGGACGATCTGGAAACTATCCGCAAGATGGATTCTCCCTTCTCTATAGAGCTTGTACAGCGGTACTATTTGACCCTTTCCATTGCTGATGTTATCCGACATAACACTACACTGGAAACGGCCAGAAAACGGGAAGAGGAAGCCGCAGAGCGCATCCGTCAGGCGGAACAGGCCAAGGCGCAGGCTCCTGTGGAACAACCAAACCCCGACGTGGAGGAAGTTGAAGAACTTGACCCCGTTGTGGATGAAGTTGATTTCGAAGAAACCGTGCTGGAAACGCCCAAGCCCTTGCAGCAGATTGATTTCCGTGTGTGGGTAAACGATGCACAGAAAGCAGCCCTGCGGGACTTCCTTGTGCGGAACGGCATCCGGTACGGGAGCGTTAAGTGAACAAATTCACTCTCCTTCAAACGCTGCGGGAATCTACCAGCATAACGGATATTCTCAATGCTTGCGAGATTTCCGCAGCACTTATCGAGTATCAGGACAAGACGCTGAAAGAGCTGGACGATCTATGCCTTAAACAGCAGGCCACGATTGAGCAGCTTCAAGAGCAGATTGTTTCCCTTACCAAGCGGCTTAAATTATACAGAAAGGAGCCATAAGCAATATGCCCGCATCAAATCTTTCTGGACGAAGGTATGGGAAGCTGGTAGCTGTAAAGCCAACAAGCAGGCGGAAGGGAACTCTCGTTGTTTGGGAGTGCAAATGTGATTGCGGGGCTACGGCCTATGTACCGAGCGCATATCTTACATCCGGAAATACAAAAAGCTGTGGATGCTACAAATCTGAATGTTCAAAAGCCCGCTTGAAAACGCACGGGGATACAAAAACCCGGCTGTGGATTGAATGGGTAAACATGAAGCAGAGATGCCTGAATCCTAAAAGTTCCTCTTATGAAAGATATGGAGCGAAAGGTGTTTCTGTATGCGAAGAATGGAAGAATTCCTACACTGCGTTCAAATCATGGGCGATGAGCAATGGATATGCGGATGATCTCACGATAGACAGAATAGACGGAACGAAAGGCTATTCCCCGGAAAATTGTCGTTGGGTAACTAAAACACAACAAGCCAACAACCGGAAAACAAATAAGATCGTGACCTATGGAGATTTTACGGGCACGTTAAGCGAACTTTGCAAGAGGCTTTCCCTTTCATATCCGCTTGTGAGCGAAAGGCTTCGTTTCGGTTGGAGCGTAGAGGAAGCGATAGAACTTCCTCCAAATAGTTCGGTAAAGAAAAAGCAACGTTTGGTTACTGCATTCGGAAGAACCATGTGTCTTGCCGATTGGAGCAGGGAAACAGGAATTCATTTTAACGTTCTGCGCGAGAGGCTTCAAGCCGGTTGGGACGCAGAACGGGCATTAACTGAAAAGGTGAAAAAGAAAGGAACTAAAGCCGATGGCAACTAACAATTCTCTTACAAAGACACCGAAAAAGACCTTCTCCGTGTTCATGCAGGGAGAATCCGTAAAGAACCTTATCAACTCCACTTTGAAGGATCCGAAACGTGCGCAGAGATTCTGCACCGCCATTGTTTCCGCCGTATCCAATAATCCCAAGCTGCAAGAATGCGAACAGTCTACGGTTCTCAGCTGCGCTCTGTTGGGCGAGGCGCTGAATCTGTCTCCTTCCCCAACATTGGGTCAGTATTACCTCATTCCCTTCAAAAATAATAAGCAGGGAACCACTGTTTGTAGCTTCCAGGTGGGGGTGAAAGGCTACAAGCAGCTCGCCATGCGGAGCGGCCAGTATCTTGATATTGACGCCATCGAGGTAAGAGAGGGCGAATACAAGGGTAGAGACAAGACTACAGGTAAACCCGTGTTCGAGTTCATCAGCGACGACGATGTACGGGAAAGTCTCCCTATCATTGGATACCTTGCTTACTTCGAGCTTCTGAACGGCTTCAAAAAGAGTGTGTATTTCAGCAGCGAAAAGATGATGAAACACGCAGACCGATACAGTCAGGCATTCAGCCGAGAGGCATACGAAAAGATTCAGGCCGGGAAAATGCCACAGTCTGAAATGTGGAAGTATTCTTCTCCATGGTACACCGACTATAACGCTCAGGCTCTCAAAACGGTGCTTAAAAACCTTCTTTCCCAGTGGGGTATCCTGTCTATCGATATGCAGAATGCAATCGAATATGACCAGGGCACAGGCGTTATCAGGGACGGTAAGCTGGACGGCGTAGAATATGTGGACGCCGTAGAAGTCCCCGAAGAACCCGCTGTTACCATAGACCAGCCCATGGAGGCAGATCCTCTCGCATAAAGAACAACAGTAAAGGAGCATCCCCGCATGAAAGGAACAATAAACGCTTTTGACGAACGTGCGGGGGTGCTCTATATCTCGTGCCCCATACTCGGAGATATCAGCGACGTCCTGGATAAAAGCTCGGAGGTCGAAGTGATCTTGAAGGACGCACGGGAAATTACCCCGGCGCAGCGGCGCTGTATCCATGCCCTTGTACACGATATTACCTCCTTCATTTCCGGCTATGCGGAGAAACGGCACGTCATAGCGGAAACAATGAACGCCCTGGAACTCAACTATCTGATCGATACCGCAGACAGTGAGGAAGTCCGCTTCATCCTCACCAATAACTATTGCCGATTAACCGGAATAGACTTCTTCTCCCTGTCTGCCAGATCGGAAAACACAATAGATCAATCCACCGCATCGGACTTTATAGACTGGCTCGTAAACCTCTGTGTGGAGAATGCGATTCCGTGCTCCGAAAGCCTTTTGAATCGTGCCAGCGATATAACCCGGTATATGTACGCCTGTGTGGCAAATAAACGGTGCTGTATCTGCGGAAAGCCAGCAGACATACACGAAGTAGAGACGGTGGGCATGGGCCGAAATAGAGGGCAAATAGCGCACTTGGGGCAGTTTGTAGAGCCGCTGTGCCGGGAACATCATCGGGAAGCACATTCCATAGGCCAGACCACCTTCGATGCGAAGTATCATACCGACGGGATCCGTCTGGACGAGAAGCTGTGCGGCATCATCGGTTGGAAAACAAACGACTGATTATTTGGATAATAATTCATGTATACGGAGGACTTCTATGCATTGTATAGGCCGCTTCTGCTGGGGCAAACGGCACTCAAACAGACGCCGTTTTTACTTCTTCTATCGCCCCTCTTATTATCTGGACGAGCACTTTCAGAGGACGTTCAGGTTCTACCTTTGGGTAGGTTTTGACCACTATATCGCACTTCGCAGAAAGGGAACAAAGAGCAATGGAAAGAAAGATTGAATCCAACATTTACATTCCGCAGGAGTATGTTTTGAGCATCATTAACAAGCTTCGCAAGGCCAACTGGACGGACAAGATGGACGTGCTGGATATCCTCGAAAACCGCATCCAGAACCCTCTTGAATCCATGAAGGTTTCCGCTGATTATTCCGGAAGAACGGAGAAATTCTGCATCGACGCAGACACCCGTTCTGCTGACTCTGTCCGGTTCAACGTTGTAAAGAACTGGTACAAGGTATCCGTCGTAGTTACGGTTAAGGAGACCGACGGCACCTGCGTCAGCGTACAGGTCAAGGACTTCGATGTAAAGGCCGAGACGGAAGAAATAGCCAAGGATATTGCCACCGCCGATGCCGTAAAATCCATGGCCGATTTTGCCGCTGCCGGATGCATCATCGAGACGGAATACTGCTGGGCAAAAAAGATAATGGAGGGGATCTGATGCCCCTGTTTGTCTATTCGCATAAACGGAATAACTTCGTATTCGCCACGCCGGGAGAAGTGAATAGTTATGCGCAAATGAGACCGAGGCAATTCCAGCTTCCCTGCTGGGGGTGGGGCACTCTTATGTCCGACCCCCAAAAGGGCTACATCAAGACCGAAGGCTGGGAAGCAAAGCGCCGGGAGAAAGTTTTTGTAGTCCGGATGTGGATTAACTTCTCCGGGGTATCCCGAACCGAAAATATGCGGGTGCAGGTGCGCGACGTATACGCAGAGGGGATTCAGTACCTCATGAAGGGAGATCCGGTTTGCGTTTACGGCTCATTGGTGTACGATAAACTCTACTCGCAGTACAAGAAGCAGACGTTCTTCATCATCGAGGCGGACATGATTATCCCGCCCTACTCAGCGGACGGAAGGCAGTTCTGTGCCCGGAAGAACGCAGTAATTGAGCGATCTAACTCCCAGATGTTCGACCAGATAGTGCGGAAGGGTGAAATACCCGGAGCGCAGGATCTTCGGGAGTACATGGAAAAACAAAGAGAACTAAGCAAATTTGGAGGGTAAGCATGAAGCACGTTTTTGACACTGAAATTGCCGCACTCTGTGGAACCAATTCGGCAACCGTTTTTGAGATGATAAGGTCATGGGTAGAGCAGAATAAAGCTACCGGAAAGAATTTCCACGACGGGCACTTCTGGATTTGCGTTTCCAAGCGCGTGTTCGCCGATATTTTTCCGTATATGACGGAACGCCAGATAGGCATTGCCATCCAAAAGCTGGTGGAAAAAGGGCTTGTACTCGCGGGAAATTACAGCCAAAACCCGATGGATAGGACGAGCTGGTACACGATTAGTGGGCAGGAGGCGTGAGCTATGAACGGCAAAGTCGAGTGGGTTAAAATAACAACCGATATGTTTGATAACCGCAAAATCAAGTATTTGCGGAAGCTCCCGGAAGGCAACAGCATCGTCCTGATTTGGGTAATGCTGCTTACAATGGCAGGCCGGTGCAGCGCCAATGGGATGATCTTCCTGACAGAGAACGTCCCGTATACCACAAAATCGCTTGCCGACGAGCTGGGTTTTGATGAAAACATCGTGAAATTCGCTTTAGCTGCCTTTGAAAGTCTGGACATGGTTCAAACCAATCCAGACACCATTTTGCAGATCAACGGATGGGAAGAATACCAGAAAGACGACGAAATTGAAAGAATCAGGGAGCAAACAAGGATACGGGTCAAGGAGCATCGGGAGAGGAAAAAACAGCAGGGACTTCCGGAACCGGAAGGAAACGCGCAGCTTTGCGAGGGTTCAACTACCGAGGAAGATGTAACGTTACGTAACGTTACAGTAACGGAATGTAACGTTACATGTAACGCAGAAAAAGAAAGAACCAAAGAAAAAGATTATATATATATATCTTCTAACAACGAGAAAGACTTATCTCTAAATCCTTCACAAGTTAGTAACGATATAGACACTCAAGTAACAATACCGGGTAACAGTCTTGTTAGAGATAACCAAGTAACACTTACTCCTACTCCGAGTGAGAAACCAAGTGTGAATTACACGGATGCAGATACGGTAATAGACTACATGAACTCCGTATCCGGGAAAAAATATCGGCACATAAAATCAAACCGGGATCGCGTGCTGGCCAGGTTGGGAGAAGGGTACAGCGTAGAGGACTGCAAGACCGTCGTCAAAAAAATGTGGGATGCATGGAAGAACACGGAGATGGAGCAATACTTCCGCCCGGAAACCCTGTTCAGACCCACAAAGTTCGAGGGATATCTGAACAGGCCGGTCGAAAAGGGCAAGCCCCGTATCGACCCCAGCGAGTACGAGACCGGGAAGGACTTCGGGTGGTGATACGGCATGGAACAGATGGTTGCTGAGAGAACCTGTCCCGTCTGCGGAGAAAAGATCGAGCGCTGGTTTGGCGTAGAGGGGCTGATTCCCTTCCGGCTGGTGCATCGGATGTGCCGTTGCGAGAGGGAGAAGCAGGAAGCCGAAGAAGCCGCCCGGGTAAAGCGTGAGACCGAACAGAAGATCTCCGCCTATCGGAAACGAGGGCTTACAGACGCTCAGTACCTGGACTGCACCTTCGCCAACGACGATGGCGCAAGCGCAAAAACCAGCGAATTGTGCAAAAAGTACGTCGAGAATTGGGACTGGGTGCGCAAAAACAACGCCGGAATTTTGTTCTGGGGGGATGTCGGCGGCGGCAAGACCTTTTACGCCGCCTGTATCGCCAACGCCCTGATCGATAAGGGCATCCCGGTCATAATGACCACCATCCCCAAACTGACCGCCAGTATGCAGCGGGACTTCGGGGAGAACCGGGAAGCCGTGCTGTCCACCGTAGCAGATATACCCCTGCTGATTCTGGACGATGTGGGTATAGAGCGGGATACAGAGTTCGGCATGGAATCCGCCTACGAGATCGTAAACACGCGGTACAAGGCCAAGAAGCCGCTGATCGTAACCACCAACCTGACCCCTACGGTCTTTACGGAGACTGAGGACACGGTGCATAAGCGCATCTACGACCGCCTTACGGAGATGTGCGCTCCCATGCGAGTGACCACCAAGGGACGCAGACTGGGGATGGCGAAGGACAAAATGACCCGTATGATGGAGCAGTTCGGAATGACGGGAGGGAAGCGGTGATGCAAACCCTCCCGACAAATATCGACAGAAGCCGCAGAAACGCGCCTAAAATCAATTTTAGACGCAAACTCGAGTAACGGGAACAAAAAGGAGCAAAAACAAGAATGAACACGGTTTTAGAAGCCCAGAACGCAAACGCAAAGCAGAGGATTCAGGACGGAGCATCGTTCACCATCCTCGCAATAGACCCCGGCAACGCAAAAAGCGCCTATGCGCTGCTTCGCTGGACGGGAATGGACGACCGGAGCATGGAGGTCTTGTCATACGGCAAGCTGGACAACGACACATTCATGGCACAGGTGAAAGAGACGGCGCAGGAAGAAGGCGCACTGGATACGGCCATAGAGATGATCGCCTCCTACGGCATGGCAGTAGGCTTTGAAGTCTTTGAGACGTGCGTTTTCATCGGCAGACTGCAAGAAGCGCTTGCGCCCTATACGGTGGGTGGCTTATTCCCACGGCCTTATCTGGTGTACCGAAAGGACGAGAAGCTGGATCTGTGTGGGAACCCCAGAGCCAAGGACGCTAATATCCGCCGGGCGCTGATCGACCGCTATGCGAAGCACGATATGCAGAACGGCAGGGGCACCAAGAAGAACCCCGATATTTTCCACGGAGTAAGTGCGGACTGCTGGGCGGCTATCGCCGTCGGCGTAACCTTCCGGGACACCATGCTCGGCCTGTATAGACCCGGCAGAATTTAAGCAAAAATTCACCCTATACTTTGCACACGCTTTCCGGTAAAATGGGTGTATGAGTTAAAAATCGCATATAAGTTCACAACAAAGACACATAAAACTATAAATTCACCCTATACTTTGCACACGGTTTGTGTTATAATACATGGCATAGAAAAAACAAATGCGAACAGGGGCTTCTGCCTCTGACAAGACAATTTTCATGCGGGGTATTTCCCTGCATTTATGATTTTTTCATCGGACAGATCGTTCTCTCTCCTTCTCAAAAATTGGATGTGCGCCAAGTTCCCCATCCTCGGGACGGCGTAAGGGCGGGTTGAATCGGGTGTTGGGGAACCCCGGTCGTAAATTTTGTGCTATGAGATTTCCAGACGAAAAAGAACTGAATAAAGCGAAGTCCGGAAAGGCTTTGAAAGGCCGTCTCGCCGCACAGGAGAAAAATGCGAAGGAGATTCCGGAGACTGTACAGGAAAGCGCTGAACCGGCTCTCGCCGGAAGGCTTGACCCGCACAGCCGAGAGGTATGGGAACTGTATCTGGACGATATTTCGGACAGAGATTTGGAGCTTCTAAACCGGTTCTACAACAGCATCGCGCAGGAGTATAAAAATGCTCCCAGCAGAACCGACGCCTCCCTGCACACGATCTCATGCTGGCGTTTGCTACAGCGCAGATGCCGTATGGAGAACGATACGGACGGCGAAAAGAAATACCAGGACATGATTAACAAAGAGATGGCTACAGAGGCCATGCGGGCAGGGGATTCCAAGCCTATGGAGACCTTCCGGCCCGATGCTCTGATTGACCGTCTCGAACGAAAAGGCGTTAAGACCTACACCCGAGAGGAAGTCGTGCGGTACATCAAGGGTGACAAGGGCAAATACGATCTTTCTCTGGACGTGCTGGACACGATCCTGCTGAAAATCGAAAATACAATCCGACAAAACGGAGGGGAATCCGAACTATCGTTCCTGCCGAAGTCGCTGCAAGTAACCGATGTCTACAACGAACTTGCGCCGAAAATGACACTGCGGGAGGAACGGGCAATGCATGACTTAGGAGAGACCGTTCCCCCGAGGGAGTAAACTGTGCCGTTAGGTAAAAAATACGACAAAAACAAACGCGCATGGGTAGAGATCGAGAAAGAAAGGGCGCTGGACTACGAGCAGTACGGGGAAGAGGGCGCAGCTCTCCTGATCTCCTACTGGCGCTGGTATCCGGACAAATTCCTCGATCTTTGCGAAGCGGATAATCCGAAGTACCGTCTGGCTCCCATTCAGCGCATGAACATGCGTGTATCCAGCAGATACACCGATACGTTCCTCACCGGCAGCCGAGGACTTACGAAGTCGTACGTAGAGCTTACCAATGCGGCGGTGCAGGGAATCCTGTTCCCCGGCGTACAGAGGGCGTATGTAGGCCCCACAAACAAGCAGACGGTCGGTATTCTCTCTCAGGTTTGGAGGGAGATATGCGGGAACTTCCCGGGACTTACCTCCATGTGGGAGATCGTTTCCGATTCAGCAGACCGATTCGAGATAAAGACGAAGTTCGGGTCAAAGATCTCTGTCGCAGTAGCCCGTGGCGATACCATCCACGGTGTTACCGCAGAGGAAGTGGCGCAGGAGGAATCCGGCAAAGCCTTTGACCACGATGAGTTTGAAAAGGTGGTTCTGGCTGCTGTCCGTGCTACGCGGACAATAAACGCCAAAGAGGACAGCACGTTTCCGCAGAACCAGCACCATTACGTCACATCCGCCGGTACACAGCAGAACCCGTCTTTCGATATGCGGGTAAACACATACCGGAAGATGCGGGAAGGCAAGAGCGCTTTTGCCATAGATATTCCCTTCGAGGTGGCTATCCTGTCCGGGATACGGAAATACTCCTGGGCACAGGAGCTTAAAGACGCTCTTACCCCGGACGTGTGGCTCCGAGAGATGCTGTCCATATGGACGGGCACCAGCGAAAACCCGGTTATCAGGGATTTGACCCTTACGCAGAGCAAGACAATCTCCTGTATGGAGTTCCAGCACTGCGGAGATCCCCAGTGCGTATACGTTATCGGGCAGGATAACTCCTACCGGGACGGCACAAACAATGCCAAGTGCGCCTATAGCGTTATCAAGTGTACGCCCCAGAACGGCGTGTGGGACAACAATCTGTTCAAGAAGGATATCGTCTATGTGCAGGACATGGATCCTCCCAAGAGCGCCGCAGAACAGGCAAGGATCGTTAAGGACTACTGGCGAAGGTACACAATGCGTAATTCTTCGCCAGCTTACATAGCTATCGACTCTCGGGCGTACGGTACGGCCATTATAGAAATGCTCCACAGCGACCTACAGGACGGAATGCCTCCGCTGTGCTGCATCAACCACGATTACCCGGAACTGGAAGTAAAGGGAGCAATCCCGGTGCTTTACCCCATCGTCGCTACGGGCGGTATAACGGGGTCTCACGATTCGGATTCCGGTATGCTGGAATACGCAGAGCGTGAGTGGGAGCACGGAAACGTTCGTATGCTGGTGTCCAACATTCAGGACGGTATCAAAGCATATAAGACCGAGCACAGGATCAAAACAGACGAAATGGACGGAGCAATCGCATATCCGTACCTGAAAACCAGAGAACTGTGCGGCCAGATCGCCAACCTGAAAAAGAAAAACGGCGTATACGGCTATAACGAAGTCAGAATCAGCAAAAGCATACAGAGAGATATGTGGTCTGCCACCAAATACGGCCTGCGGGTATGCAGACTGTTGGAGGATGAGCGCCGAGCCGATGCGAACCGGGGAGATAACCAATGGGAGCAATGGGCACGGCAGCAAATGCAGACCGGGGGCGCTCTTAACGGGCTTATAAACGGCCCTGTTTACGGCAGAGCAAGATGCATAGGACGAATCGGAGGAAATAATCGGTGACGGCAAAAAGAGTGAAGAAGCCCGAAACCAAGAAGGTGTACGGCCTTCGTATGACGCAGGAATCCATAGGGTATGCGCTGAGACAGCGGTTTTACAGGATCACGCCAAAGTATGTGCTTGTTTTCACCGAGAAGGAACCCGAGCTTCCCTGCATCCTGATCTCCAATGCGGATGCCGTAGGGCATTTTAAGGACGAAGATTGGAAGTGGCTCAAAGACTGCATCGGCACTATTGCGCACGAGGAAGCCAAGCGCCACGAAAACGAAATAGAAAAGCTCACCCACGACTTTTTAGATGAGTTTGAGCGTGAGCTTAAAGCAGAACAGGAGAAAGAGAATGGGAGAAAAGAAACAGGGGAAACCGCCCGTATCTGAGCACTATCGCCAGTTAATGGAGCGGTACGGGAATATTTCTCCCGAAGGCGTGTTGTCTGCCTTTTCCAGAACCGGATTGGGAGCGGCTATGACCTTTAACCCCTACATGCAGAATAACCGCATCAAGGGGATCTCTTCCCGGGCTTTCAAGTACGATAAAAACCAGGTAGCCAGCTATCTGGATAACCCGGATAACAGCGAAAAGCCTTTAAGGCAGGCTATGGAGTGGGTGCGGTACAGCGCCTATCCCATCTTCAACATCATAAAGACCTATCAGGACGTTCCCACCTACCGCTGGTACAATTACCCTCTGTATCTGGATTCGGAAAGCTCCATTGCCAAGGATGATCTCCTGCGGGAATGGCGGCTCCTGGAAAAGATTTGCGGGAAGATGGACGTAAGAGCCGCCGCACACCGGGTAATGGGGGAGTGCGGGATAAGCGGCAAGGTGCATTATTACCTTAGAAAGAAGATAGATAAAGCACATAATACCTGCGAGTATGCCTATCTGCAAAGGCTTCCGCAGGACTGGATAAAGATCGTAGGCTTCAATAACATCTCCAAGTACACCCTCATGTTTGACATGATGTACTTCTTACAGCCGGGAACCGATTACCGGCAGTTCGGGGATCTGTTTGAGCCGTATGTCCGGGATATGCAGAGCTTCATCAAAAAGCCCGGAAGCAAGATCGTATATTCTTCCAAACGTTCCTGCGATTTCGACCTTGAAAAAATCGAAGCGGAGAAAAAACGCAGAACGCTGGCAGGGAATCCTGACGTGTACGAACAGAACGGAACGTGGTTCTACTGGGTCACGCTTCCGCCTACGGAGTGCTGGACGTTTGAGATAGACGATACCACAATGGATGAGATTTCCCCGTTTACGGGGCTTCTCATTTCCGCCATACAGCAGGCGGACTACGAGGCGGTGCAGCTCAGTATCCTGCAAAACCCCCTTGTGGCCTGTGTGCTGGGCGAGATGGAGACGATCAATACCAATGCACCTACGCAGGCAGACCCCATAAAGATAAGTCCGGGGGTGCGGGACGTGTATCTGGCCTTATGGTATAACATGATGGCGCAGAATAATACTTCCGGTATCGGCATATATGCAGCGCCGTTTAAGGACATGAAGCTGAATAGCCTTTCCGAAGCGCCTAATGCGGAGAATATTTCCGCCGCCGGGTACTCCTATCTGATTCAGAAATCCGGTATCGGCATTATCAGTGCAAGTGCAGAACCACGAGTAGGCATGGTCAATGTGGCCGCTGCCATTGCGGCAAAGTTCGGTCAGTGCGTTTACATGGGCTTTGAGCGCATGATTAACTATCTGTACGGGACGCTGAATCTGAAATACGAGTGGGGATTCAAGATGTTCGGGGATATATTCTCCGAAAAGGACGATCTTAAAGCCGCCAAAGACGGCATGACGCTCGGACTGCTGATAGAAACGCTTCGCTACGATGCGCTCAGAGGACATTCCCTGCTGGAAGATATCTCCATTTCCAGCGCTATTGAGAAGTCCAATCTGCTCAGTAAGCGGATTCCCCTCATATCTTCTTATTCCGCCAAGAACCCGGACAGCGGAGCCAATCCGTCACCCGGCAGACCATCCAACGATACGCCCCAAAGCGAGGGGGCGGAGGACGATGCGGATTCTTACGGGGATATGGATATGTAACCGAAAGGCGGTCAAGTGAGAGACAATTTTGAGATGATAATCCGCCACTTCCCGACCAATGAGGGGATCACTATCATTCCCGTGTCGGATGTCCATTTAGGGGCGCAGGAGTGCTACGAAAAAGACTGGGATAAGTTCTGCCGGGACTTGCTGGACAGCAAGAACACCTATGTTGTCCTGGTAGGAGACCTTGTAAACAACGGAATCAAAAGTTCCGTCACGAACGTTTACGAGGAACGGATGCGCCCGAAGGAACAGAAGTCCCGGATGGTGCGTAACCTAACGCCAATTAGGGAGCGGATCCTGTGCGCCGTATCCGGAAACCATGAAGCTCGAAACCTGCGGGAAGTGGACAACGATATCACCTACGATATCATGGCCAAACTGGATTTGGAGGACATATACAGGGAGGACATTGCCTTCCTGAAACTCCAATTCGGCAGGAAAGAGAGCAACGGTCTTAGAAACCCGACGTACACCTTTGCAATCACGCACGGGAACGGTTCTTCCATTTACACCGGCGCGTCGGCTACAAAAGCAGAGCGCTTCGGGATGGCGATTGACGGTATCGACTGTCTTGTAGTAGGGCATACCCACAAGCCCATGAATTATCCGGTAGGTAAGATCATGGTGGACAAGCAGAATAACCGTGTGAGCGTTGTTTCGTGGCGATTGATCGTTTCTACGTCTTGGCTGGGGTATTCCTCCTATGCGGTCAGAAAGCTGCTTACACCCACGGCAAATCTGAAACAGCAGATCATGCTGGCCGGAAACAAAAAGCTGTTGGAGGTCGTAGGTTGATCGGAGAGCGGGAGACAAAGGCCATAGATCGTATTCTTGCAGACGGAGACGATGTGCTCATACGCAGGAAGATACGAAATAACGAGATCGTAGATGTAGTTTATCGGCAGAAACTCCATATTGAAGTATCTGCTGTCAATATTCCAAAGCCGTCAAAGGGATTCGAGGGCAGACGCTGAAAATGCGCACGAATTAGGCTCGTGAGGATGAGCACTGGCAAGCACATCCGCTGTCCTGACGGCAGGCGCGAACCCAACCGCGTAGGAGGGTCGCCGGACGGAGAACACGGCGGAACAATCGTTCTTCACGGCAAGCTGTCGTAAATCGTCCAGGGTACTTCCGGTAGTACCGCCGAGGGATGTCCCATCCGATGCTGGGCCTCGGCTACTGGACAATGGTTAAAAGCCGTCACGCATACGTTCCCCTAAAGCATTGTTTTTGATGCTTAACGGTGAAAGCGCAACACCTTTTCAGGTAACATGAAGGCGCTGTGGGGTTCTGTGGCATCGAGTGTTTTTTTAGTGCGTGAGTAACCGTTTGCATATATGGGTTCGTAGCTCAACGGGTAGAGCATCCGGCTGTTAACCGGAAGGCTGTAGGTTCGAAACCTACCGTTCCCGCCAAAAGCATGGAAAATAGAAGCAAAACATGCGCCGCTTCAAGTGGGAAGCGGCAAGGCCAAGCGGGGCAGAGAGCAGTAAAAGGCTCTTTGCCCTTTTCTTTTTGGGAGAGGGACACACATGAAAGCAAGAGACATTTTCGACTATAAAAACCCCAAGTATGCGCCCTTAAAAGAGCCTGCAAGGGGAGTTGTGGACGCAGCCCAGCGCGTGAATCGCTTCCTTGACACCGTGCAGGAGTGGTTTTACATCGAGGCGGCGTTGCCCAATACCTCCAAATTCATCCACAAAATCAGTCACCTGTACCCTCAGTTTTTCGATCAGTTTATCGATCTTCTGCACGAGCGCCATTTGATGGGTATTTACCCGTCTACTCCGGAGCTGGTGGAAGAGATCGGAGACGCGGATAAGGCGTTTGAGATCGTTATCGGTGTTATGGATGAGTATCAGGAAGCGCTGGAAGCTTTTCACAGGGCTACCGACAATGCGGATTTCCGTCCAATGGCGCTGAAAACAGAAGAGTTCATGCTGGCAAATTCCCAGCTGTATACGAAGATCCTTCAAGCGTGGAATATGTGGGACAAAGGCGTAAACGCTTCCTCCTTTGATAACTGGGTGCTTCACCTGATGGAGGATGAAGAAGATGAGTAAATTCAAGACCGTAGACGGCGGCCAAGCCTACCGCTCCTTCCCCGGCAAGCTGCGGGTTCTCGCACAGGAGAATCCGTTCCAGTACCGGGTAGAGGTGTGGCTGCTGAATGGGGAAGTAAACCGGAACGGATGGCAGTACAAGAACCTTTCCGAGCATCGTTCCCTGTTCGTGGATACGCCCATCCTTGTGGCCTATCCCAACCAGGATAAGGTGGGCGACGGGCACAACTATAAGGTAAAGCGGGATAAACGGGGCAATGAATACGCCTCCTTTATGGACGCTAAAGCAGAAAGAATTGTCGGATGGTTCAAGTCCGATGAAGATATAAAGCTTGTAGACAAGGACAACGTGCAATGGATTGTGGGCGAGGGCACCATTTGGAGCTATTACGCCCAGGAGCTTACCGCCTTGCTGACGGAACAGGGAGCCAGAGGCATGGATGTAAGCATCGAGACGCTTGTAGAAGATATCAGGAAAGAAAACGACGTGGAAGTTTTCGACCGCTACCAGATTTTGGGCACCACCATTCTGGGGCTGGGCGTAACTCCCGCCGTTGCAGGCGCACATATCCGCACCTTGTCCCTGGCAGACGATCTGAAAGATTTCAAGCTCAAGGTCGCCGCCTACCAAGAAGAAGCCGCAAAAAAACAAGAGAAAGGAAACAAAAGCAAGATGGCTTTTAATAAAGCACAGCTTGACGCCATGCGTGAGAAGTTCCCCGGCTATGTGATCGTGGGCAACTCCGAGGATGGCATGAGCTTTGGCCTTCTGTCCAAGAAGGACAACTGCCTGTATGAGTACACCCGGCAGGCTGACGACGGCGACAATATCATTGAATCCCGTATCAAGCCCGTTGCCCTGAACTCCGAGGCCGTCATGGAAAACGGAGAATCCATCCATGTGGATGTGCTGGCCGGTTATGACGCCCTGGTTAAGGAGCTTACCGCCAAGGCTTCTGCCGCTGAGACCGCTCAGAAGCAGGCCGAGGAACGCGCTAATTCCGCCGAGAAGGAAGCTACGGAACTGAAACGCAAGGAGATCGCCCGTCGGCGCAATTCCGTCATTGCCGCCATCAATGCCCTTGTCGCCAAGTACAACGAGGATGCAGAGAACCCCATCTCCGACGAGGAAGTGGAGGACGTCAAGAAGGACGCCGAGGAAGATAAATACAGTGAGTGCGAGAACGAGAAGGGCGAGTTCTGCGGCGACGAGAAGGCTTGTCAGGTCGTAAAGTCCAAGATTTTCGACCACGAGAGCAAGATCCGCTCCGACCGTAAGAAGGCCGAAAACTCCGTCCACTCCTGGCTGGATTCCATCCGGGGCAACTCTACCGACAACAACGAGGGCGACGGCGTAGACGGCCTTATTGCCCGCAACTGCAAGTAAAGAGAAAGGAAAATAAACCACATGGCTTTTATCGCAAACACCATGTTTGAGGTGAAGTGCTCCAACTCCGTCTACGACGAGCTGGCGAACATCACCGGCGTATATCAGGCTTCCAGTGCCAACGCAGACTGCTCCGCTGGTCTGCTCTGCGTTCGTGGCAACCGTTACCCCAATCAGGGGTATACCGGCATCAACAACGTGAATGCCTACCTCATGACCGCCGCTGCCGCTACCGACATCACCGGCATCTACGCCTGCAATCCCTACGATGTGCAGATGGTTTCCAGTGCTTCCGGTAACGCCTATAAGGTGGGCACCGAAACTCTGGGTCTGGGCGAAGTGGCCGGTATCCCCACCACCTTCACCAAGATTGACTTTGACTCCAACGATAAGATTTATCGCTTCGGCATCGGCAATCTGAGCACTGCCATCGGCTCCAACACCTACTTCATCATTGCGGCCGGTCTGCTGGTTCCCGCATCTGCCGCTCCCAAGGCTGGCACCCCCTACTTCAAGTTGGTAGACACCGGAAATGCCACCGTGGGTTCCTGGGCTGGCATGACCTACTACGATGTCATGGCCTGCCGCGACGTCAACGTGGCTACTGCCTAACAGAGAGGAAGTGAAATAAATGGAATCCTTGAAACTTAACAACGCCCCTGCTTCCCTGTTCGTGGGCAGCAGAACCGACGAGCGTAAGGAAATCGTTGCTGGCAGCCGTCTGCTTCTGGCCGAGAGCCACGGAAAACTGTTTGCCAATGCCCGTAAAGAGAAGTTCGAGGCTCGTATGAACGAGGCCGAGTACAGGAAGATGAATGAGAGTATTTCTCAGAAAACCTTCCTGTTCTGCGCCAAGGTAGCCGCTCAGGCCACCGGTCAAGACGCTCCCCAGGATTACGCAGAGTTCCTGCGGGGTCAGAAGCAGTGGTTCCGGAATAACTCCTTCCTGGCAACCTTGCAGGGGATTACCACCGAGGTAATTTCTCCCATGATCCCCTACACCACCTCCAACGCTCTGGGCGATCTGGCCTTTGTGGATCGTACCCCCATTGGCAAGACCTACGAAGTGCGTACCCTGTCCAATGATATCTTTGTTTTCCAGGATAGCTCCTGGGGCGCTTCCCGCAGTGTGCCCAAGAACTACCTGTACGATAAGAATATCACTTGCAACCCCACTCCCAAGAGTGCAGCTGCCAAGGTCAAGTGGTATCAGCTCGTGGGCAATCAGGACGGCGGTGCGGACATCGGTCGGTACTACCTCGCCATGGCTGGCGGCATCGAGAACAAAATTCTCGCCATGTGGAATGCGGCCATGACCGCAGGTATCGCCAATGCGGCTGCTATCCCTGCCTACCTCAAGAAAACTGGCTACACCACCGCCAACTGGATTTCTTTGGCAAAGGCAGTGTCTCAGGCCAACGGTCTGCCCCGTGAGAGCATCGTAGCATACGGTGACTGGCTGCCCCTGTCCAAGGTGCTGCCCTCCGGCACTTCTCAGGACGCCGCCCTCACCTACCAGCTGGGTCAGGAATGGTTCAGCCGGGGCTATATGGGCACCGCTCTGGGCGTTCCCATGGCGCTCATCCAGAACGCATACCCCGCTGGCACCGTCAACAACGCCGCTCCCACCGAGATGCTGCCCACCGACACCATCTGGATGGTTGCCCGTGCTGGCGAAGGCTATGCACCCGTTTATATCATCTTCGAGGACGATCCTATCGTCATTGAGATGGATCCTCGGGAGACCGGCGACAACAGCATCGATATCAACATGACCCTGAGTGTAGGCGCTATCGCCCCCATGGGTTCCAAGATCGGTGTTATCAGCTCCATCACCTGATGTGCTTCAAGGAGGGAGACAACCTCTCCCTCCTATACATGCGGGTTGAGGCTCTTTCCGGTTCGACTCCGGAAGCCCGCACCATTTTACAAGCACAAAACCATGTAAAGAAAGGAAGAAAACACATGGCTGCAAAGCTGACTGAGGAAGAAAAGGCCGCTCGTAAGGCCGCAAAAGAGAACAAAAAGCAGGAACCCGTTGCCGAGGAAAAGGCACCTGAAACCTTCACAAAAGAGCAGGTGCAGGCTCTTGTGGAAGCCGCCGTCAAGGAAGCCATGGCGAAGATGCAGGCCGCCACCGCCAATAACGTGGTACAGGTAACAGCTGAGAAGCCCATGGTTAAGCTTCTTTTCATGGATTCCTGTTCGGATGATAACTATATCCAGTTCGGCAATAACGGCAAATTTGGCTCCATTACAGGCCCCATAGGCCGCTTCTCCGTAAGCAGGGATGATTTCTTTGGAGAGTTCCGGGACAACTTCGTGCAGTTGCTTCTGAAAAAGAGAAAACTGCTGGTCATGGACGGACTTACGGACGAAGAACGGGCTATGTATGAGGTCTCCTATGCGCCCAACGAGGTCATGAGCGAGGACATGTTCCGGAATTTCATCGAGCGCCCTGAAAAGCTGCTGGATGTGTATCAGGATCTTTGCCCCGCCTATAAGGACGCTGTAGCCAGTAAGTTCCTGGAAGCCTACGAGCACGGCGATAAGCGGATTCTGGGCAATCGGGATCTGGTCGTGAAGCTCAATAAGCTGTCCAAAAAGCGATACAGAGACCTGCCTGATGTTGACCCCCGCAGAGACGGAGACTTCATTGCCATCATCCGGGGAATGAACGAACGGGACGAGGCAGACGAGAGAGACTAACCGGGAAACAATGTGGAACAAGTTCCACATAGAACTAATTCAGGAGGACATGCGTGGCCACCACCTTTACAGACATCATTACGCTGGCAATGGCGTCCAAAGTCATTAACGACGACAGATGGGAACAGGATTTTTCAGAGAATCCAGCCCTTTTTCTGCGGCAGAAGTCCCAAATGATGGAGCTGGCAGTCACGAAATTTGACCGTCCGCCTGAAATGCGGGAATACCTGACTTATTCCGAGCCGTCTTTCGACAGTATGGAAAAGGTACAGGGAAACTACACGGAAGAAAACGTGATGATAGCCAGTGGACGCACGGGATATGAACTGTGCTCCATTGGCATTATCTCCAAAGATCGATTCGGGGATACCGTATACACCCAGAGAACAGGAGCCTACGACCCCACAAGCGGGGACGTTACGGTATACGCCTCCGAAGATTCCCCTATCAGGGCAGAGGACATAATCGAACTGGATTTTTATACGGATGCAGTTTTCGATAACCCGTTGAATGGAGAGATAAAGGAGATCCTGTGTATGTGTCTGGGAAGCCTGTGGGAGACGGCCTTCTCCGGAGCATGGATAGACCGGACACCCAAGACCTACGATAAGACGTTTAAGCCGTCCTCTACCGAGGGAGCGTGGACGGAAGCACAGGAGCGTAAGCGCAGGCAGATTCAGATTGAGCTGAATGACCGCCTTATGAAGTACGAGCAAAACGCCCACTACAGACAGGTAATTATTAAGCACGTTCGGTTTTCACCGTGATTTGCACAAAAGCAATACATATGGACGCATATTAGAAGGGAGCATTGCATGGCGGATATTCAGAAAAATATCAAGACGGCTACGGCGGGGAAGCTCCCTTCTTCGTTTGGTTCCAACGTCCCTCATGCGGGGGGATTGCAAAAGCAGCTTTTCAGCAAGGCTACCAAAGCCTTTTACAGAAGGAATTTCTATCTCGCCTCCGATGTGTTTGAAGGAGAGATTCAGGGCGTAGATTACAAGGATTTTTACGCATGGACGCCTGTAAAACTCCGTTCCTCTGACCTCATTAACCCTACCACGGGGGAGCATCTGGGGGACGATTGGCAGACCATTCTGCTGGAAAACGACAGCATAGACTACATTCCTTCCGGCGCGTATGTGTACTTTAACAACAATTACTGGATCGTAGTCAATCCCAGCAACATGGCCTCTATCGTGGGAAACGCGGTAGTACGCCGGTGCAACTGCACTTATAACCATCTGGATTATTACGGCAACGTGGTAAAAACGCCCATGTCCTACTCAAAGGGCATGAGCCTTGCGTCTGCCAACTGGGTAACGGAGTATATCACCCTGCCGAGCACCTATCAGCACGTTATCTTACAACTGAATGACACCACACGGGACGTAAAAAACAATACAAGGATCATATTGGGCGGTGAAGGGTACTACCTAACGGGTATGACCAATTTTGTCCGGGACTACACCATGGATGCGAACAGTAATCACGTCATAAAAGCAGAGTGCCGACTGAGCGAAGCCAATGTGTATGACGATCTGGAAAACGAAGTGGCCGATGCAGGTGCTTTCTCATGGGAGATAACGATGGAAGGAAGTCATAGCATGATCGCAGGAACCAAGCAAAAGCTGGTTCCGGTATCCGTGCGTAACGGAGAAACACCGGACGGAGATAAATTCCCCTTCTCTTACGGCTGGGACAGCAGCGATACAGATGTGCTTGCCGTGGACGCAGAGGGGAATGTGACGGCAAAGGGGGCTGGCTCTGCCGAGATAGAGTGCTACCTGCACGAGAACCCTTCCACCAGAAAAACGCTGGAAATAACAGTCGCCAAGTCCTCTACAAATGATTTTGTGCAGTTCCTTATGCCAGCACCTATGAAAATAGGCCAGTATGAGAGTTTCAATACCGAAGCTGCTTACTATGAGGACGGGGTGAAAACGGAGAACCCCATTACTTACACATTCTCCGGCCCGGAAGAAACGTGCTATAAGGCCGTAACGAATGGAAATACACTGATCGTCACCTGCTACGACACCTCTAATATTCCCCTGACGATAACTGCCTCCTGCAACGGACAGACGGCAGAGCAGATTGTCGTTTTGATGGCTTTTTAAGGAGAAACCCATGGCATATAACTGCGAATACGCCCGGCGGGATAGCCGATGGCGGTTTGTAACGTGTTCCAAGCTTTACCCGGGAGGGAAGGAACCGACCAATACGCATGAAGCATCCCAATGCATCTGCGCCTTCCAGCGGTATTGCGGCATGACCAAAAGATACGAAGTGGCGGACGACCCAGGCCGGGTTTGTGCGGTCTATCAGGGTAAATAATCCCGCCGGAAGGGTAAAAAATGAATGAAGTGGTAAGCGCAGTAATCACTTACGGCACCAGTGCGGCTATAGGGGCGGCAGTATCCCTGACCGGACTGTTTCTGACCCGTAAGTGGAACAAGGAAGATAAGAGCGAATCAAAGATCGAAAAACAGGAAGAGCAGACATACTCCCTTATTCAGGAGATGAAAAAGCGGCTGGACGAGCTGTGCGAAAAGCATGATGAGCACGTCCATGCTGATGAGATCAAGAACGCAAAGGAAGCCAGACGCAGGGCTTTGCAGATGGCAGACGAGATTGCAGAAGGACGGAAGCCATCGAAAGAGCGGTTGGAAGATGTCCTGACAGACATTGATGAGTATGAGAGTTTCTGCCGTGCTCACGAAGAATTTGAAAACTCCAAGGCGGTATCTTCCATAAAGGCCGTTAAAGAGTATTACAACACGCTTCGATGGGGACAGAACGCATAGGGATGTAGTTCAAAGGGAGAATATCCGGTTTTGACCCGGATGCAGAGGGTTCGATACCTTCCATCCCTGCCAATATCCAACATGCAAAAAAGGAGAAAATACGCATGGAACGCATTGTTATCACGGAAAACGATATAAAGAACGCAAACACCTACATGCCCGTTACGCAGAAGTGGGTAGCTGCCAAGTTTATCGCCCAGATCGTAGTGGAGACAAAGCCCGTAGCCATTATGGACGGGGGCGAAAAGACCGCCATTCCCGATATGGCAGATCGGAATACTCTCCGGGAGGCCATGTTTAAGACTGGCGTTTTTGTTAGGGAGTATCTGCGGAAGGGCTTTGACCCGGTGCATACGGAGGAAAGCGAAGGCGGCAAGCCTATCCAGTGGCTTATGTCCGCTGACGATACAGACCGCTGGGGCAACTTTGAAGCTCAGATCGACCGCATGAAACGGAGTAAGACCCCCGGAGTGGCAGATGCCTGTTATGAGATGCTGAATGATTACCATCAGTTCCTCCGGATGTTGAACATCGAGATCGAGCAGGAAATGGCTCTGAAAAATGACCCTGTAGGGCGCACTCTTATGGCAAATAAGATGAACGCCCTTACACCGGACGATCTTAACGAGCTGCTGGAAACCCTTAAAAAAATAGAGGCGGAAAAGGCCAAGGAGTAACGCCATGGCCTTTGAAAACTGGTATGAACCGTATGAGCGGACACAGGCATATCTCACCTTCCCGGATGCTGAAAAGCTGCTTCGCAAGGTGTTTTACTACTTATTAGATATGCCCACCGGAACCCACGCCCCGTTTGAGGATAACCGATGTCCAAGGGTGCGGCTTGTCAAGAGACTGTTTTGGGATGATGCACGGCCACTGGATCAGCGCATTCCCACTCCCGAAGAAAAGCTCTCCATTATATATGACCCGGAAAAACCGGATGCGGCACCCACGCTTAAAGGCTACAGGATGTTCCCTCAGATGGCAGTGTTACAGGCACAGGAAAAGGCGCAGACCAGAATCAACGCATTTATGGGATATGCACAGGCATCCAACCCCTTTAAGTCGGAACTTTCCGTAGTGTTCCGGACGCTGTGCAATACATCCTACGATTCCAACACAAAGGACTATGCGCTCTCCCGGTCGTGGGCAATCACATCCGATATTATGGCCGCTCTTGCTGGATTGAATATGGGCGTGGGTGTCGGAACCTTTTATTTTGACCGGAAACAGAACTCCGAGTGCGGAATCCGCTACATAACGGACGATGCACACAACGTAGGCTACCAGCTTGTTATGGGCCTTACGATCATGGGCGATAAGCTGGGCGAGATGCCAATCACTTAACGCATGAGAAGGGCGGCAGACGAATGCATGTACACCCCTTTTCAGATAAACGGAAAGCTCTGCAAAAGAATGAAGCGGTAGAGCTGGAAGGAATGGTCTACTATCCCCTGTTAGTAGAAGATTACGAAATATGGCAGGCGTGTAAGCCAGTGCTCTTGCTGCGTCAGGGTACGCTCCCTGTACAATACGCCGTGCTTCCATACCTTGAGTGCGTATGGGCAATGAGTTATGACGCGGCCATTTCCCGTATGATGCAAGGCACGGAAGCGGGCGGAGGCGAGTGGCCAGCCCTGATGAAGATCCTGTTCTTATCGTTGCGGCTATCAGATAAGGATGAGATCGTACCATTAGGGAAGGTTTCGAACCAACGTGCGCTAACGGCCATCCAAATCAAACAAGGCGACAGGACGTACCAAATAACGTCCGCTCAGTTCCAGCAGGTGCGGGAGCTGATAGCCGAACTTAACGGGGAAACACTTCCGGACGAAGCGGACAACCCCGATCTTATACAGGCGCAGGAAGATATGAATGCGGCCAATGCCGTGCCGCTGAACACTGACCTGAACGACCTTCTTGCAAGCATAGCAAGCGAAAGAAGAATACGGAAAAGTGAGCTTTTCGAGTGGACGATAAAAGAGTTTGAAGAAGAAGTCCGCTCCATTTCAAGGCGATACGGCTATCTGGTCGCCGCCATTGTAGAAGCAAACGGAGGAAAGTACAAGGAGGGCAACCCGACACCTTCCTGGTGTTTTGACCGGGAAAAGAGCGATACAGCCGGTCTTATTTCCATGGATGCTCTGCAAAAGGCTCATAACGCCCCTATTTCCACAGATCAAAATGCGCCTAACACACCACCAATTTCATAAAGCAAAGGAGAAACTACTGTGCTTCAGCTCAACAATAAAAACCTGTATGCCAAGGGCACTTGCAACGTTGTCGTAGACGATCCGTTGACCGGCAACGTGGATTACCAGTCCAATAAGGTGCAGACCGCTAACCTGACCACTTCCGTCAACATGAACGAAGTCCGGGCCGGTCTGGGCAACGCCATTGCCATTCAGCTTCCCTCCGATTCCGCTGTCAACCTGGAACTGACCGCCGCCGACTTCTCTCTGGAAGCCCGCGCAATGCAGCTCGGTTCTCAGGTGACGTACAACGCCCCCGCTCCTGTGTGCGAGATCGTTACCGCATCCAGTACCACTCTGAGCATTTCTGCTTCTGCTACCGCCGTAGCTCCCCAGGGCTTGTCCAAGATTGTTGCTTATGTAAGCGACGGCACTTCCAATGCCGCTACCGCCTACACCATCAACAACGATACCCACGAAGTTGTAGGCTTCACCGCCACTTCCGGTACTACCTACAAGGTGTACTACTGGGTCAACAAGGCTTCCGCCAAACAGTTGGTCGCCAACTCCGTGTTCTCCCCTGCAATTAAGCGCGTAACCATCCAGATTGCCGTTTACAGCACCGAGAACACCGTGGCAAGCTCTCAGTCCTCCATGGTCGGCTGGCTCTACTGCATCATTCCTCGTATGCAGTTCTCCGCCAAGGCAGATACCGACGGTTCTCAGTCCAGCAACGCCACCACTGCTCTGTCCGGTACTGCATTGCTCTATGATCCCGTTGGCGACACCACCGTATGCACCGACTGCGCCATGTCTCAGCTGGCCTACTGGGTATACGTTCCCAACGGTGATGCAGAGCAGGATGTGCAGGGTCTCGTCGTTATCGGCGGCGGTGTGACCGTAAAGACCTCTGCTACCGCTCAGATCCCCGTGCGCTTCCTCATGGCAGATAACTCCATCGTTGTGCCCGACTACGGCACTATGACCTATGCCATGGCCGGGGACAAGGCTACCGTGAGCAACACCGGCGTAGTAACCGGCGGCAGTTCTGCGGGCAGCGACACCTGCACTATCACCCTCAAGAGCAACAACGCTATCAAGGCCACCTGCAACGTGACCGTGACTGCTTAACCTCTATCGCGCCCCTCTGTCTTGCAGATGGCGGGGCGCACTCCAAAACATCCATGCGTGGGTGCTTTGGAGTAAGGGAGGGATGCGGTATGTCCCTTATGGACGATTATAAAAAATTCAGAAGTCAGCTCGTAAACGCCGTAAATGCAACGCTCCAAAATGACATGATAGACCCTATCGTGATCGCAATGATCGATAGCGCAGAGCGGCGCGTTTACGATGTCTATACTCCAATTCCGGACGGATATGAACGAAGGGAAACCAACGACGGCTTGAAAGACCCCATGAACTACAAGTTTTACAGCGGGGATATGGAGGTCGGCGTTGAGAACGTTACGGAAGGCAACTCGGCATACGACGATACAGACGGATGGGATCCGGGATATATAGCGGACATCATCGAATCCGGGCATGGATATCACTGGAAACATAGCCGGATTTACACGCAGGCTCTCGCACGTCCATTCATGCAGCCGGGAATGGAAGATTTTGTAAACAGCGGAGATGCAGACACATATTTGGCGAATGGCCTTAAAAAAAGAGGATTTATCGTTGACGGGAGATAAGAATGCCTGAAATCGTAAGACTGAAAGTAGACCTCCAAGAGAATAATGCGCTTGCCAAGCTCCAAGAGCTGCAAAAAACGGCACAGCTTATAAGCGGCACAAAAATCAGCTTTTCGGTAGATACAAAAGGCGTAGAAGGACTCTCTAAAGAAGCCCTGAAACTGGCTACTGCGCAGGCGAAATTGGCTACGGAACAGGCAAAACTGGCCGCACAGCAGGCAAAAGCGGATGCCGCCAACGCAAAATATGCACGGGAGCAGGAAAAGACTGCACAGGCCATCCAAAAAACCACTCAGGAGCAGGCAAAAGCGCAGGCTGCCAACGAAAAAACAAGGCAATCCGTAGAAAAGAGCAGACAGGAAGCGCTTAAATTCCAGCAAGCGCAGGAAAAGACTACCCAGACCGTTTCCAAAAGTGGAGCAGACATAGTAAAAGCGCAGCAGGAAACGGCACAAGCAACAAAAAAGACCTATCAACAGGCTTTGAAGGTTGCACAGCAACATGAAAAGAACGCTGGTGTAGCTCTAAAAGATGCCGCTGCGCAAAGAGAATATGCACAGTCTGCCGATCAGGCAAGCGCCAGCACGGAACGATTCAATACCGCTCTTTCGACCCTGGGTTCCAGGCTGAAATCTCTTGCCTTTTCTGAACTGAGAAAGGCAATGAACGACGCTCTGGGCACCATGAAAGCGGTGGATTCCGAGCTGGTCACTGTCCGTAAGGTTACAGGATTCAACGAAGAGCAGCTGGCCGCACTGGAAGAACAGGCGTATAAGACCGGATCCGCTCTCGGTACTACGGCTGATTCCTATCTTTCCGCCGCCGCAGCGTTTGCCCGTGCAGGATACAAGGAGCAGATAGCTGATCTGGCTGAATTGTCCGCAAAGACACAGCTGGTAGGCGATATGTCCGCAAAGACCGCCAATCAGTTCCTGATCTCCGTAGATGCCGCCTATAAGCTGGGCGGGAACGTAGAAGAACTGAACAAGATTATCGACGGCGCAAACGAGATCGATAATAACTACGCCACCACCATGGAGAAGCTGGCAGAGGGCATGGGTATTGTTGCCCCCGTTGCCGCACAGGTAGGTGTAGGCGTGGATCAGCTTTCTGCTGCGCTGGGCACTATTACCGCAGTAACCCAGAGAAGCGGTTCCGAGGCTGCCCGTGCTCTCCGTGCCTTGATGCTCAACATCATTGGGGACACCAAGACGGAGATCGAGGACGGTGCTCAGTGGACTGCCGGGGAAATTGAAGGCCTGCGGGATGTGCTGCGCCAGTATATCCCGGACGTTATGGCCGCTGCCGATGCCACCGGGGAACTGGTAGACCCCATGGAGGCTATCGGCGCTCTTGCAAAGGCGTACAAAGAAGGTACGCTCAATGAGCAGGAGCTAATGGCGCAGGTCACGGATATTTCCGGTAAACTCCGTTCTTCCCAGCTTTTGGCTCTTATCCAGAACTGGGATATGTATGAATCAATGCTGGGTTCCTTTACCAATGCGGTAGGGAGCGCAGACAAAGAAGTTGAGAACGCGCTGACTGGTTGGGACGCCAAGGTCAACATTCTCAAAAACACCTGGGCAGAGTTCGTGTCCAAAACTATAGACACGGACTGGATAAAAGGTCTTATTGACGGTGTAACGTGGCTGATAAGCAGCTTTGGCGATTTGGGGACGGCACTGGGAATATTTGCCACCGTCATGGCAGCAATAAAATTCCCGGAAATAATAAGCGGGTTTAAGAACATTGCGGAAGCTGCCCAACTTGCGACGATTTGGATAGGAGGGGCTGCTACTGCCGCAGAGATTGCGCAGGCGGCTTTCATCGGAATCGTAGCGGCTATCGCCATAGCCATAGTTGCCTACAATAACTACAAGAAAGAACTGAAAGAAACCGCTGAGGAATCCTTAAAGGAAGCAAAAGCGGCCAACGATGCAAGCTTAAAAATCCTTACGCTGGGCGAGGCGCTGGAAGCTACAAAGAGCGATACAGAGGAACACACCAAGGCCGCAAAGGATCTTGCCGCTGCTTTGGGTGTAGAGGGTGATGCAGCTGAACTTACTGCGGATAAGATAAAAAAACTTACGCAGGCGAAGTTGGAAGAAGCAGAAGCGGCGGCGTTTAAGGCAAAGTCGGATGCGGCAAACGCTCTTAAAACAGAAGCCAGCGAAGGCCGTATCGGGAACGTGGGTCTATACGATTCCAGATTCCTGGAAATGGATAAGTACCAAAAGGGACTTGCTCAGAAAACTCTTGATGCGCTAAAAAATGCTGGCGGGAAAGTGACAACATACGCCAAGCGTGATTATGAAACAGGATACAATATCACGTTTGACCGAAACAACGCTAAAGAAATTCTTGCGTTTTATGAAGCCGCCGTATCCATACTGAAAGAATACGATCAGGTTGCCAAAGAGACTGGCGACGAATCCATATTCCAGACGGATACCTATAAGTCCCTTAAAGACTGGACGAATAAGCTGGGCGACACGGCGAATGCCTATCGCAGTGCTCTAAACGAAGAAGTTGCGGCCAACGATAGAAAGACGCTGGCCGGATTCCTGAATGAGGTTACCGTAGATTCGCAGGAGAACTACGATAAACTGATAAAAACAATCCAGGATTCCGACCTCCCGCTGGAACAGCAGAATCGGCTTATAAACATGCTGGCACAGGCGTATACCGAATATGCCGAAGCCGCAGCAAACGCAGCCAATAGCACGGAAAAGGTAGCTGATTCCGGAACTCAGCTGGAAGAAGCATTCTCCAACGCTTCGCAGAAGATAAAGGACACTGCGGAAGCCATAAAGGGAGAGCTGGACGAGGATATAAAAGGCATCGGGGATATCTACGGTGCCATGTCCGAGGCCGCAGACAAAGGATACTACGGTTCCAATGCGTTCTTGAAGTCCGCAGACCTCCTTTTCTCCGATGAGGTAAGGGAAAAGTACGCAGACAATGCCGCAGGACTTATGGAGTATGCGGCTGAAATCGGTCTTAGCGCATACATGGATGCCATTAAGACCGGAAATTACTCCGATGCATCTGCTGAGTTCTGGCAGAATATTGCAGAGCAGACCGCAGACGGTGCTTACGTTGTACGGGATGCCACCGGAGAGATTATCGCTTCCATGCAGGACATGGGGGACGAATATGCATGGTCGTTCGATCTGGGCAATAAGAGCGTAGATGAGTTCCTTGCCCAGATGGCGTCGGCTACTGGCGTATCTGAAACTGTATGGGCCTCCTTTATCCAGTCTTTGGGAATGTACTCCGAAGAAATTTCCGAGTGGATTGCCGAGCAGAAGGAAAAGGGCGGCACGGAAATTCCTGCCGACATGGGATATGCCGCCGATCAGGGACAGCAATACGGAAAGACCGTAGCCGAAAGCGCACAGGCAGAAGCGTCCAAACATCCCATCGTTATTCCGGTTAGCGGGGCGCAGACGGTTAATCTGTCTACGATGAATCAAGCAAAGGCGAAGGGCAAGAGAGATTCCTACTCCGGCCAAGCTCTTGTAAACGACGAACGCCCCGCAGACGGCTCCAAGCCGGAGCTTATCGTCAACAATCGCACTGGAAGCGCCTACGTTGCCAATCACGGCAAGCCAGCTATCGTCAATCTGAGCGCGGACGACATGGTGCTCACCGCCGCCGAAACCAAGAATGCCTTTGGCGGTTCTCTCCCGGCTTTTGCAGGCGGAAAAGATGGATGGCTCAATACAACCTCTCCAAAGGGGGGCGGTTCTTCCTCTGCTTCTTCCGGTGGCGGCTCTTCCTCCGGGTCTACCAGCTCCAAAAATCCGGACGATATCCTGTCCGAATTTAGGGAGTGGGTAAACTGGTACAAGGACAAGGCCAAGGAAGAAGCGGATAAGCGTCAAGAGGAAATCGACGCACAGATAGATGCGCTGAAAGCCTCCAAGGAGGCACAGGAAGAAGCCGATAAGCTCCTTGAATTGCAGCTTGCAGTCGAAGAAGCCCAAAAGAATCTGCTTCAAGCGCAGGTAGAGCGGACTGTCCGGTATTACAACGAGGATACGAAGCAGTGGGAGTGGATGGCCGATCAGAAGGCCGTCGCAAGTGCGCAGGAGAAGTTGGACGACGCTCAGAAGAAGTTGGACGACTTCAAGGCTGAGCAGGAATATCAGGCCATACTGGACGGCTTGCAGGCGCAAAAAGACGCTATTCAGGCGCAGTACGATGCCACGGTAAAGCAGTGGGAAGATATCCTAAAGACGATGGAAGCACCCGCAAGGGGTATTACGGAAATCTTGCAGGATATGCAGAACAGCGGAGTTCCGGCGCTGAAAGAAGCCGCTGAAAACGTAGGCGGGGTGCTGGACGGATTTACCGAGATCATCTACGGAGCAGGAACCAAGTTCGATGCGGCCATAAATGAAGCTATCATGGCTATCATAAATGCCGGATATAAGGCGCAGACGGCCAAGACGGAAACAAAGGAACCAAAGAGTTCTTCCGGAGGCGGCGGGGGAAATCGTAACGAGACCAAAACCATTCCTTCAAAACCGCCGAAAACAAAAGACGATCATAGAACCGTTGAGATGTTCGACGAGGGCGGCATTGCTTCCGGCTCTGGCTATATGCCTAAAGGCGCAGTTGGAGACGAAGTGGTTATAGGGCCGTCTATTACGAAGGACGTTCTCAGCCCCGTTAAGAACGCTCAGTTCATGAACTTTACCCGTTCCATCCGGGCACTTGTGGAAGCAGGAACTTCCGGCAATAAATTCTCCACGCGAAACAGTTCCATTGCCAATACAAACAACAGCAGAAACTACTACATCAACGGCGTTAAGATTGGCGCAGATATGGCAAATAAGCCCATGTCTCAGGTGTTGAGCACCTTGTCCATATACGCCAATGAATCCATGTGATCGGAGGAAATAGATGCTATTTCAGCCCTCTAACGTGTCCCCGTCCAGTCTTTCCGGCGCAGGGGCGGGGACGGTGGATGTAACGAACCCGTTACAGGTATCGTGGCAGGTCAACGGGGATAGCCCCATGACGGCCTACCAGATCGTTATTTATCAGAACACAACGGAATCCACCCAAATGTATTCCTCCGGGGAAGTAGCCCTTGCAGAGCCTTTTCAGGCACATGATTCAATGGGAAATCCGCAGTTCTTTGCTACGGAAATAAGCGCTTCCGCTATTGCTTCTGCGGGCATTGTAAACGGCTACGAATACGGATACAAGATGCTGATTACACAGTGGTGGAGCGATACGGAGAGCGTTACCCAGACTTCCGCTTCCGTCTTTATCACAAGGGATACTCCTACGCTGGAAATCGGCGGCACGAGCGCAGACCCGGAGGATCCTGCAAAAATGACTATCACTGCCGACTACGCGCAGACGCAGGGAGACCCGGTATCGTGGGTGTCGTGGGTATTCGCTCTTTCCGGCAAGGAGGACGATCCCATTGCAGAATCCGGCCCCATTACGACGCAGATTCTCTCCTATACCGTGGAGGGGCTTATGTCCGGAGTTACTTACGCAATAAAGTGTACCGTGCAGACATCCAACGGCGTACAGGTAACGACCGGGTTTGTGGACTTTTCGGCAGATTACGAAGTGGAAACGGCTCCTGCGGAAGGATACGTTCTGGGCAGACTGAACGGACATTCCGCAGTGTATCTTCAATGGCCGAAGGAAACCTTTACGACCAATATCTACAAGTACATCGTGTATCGGCAAAATGCCGGGGATGCTGTACTGCGTAAGATTGCAGAGGTAGAAGCGGAAACAAACCGGATATGTGATTATTCCGCCGCTTCCCAAAAGAGCGTGTCCTACGTTATCTGGACGCTGGGAGCGGGAGGGGAGATCCTGAAAGTCGTGCAGACCGGAAGCTTTACTCCCGTGTTTTGGGAACATACAATCTTGCTTACCTCCCTTAATGCGGACGGTACATACCGGGTAACGAACGAATATTCCTTCTCTTTAGGAGTAGAGAGCGGTGCCGTCACCAACTCCAACAGCCCGACTCTACAGGAGAACTTCACCCGGTTTCCGAACAGACAGCCCAAGAGTTCCCTGTATAAGACCGGATCCGTTAAAGCATACATCGGCAAGGCATCCGGCATGAATCAGTATCAGGGAGACACGGTTTCGTATCAAGACGATATCTACGAAATCTCCGCTTCCAATGCACCAAAGTTTTATAAGAACCGGAAGGGGGACGTGCTCCTTGTGGACACCTCTGCCGCCATTACGATGCAGACGCAGGATGATACTTACGAGCAAGCTCTTGTAGCTACGATATCGTGGGCGGAGATCGGGAGCGCGAAGAATAAATCCATTGTATCCCTGCCGACGGATAGCTTCTGGCCGGGCGCAGAATAAGGAGGGCTTATGCCTATACTTTCGGCTACGATGTCTACGGGCATCAATACGATAGCGAGAAGAACGAAGGGCGGTTTTACATCGTCTGCTACGGCTTCCGGAACCGGGAGCACTGCTGCGGCGGCTACCAGTGCGGCACAGGCCAACGCAAGAGCTGCCATATCGTTCCAGTCAGCCATAAATAACCGCGCCACCATCGGGACGTTGTATCTAAGCAACGGAACTCTGTCTACAGGCACCAGCACCCTTATAGGTAACGCCTATTCGGACGAAGGAAGATCCGGAGAAAGCTACAGCTACACCACTACCAACATAGAGAGTTTGAACAACGGTTGGAGGGTAACTGTTCGATGCACCTGCACCTACTCTCTGTCCTCTGCCAGAACCTCCTACGAGAGGTGCGGCTCCTTTGCGGTAACGCCTGACCTTATCAAGTCCGGTACGCTGACAATCTCCCATTCCAACGTATCCAGTTGGCAGGTTTACATTACTGCGGTAAGTGCTCCTAAGTTCTTAAACAGCATCAGCGGTGCGGTGTTTCAGACGGCCACGCTGGACGGGACTTCCACCTCTATTCCGCTGTCTGCCAGCCTCATACAGGCAATAAAGAGCACGGGTGTATGCATCCTGAATGTAGGCAGATACAGGGACGGCGACGTAAGCAATTATAACGGGACAGCCACGATATCCGGCATGTCCCTAAACTACGAGCTGGCCTATGTAACCCTGACATATAACGCAAATGGCGGAACTAACGCTCCTGCCACCGAAACTGTGTACGCAAGCGCAAGCGGCTACACCACCACCATCACCGCTTCCGCGCCTACTAAGGACAGATACGCCTTTAGGGGCTGGGCTACTACTCCTACGGGAACGGCGGTATATCAGGCAGGAGACAGCATCTCTCTTACGGCAAATACCACGCTGTATGCCGTTTGGGAACTGAACACCTATACGGTAACGTATGCGCCCGGTGCGAACGGAACGGGAACGCCTCAGTCCGCTTCGCAGATCATCGGAACGCCTATAACCCTGCTGGGAGTGACATTTACCCGGTTAGGGTGGACGCAGGTAGGATGGGCAACGACGGATGGCGGAAACAAGGATTACGACCTAAATGCCGTGTATTCGGCGAACCAGAGCATTACCCTCTATCCGTATTGGGGCGGGGAGATCCCTGTAGAGTTTCGGAGCGATCTGCTTGCCTATCAGGAAGTGCCTATCGGTACTGCGGCCACTCCGCTTGACGGCACGGTAAAGCCCAACGGCCTTATAAACCACTATCTGTGGGGAAGAAGCCCGAACGGTGTAGATAACTGGGCATGGCTGACCACTCTGCCGGAAGATCAGGCTATCTACACCCCGGACACTACGCAGGACGGATCCTTGTACTACAAGGTGAAGGTAACGGCCATCCGAGCGGGGCAGACCAGAGAGATCACCAGCAATGTAGCGCAGGTAAAGGTTGTAAAGGCACAAACGCCGACCTTTACTTCCTACTATTACATGCAGGACGCTACCTACAACGCTGGCGACCTTGCAACGCCCCTGAATGCATCCGCTACGGCTCCTTACGGGACGATCTCCTATCAGTGGTACAAGAGCTATAAAGGGAGCCAGTTCACCCCTATAACGGGCGAAACGGGCAGCATCTTTACTCCTAATACCAGAGTAGGCGGCGTTACTCAGTATAAGGCTGCTGTTACCAATACGGTAGGGACTTCCAGCGTAACCATTTGGACGGCTACTGCTTCCATTACGATAGAGAATGTAGTGCTGGCTCTTGATACGCAGTGGACGCAGTATTTACAGGCGTTAAAAGGGCAGTATAAGAAGCTGGCACGACTTGACTTCCTTAATCCGAACGGGTCTGTTGCTTTCTCACTGGATTACAACGAATTAAACTCCAGGAGCGGGGCATTTATTCAGGAAGGTTCCCTGTCGGTCAATCTGCAAAACGGGGCGAGAAGAACGGCTACTGTCACTCTCGCAAACCTTGACGGGGAGTATGATTACAACGTAAACAAGCTCTGGTTCGGTCAGCAGGTACAGCTGTGGATGGGGCTTGTTCTTCCCGGCGGAGAGCCGTTTTATCTGTCTCAGGGCGTGTTTTACATCAAAGACCCGGAGGAAGTATTCAAGCCGGGGCTGAAACAGACCACTCTGAACCTCGTAGATAAGTGGGCATATCTGGACGGGACGCTGTTTGGAAATCTTGACGGAACCTACGAAATACCCTTAAATAGTAATATATTTAACGCTATCAATTCCATCCTGCAATTCGACCGGGGCAACGGGCAGAAAGTAGATGCTACCATCCCCGTCTTTACCGGGTACTACAACGGAAAAACTACTACCCTGCCGGATGGAACCACCGTACCGCTTACCAACACACCGTACACATATCGGTGCGACAGTGACAACGGCTCCTATGCAGACGTTATTTTGGAGCTGAATACGATGCTGGCGGGGTGGATAGGGTATGACGCTTTCGGGCAGCTTCGTTTAAGCCCTTCGCAGGACGATATCGTAGACCAGAATAAGCCCATACAGTGGGAGTTTACGCCCCTCAATTCCACATTTCTGGGGGCTACTTACGTCGTTAAAAACTCCGAAGTGTACAACGACATAATCATTATGGGGGAATCTCTGTCCGAATACGGACAGACCGCAGGCAGGGCTACAAACTACGATCCTGCCAGCGACACCAATGCAAACCTTATCGGGAAAAAGACCAAAAGATATCAGCAGAGTGGTTACTATACGCAGGATATCTGTGAATCTCTGGCAGTTTTCAAACTGAAACGTCAAAGTATATTGAAGAAGTCCGTCACGATAGAAAGTACGCAGATGTTCCATCTTGTGGAAAACAACCTTGTTACTATCCAGCGCACGGACAAGCCCGGGAATCCGGTAGAAAGACACCTCGTAACGGGATACACCATCCCCATAGGGCAGACGGGAAGCATGACCATTAACGCCACTTCCGTACAGGATTTCCCGGTAGCCACGATCACGACTGCACAATAAAGGAGAATACATGCCCAGATTTTTCAAGATGATGCAAGGAGACGAATACCCGCTTAACATCACCCTGCTATCGCTGGACGGGCAAGCCATAACGCCCAACAATGTTACCAGCGTTGA
>ERZ1034917.129-NODE-129-length-72754-cov-16.871731_pt1 | contig 72754 bp, 60 predicted proteins | sample MGYA00520605_ERZ1034917 | MGnify/ENA primary metagenome ERZ1034917 (study PRJEB33766, sample SAMN09781784) | gut metagenome | biome: gut microbiome | host: Homo sapiens | place: Madagascar | study: EMG produced TPA metagenomics assembly of the PRJNA485056 data... | reverse complement strand
TTGCCGAATGGAAAGCAAAGAAGGAGATTTCAGACAGTGCATCTACATAAAGAAACCGGGAGGATTGCCATGATTGGCAGTCCTCCCGGTTTCTTTATTACCAGTCTTCAACTTCTTCTATAAAAACAATAAATCCGAACCCATGACCAATCGGTACAAGGTTCGGATTATATTGTTTTGGTGGAGATGAGGGGGGTCGAACCCCTTACCTCTTGAATGCCATTCAAGCGCTCTACCAGTTGAGCTACACCCCCGAACGATGGTATTATATCAGATATTGCGTCTTTGTCAAGCATTTTATTTTGCAGTGCTGCCTATTGTGACGGAAAAAGCGGTCAAAAACGCGGCCGCGGGTATGACGGACGAAACTTCGGCAGCAAATATTTCCGCAAAGCGCAGAAAGGCTCAGCTTTTCTTTATTACCGGCGGTCCGGGAGGGGATTGCAGGCCGCTCAGCACCCTTACTATTTCGCCCGCCGCAAGCAGACCTGCGCAGCCGGGCACAAAGGATACGCTGCCCGGTGTGGCTCTGCGGCCGAATTGTGCGCAAAGCGGCAGCGGTTTGCGTGGCTCTTCCGGCGAAAACACCGCCCGAAGGGAGGAAATGCCGCGCTTTTTAAGCTCGGCGCGCATGACCCGCGCAAGGGGACAGCAGCGGGTTTTAGAGATATCGCATATTTGCAGGCGCTCCGGCTCCAGCTTGTTCCCGGTGCCCATACAGCTTATAAGCGGCACTCCGTGCCGCGCACAGGCCTGTGCAATGGCCAGCTTTGCCTGCACGGTGTCCACGGCGTCCACGGCATAATCATAGCTGCTCCATTCAAAGCCGTTTATATTCTCCTGCAATACAAAATCCCGCCGGAGGGTAAGCTCAAGCTCGGGGTTTATATCCAGTGCGCGGCGTGCAAAGGCGTCGGTTTTATACTCTCCCACTGTGGAGTGAAGTGCGATAAGCTGCCTGTTTATATTGCTTAAGGCAACGGTATCGTTATCCACCACCGTAAGCCTGCCCACTCCCGCGCGCACAAGCGCCTCGGCGGCATAGGAGCCCACGCCTCCAAGACCCAATACTATAACATTGCTGTTTTTAAGACGAAGCGTGCCCTCCGGCGTAAGCAGCATTGCGCTGCGCAGTATTTCTTCCTTCATTTGATTTTTTCCTTTTGCAAAGATATTTTATAAAAGCATAAAAGAGCGTGCCGTTCATTTCTCCGCTTCGCTTTTCTGCATTTTAAGAGTTTCCTCCAGCCTTCGCTCGTACATAAGGCGCACATCCTCGGGATGGGTTATGCGGCACTGCGGCAGCATGAATACAAAGGAGAAAAACACGGGGGACACGGCGGCATCAAAGCTTGCAAGCAGCCGCCCGTTATCAAGCGGCGTTATAAACGCCTCGCTGCCGAAGCGGTCGATAAGCACCCCGAGGCTGCTTGCGGGAAGCTCTATTTCCACATGGCGCACCTGTCCTGCAAACATGCCGAAGGAACGGGAGGCATAGGCGCGCACATCCTCGGCGCACTCCCTTGCCGGCTCCCCGGTTATGCTTATCAGGCGCATTTTATCCACGCGGAAATTGGAAAGCCCGCCGTAGCGGTCGTGATACGCCGCGAGATAATAGTTTTCATCGTCCCAGCACAGCAGGTACGGGCTTACGGAATACCGCTGTCCGCCCCGGCGCGGTCTTAAGGTTTTATCCGGGGCGTATTCAAGATACTGAAAGGTTATTTTCTTCTTTTTGTCTATGGCCTCATGAAGGGTGTCAAGGTTATAGAACAGCGCCTCGTTGTCGGTTTTGGGGCGTCCGGAAAGATACAGCCTGCGGGAAAGCGCTTTTGCGCGGTATACGCTTGTGAGCTTTTGCAGCTTTTGCGTAAGGGTGCGGCTGGAGGCGCGGCTGACGCTGCGGCTGGCCTCCACGGCATCGGCAAGCAGGGTAAGCTCCGCCGGCTCAAACAGCCTTGTATTTACATAGTATCCCGCCGCCCGGCCGCGTCCGCTGCGTATATCCATACCCGCCTGCCGCAGAGCGGCAATATCCCGATACAGGCTTTTGCGCTCGCATGCAAGCCCCGCATCCTCAACGGAGGCGATCAGCTTCGCCGCGGTAAGGGGATGCTCCGGGTCGCTCTTTTCCCAAAGCAGGCGTGCGCACAGCAGCAGCCGCTCCCTTGAAGTGCCGCTCAAGCGTTATCTCCTTCGTCCTGCGGAAGGCTTTCCGCTTCGAAACCGTCGTATGCGCCCGTATCCGTCAGCGCGGACTGCCGCTCCTGCTCAAGCTCGCCCTCGGGGGAATAGCGCTCGGCGTTTTTAAGGCGATCCCGTATGGTGCGGGTGCGGCCTATGGCATCGCTCAGGGTTTCTCCCGCTTCCGATATTTTTTTCTGCGTTTTTTCCAGCAGACCGCCGAATTTTTCAAATTCCTTGGAGGTTTTCTGCACATCCTTCCAAAGCCGGCTTGTATGCTTCTGAATGGCCAGGGTACGGAAGCCCATATGCAGGGAATTAAGAAACGCGCCCAGCGTGGCGGGGCCCATGACCGTTACACGGTATTCTCTTTGCATCTGAGACAGCAGCTCCGCATCCCCCGACGCTATGGCGTAAAGCCCCTCGGTGGGCAGATACATAATGGCAAAATCGGTGGTATAAGGGGGAACTATGTATTTATTCTGTATTGTACGGGCATTTGTGCGTATTTCCGCAATAAGCGCGGCGCGCTGACTGCGCACATCGCCCTCGTTGCCCGCCTCCGATGCCTGACAGTAGCGCTGATAGCTTTCCATGGGGAATTTGCTGTCAATGGGAAGGAAAACGCTTTCGCCGTCCTGCTTGCCGGGCAGCACAATGGCATACTCCACCACCTCCTGGCTGCGGGGGCGGACATGGGCGTTATGCACAAACTGCGCGGGGCTGAGCACCTGCTCAAGCAGCGCCCCCAGCTGCATCTCGCCCCATGTGCCGCGCGTTTTTACATTTGTAAGCACCCGCTTGAGGTCGCCTACATTCGTGGCCAGCGCCGTCATCTCGCCCAGCCCCTTGGATACATTTTTAAGCTGGTCGTTTATCACGGAGAAGCTTTCGCTGAAGCGCTTGTTAAGCGTGCCGGAGAGCTTTTCATCCACCGTTTCCCGTATGAGCTCCAGCTTTTTCTCGTTGCCGGATGTCATATTGTTTATGCTGTTTTCCATGCTCTGCTGCACCGAAAGCAGCTTTTCGTCCACCGTGCGGCGGATGCTTTCAAGGGCGGCGCCGACTTCCTTAAGCTCGTTTTTCTGGTTCTGCCCGAACTCACCCAGCGTATCCGACAGCTCCTTTCGGCTCAGCGCCAACGACCGGGTAAGCTCCTCGCGGGTCTTATCCGTGCCTGAAACCATTTCGTTGCGCGCGGCTGCCGCCGAAGCCGTTATCTCGGCGCGCAGGCGGGCTATCGCCTCGCCCTGCTCCCGGCGTCCCGCCTCGGCGGAATCCGTAATGCTTTTGTTAATGCGCGCTTCCAGCGACGCAAGCTCCTCTCTTCTCTGCTGCTGCGCAAGCATCAGGCGTTCCGACGCCTGTTTTTGCTGCTCCGTCTGTTTTTGCAGCTCCGCCTGCGCCTTTTTTATTCCGGCAAGCGCCGCCGAAGCAACAAAGGCCGATATTGCAGAAGCAAGAACGGCCGCGGCCGAAAGAATAACCGTTAAAACATCCATTTTTCTTTCTCCTTTATATTTAATGCTTAAAGCACAAATTGACCGGGAACACGGCCCGTTTATGCGTTTTCCCGTTTGTGCCCTTTTTTCAGGAAAGCACCGAATATACAATACACAGCTTTTCGTACAGCTGCACGGCGGCCTGACGCATAAGCTCCAGTGTTTCCAGCACCACCTGTGCGCTGAAGGTATCCCCGGTGGGGATTTCCTTTCGCAGCGTCACTTGCCCCTGCACGGCGTAGGCATTGAAAAAGGCTCTCTCCTCCAGTGCGGAATTGAGTACATCCAGCACCGTGTCCGTATCCTTTTCATCGTACTGAAAGAAATCGGTAACGGTTATTCTGATGCCGTGATCGTCATTAAACAGCGCCACATCGGCCTGCGCCTGACTGCCGGCAAAAAAGTCCAGCGTAAAAACGGTTTCCAGCTTGGAGGCGTGCTGACTGCAGGAAAGCCCGTTTTCCACAAGAGCCTTTGTAAAAAGAGCCGCGTTATTTTTCATTTCCGTCCGTCTCCTCTCCGGGCTGCCCGTCCTTATTCTGACAGCTTGACTCTGCGCCGCTTTGGCTATCGGCGCTTTCGTTTTTCGTGCCGGCAAAAACATAATCCGGTATTCCGCAGCAAAGCCGCACCGAAAAAAATATCAGCTCCGTAAGGGTCTGCGCGTCCATAAGCTGAACGGGGTAAACCCCCTGAAGGACAATTTCCCCGTTATTAAGCAGGAAATTGGCAAACGGTCCCGCCGCATTTGCGGTGTTAAGGTGCCGAAGCACCTCTTTTCTCTCCGGCGTGCCGTTATAGGGGGCAAACCCCGCGCATATAAGCCCTACGGCACCCGGGATACAAAAATCCAGGCTGACCCGTACATCGGGCAGCTTGCCCGATTCATCGCTGAATATCATTGCAATGTTTCCGCTGCGGGAATCAAAATCGTCCCGCACCACGCATTTAAGCCCGCGCGAGCGGCAATAGGAAGCAAAGCTTGCTGCATTGAGCATATGTTCGTTCTCCGAAAAATGATTTGTAAGTTTTTATAAGCTGTAAAAGGCTCGTCTTAAGGAAGACCTCCGCTGCGGCGGGCTCGCCGCAGCGGCCTCGGGCAGCCCCGTCATCGGCGGCTGAAAGGGCAGGCTCTGTCAAAGCGGTATTTCGGCAGCCCCGTCAGAGCGACTCCATAAAGGCAAAAAGCGCTTTAAGCGGCGGGGAATCGTCCCGCTCAAAGAATACGCCCGCCACAAGATTGCAGTGATAGCGGTTCTTTTCCCGCACCTCCACCATGGTGGCGCTTCCCGGCGAAAGCTCGTTTACCCGGCGAACAAAGGCGCGCTGATTGTCTATATTGCTTATGGGATCAAGGGGGGAATGTATGCACATCACCCGCACGCCCTCATCCCCCTTTACCATATTTAAGGGAGCGGCCAGCGCCCGATTGTAATCCTCGGTAAAAAGATTGTCAAAGAGCTTTTCGGTGGCGTCGGGATATTCAAAGGAAAAATCCATTATTCCGCCCAAGGAGGCAAGCCCCAGAAACCATTCCTGCTTTACCGCATATTGCGCCTGCAATTCCCTGTCGTAAACAAGCACGCCGCCCAAATGTCCCCCGGCGGAGGAGCCGATAACAATTATGTTGTCCGCATTATATCCCTGCTGCTTTACATATTCCCGCGCCTTTATAAAGCCACGGAAAACATCGTGCGCCTGTGCGGGATAGCGGTACCGCGGCGCATGACGGTAGCCCAGGGACACCACCGGGTAGCCTCTTTGGGAAAACCTGCGGCATATGAATTCAAACTCGGCAGGGGAATAGGAACTCCACCCGCCGGCGTGAATATATACCACCAGCCTGTCCTTTACCGGAGTATCGGGCTTAAAAAACAGAAAATACTGATGCCCCTCCGGTCCGTAGGCGATTTTGTCCGAATGTATGACGGGAGCGGTAAGCAGTATCCCCGCCGCCATGGGTATGGCCCTGAACCTGTCCGCCCTCTGGCGCGCCAGCACTATTTTTTTGGTTTTGTCGTCCATAATTCCTCACAATAAACAGTTATATCCAATAAGCAGTCATAAGCTTATTATAATGCATATTGCCCCGGAAAACAACCGCAAAATGCTTTTGCACGCCGGTTTGCCGCCGAATATGGTTCTGCTGAACATCCACTCTTGCAAAATATATGGGGTTATACCATTGAGCATCGTTTTGCGATAAAATCAACTGATTCTCTCGGCGGCTGGTTTTGCTGCTGCAATCAGAAATTGCCGCTCCCATATAAAAATACGAATCCAAATGCTCATTTTTCAGAAAAGCATTACTGAGAACTGCGGTTATGATATAACCCTGTTCCGTTTTTGCAAATTTCGTTTTTATTAAAGCATCTCCCAATATCACATTTCTGCCGCTCAGAACATCGCAGGCAATCGCTTCAATTCTCCCGGCGACCGCCTTCGGAAAGAAAAATATGCTGTTATACGAGTACTCCTTTGTCCCGCATAACAGCAAATGAACACCGTCGCTTGTTAGCGTATCAAAACTGTTTTCATTGCTGAAACAAAAATCGTCATCAGCCACCGCAAATGAAAGTGATATTTGTTGCAACATGTTTTCCATACAAATTATAACAAAACATGCAGTATGCCCGCCTCCTATTTATAATGTTTAGCTTGTGATTCATATAAAACTCTGTATGATTCAATGCTCTCTAAAAGCTTTTCATGAGTATCGAACCCTTTTATACCGCTGTCCTCCATGAAGATAACTTTATCGGCATATTTTGCAACAGAAAGGCGATGTGAAATATAAAACACGGTTTTGCCCTTAAGGGCAGTGTTAAATGTCCTTATTAATTCGTCCTCAGCTAAGGCATCCAGCGCGCTGGATGGCTCGTCAAGAATCACAACGGAAGAATTTTTGAATAACACTCTTGCCAGCGCCAGCTTTTGCAATTCCCCGCCGGATAACAGAATTCCGTCTTTATCAAAAATTTTCCCCAATTGCGTATTAATTCCCTTTGGTAGGGAATTGATTTTTTCACTAAGCCCCGCAGCATTTAATGCATCCGATATTTTTTTAATTACCTCTTCCGAGCCATCGTACTCATTCATTGCAACATTTTCCGCTATTGATAAGCAATAGTATTTATAATCCTGAAAAACTACACCTATATTATCCCGATAAGATTTGTATTCAAGATCCCTCAGGTCATTATTCATATATCTGATTATCCCCGATGAAGGATCGTACAAACGGCACAACAGCCTTACCAATGTTGTTTTGCCGACTCCGTTTTTCCCTACAATAACATAGAATTTTCCTTTTTCCGCTTGCAGATTCAAGCCCTCAAGCGTCTTTCGTTCAGAACCGGGATATTTAAAGCCGACATCTGCCAGTTCATATATATATCGGGTATCCGGCAGTTCTTTAATGTTCCTTCCTCTGCCCGGAACTGCGATTGTATTTTTCTTCTTCATAAATTCTCTGTAAATCTTTACATATGCACTGTTTTCGCCCAAGTCAATTAAACTGCCCGTTATATTGGTTATTGAGTCGGAAAATGTGCGCAAGGCGGATGTAGCCATAGTAAAATCCGCAAAGGTCATATTATTGAAAAACATTTGAGAAGCAACAAAAGTATATAAAAAAACCGTTTCTATTCCGGAGAGTACATTGCGGACAACTGTATTTTTAAATATGCCGGACAACAGACCCTCCAACATTTTGTGAGCTTTGGCTATGCATCTTTCATATTTGGAAATAACCCACCGGGAGATGGAAAACATACGCATATCATTTGCGTAAGATTCATCCGCCAGCATATTCATATAATATGAAGTTTCGGCGTTTATCGGAGCCATATCAACCGATATATTAAAATTATGCTTTTTGTCTGCTATGACAGTATATATTTTTATTGAGCTTAAACCAAGCATGACCAAGTATACCCACCATGAAAAAGAGGACAGCAAATATATAATTGAAGCCAATGATATCACATAGGATATGCAGGAAAAAATAATGTCTAAATATCTTATTGCTCTTCCTTCCCGTATTGTTTTGAAAGCCAGTTCCTTCATTTGAATCATCTCAGGTTCAAACAATATCTCATAGTCCATATTGACTACTTTTGAATTGAACTCAAACATCAGGTGGTTTCTGAATAAATCTCCCGTAATGCCCAGTTTTCTATTGATATAGGCCTGCAAAACTCCGTTTGTTAAATTTACGGCTGCAATTATTCCTATTACCGCCAATGTAGAATTCCAATCAAAGACAGTAATTTTCTCAACCAATATTTTAAGAATATATGCATTTAACGGCGCAATAACGCCGTTAAGTATTGCTAACAGCATTTTTCCGAAAAATAACGATTTACTGAAATTCCATATTACCTTAAACATATAAACGGCATTTGAAAATATCAGTTTAATCTTGCTCATATACTCCCCCCTAAACCTGAAATTTGACACAACGGCGCTTACTGCCGTTCCGCCCCGCAGACAGATCAAGAACAACTTTCAATTTGTTTTCATACCGATATAAACCAAAAACATAAAATTCCCTATACTGCAAATTAAGCCGTTAGAGCAAATTGTATTTTATGAATAAAAATCTTCATTTTTCTGTAATTATAATATCATGTTGAATAATTAATGTCAATATTCGCTCTCGAGTATTTTTTGCAAAAAGCCCTTTGTGGCATTGCGCCGCGAGTGCAATATGTGATATAATTATGCAAAATCATTTGTTTTTCGGCAAAAGGCGGCTTTGCTGCGGCCGTATATTCTGCCTGCATGACCGGACGGGAGGCACACAGGGGCGGCACGGGCGGGAAAAGCGCCGACGGAATAAAGCGCGAAGCGGAATACCGAAAAAGCGACCACGGAGGAAACATGAAAAAAACCGTGCTTATAACCGGCGGCGCCGGCGGAATAGGCGCAGCGTGCGCAAGAAGGCTGGCGAGGGAATATAACCTTATAATCGCCTGCAACAAAAGCCGGGAACGCGCGCTTGAGCTGCAAAAAGAGCTTTCCCCGCTGTGCGACTGCACGGTAGCCTGCGGCGATATAACGGACAGCGCCTTTGTACGCAGCCTGTTTGCACTGCGGGCGGACGCGGTTATAAACAACGCCGGCATAAGCAGCTTTGCTTTGGCTCAGGAGATAAGCGACGGCCAGTGGCGGAGAGTGACCGACACAAACCTTACCGGCTGCTTCTATGTATGCCGGGAGGCCCTTAAAAAAATGCAGCCCCGCGGCGAGGGCGCAATAGTAAACATATCCTCCATGTGGGGGCAAACGGGCGCGGCGGGGGAAAGCGCATATTCCGCCTCCAAGGCGGGCGTGATAGGGCTTACAAAGGCCTTGGCAAAGGAGGCCGGCCCCTCCGGAATACGGGTAAACTGCATATGCCCGGGCGTTATAGACACCCCGATGAACGCCGGTTTATCCCCGGAAACGCTGGAGAGCCTGCGTCTTGAGACCCCGCTTGGGCGGATAGGCCGTCCCGAGGACATAGCCGCGGCGGCAGCCTTTCTGATAAGCGAAGACGCTTCGTTTATAACGGGGCAGATACTGGGCGTAAACGGCGGGCTTGTTATATAGTTTTTTGCGCGAAGGCACAGGAATAAATACACATACAAATAAAAAACATAAAAGCACAGGAAGAGAGGCAGCATATGAAGGATACTGCACGGCTGAACATTTACGGTCTTACGGCGGAACAGCTTACATCCCCCCTCGGAGTGGGGCCGCGCCCCAGATTCTCCTACAAGGTGGACGGAGGGCAGTCCGGCGAATGCCAAAAAAGCGTATGCATACGGGTGTATTCCGGCGCCGAGGCCTATGAAAAGGGCGATGCCGATATGTGGGACTGCACACTGGAAACCCAAAGTGCCACCCTTATTGAATATGACGGCGCTCCGCTTGAGCCGTTTTGCCGCTACTTCTGGACGGCAGAGGTAACATCCGACATGGGCAGAAGCTCCGTAAGCAGCCCCGCAAGCTTTGTAACGGGCGATTTCCTGCCTTGGCGGGCGCAGTTCATGGGGCCGGAGCAGTTCAGCTACGCCCGCAACCGCGCGCTTTACTGCCGTGCGGATTTTACCCTTGAAAAGGAGCCGGAATGCGCCTATGCGCTGGTTTGCGGGCTGGGCTATCATGTATTCAGCATAAACGGCATCCGTCAGGGCGACGCCGTTTTGGAGCCGGGCTTTACCGCCTTTGACAAGCGCGTACAGTATGTAATGCACGATATAACCCCCTCGCTGCGTATGGGGGAAAACACCCTGGGCATAGTTCTGGGCGAAGGGTGGTACAATAACCGTCACGAGGTGTTTGAGCGCTTTGATTTTCTTAAGCCCCTCACCTGGCTGGGTCTGCCCAAGCTCAGCTATGAGATATATATAAAATATAAGGACGGCAGCAGCGAGCTTCTGCTTTCCGGGCCGGACAGCGGGCTGACCGTGGGCGCGGGCCCCATAACCTACAACGACCTTTTCAACGGCGAGCATTACGACGCGCGCCTTGAGCGTGCGTGGGATGTACCGGGCGGGACGCCCTTAAGAAGCCGCGCCATGATACAGGTTGCCGCGCCCTGCGATACCGTGGAGCCGGAGCTTGCCCAGCCCATACGGGTAACAAGGGATATGGAGCCGGTAAGCGTAAGCTCTCCCGCGCCGGGAATATATGTATACGATTTCGGTCAGAACTTTGCAGGCTGGGTTAAAATCGAAACCGAGCTTCCCGGCGGCAGCGCAATATCCCTGCGCTTTGCCGAAATGCTCTATGAGGACGGCACGGTAAACCAGGAAAACCTGCGCTGGGCAAAAAATCACGATGTATACATCTGCCGCGGCGGCAAGGCAAGCTGGGAGCCCTCCTTCACCTATCACGGCTTCCGCTATGTTCAGCTGGAGGGCTGCACTCCGCAGCAGATAAAGCTCACCGGGCGTCAGGTGCGCTCCGATATAAAGGTAAGCGGCAAATTCTCCTGCTCCGATGAGCTTTTGAACCGCATACAGCAGTGCGTGCTGTGGACGGAGGAAAGCAATCTTCACTCCGTGCCGACGGACTGCCCCCAGCGCGACGAGCGCCAGGGCTGGGTGAACGACTGCACCGTGCGCATAGAGGAGATTATATACAACTTCTCCTGCGGCGCGTTTCTGCGCAAATGGATGAAGGATCTTGCCGACACGCAGGAGGCGGACGGCTCCATAAAGGATGTTGCGCCCCGCGTATTCGGCGCCGACAAGGCCGATCCGCTCTCCAGTATATTCCTGTTCGTGCCCTGGTACAGCTATATGTTCTTCGGCGATGCGGCCATGATAGGGGAATACTATGAGCAGCTGAAGGCGTGGGAGCAGTATCTTGTGTCCCGCTCCCGCTTCGGCATAATGCAGTATTATAATTACGGCGACTGGGCAGGCCCCGTGGACGGCGGCGTAGGCGGCAGAGAAGCCAACAGCGCCCTTTCCGCCATTACGCCCGGAGAATTTGTGGCCACCGTTTTCTTCTATGAAAACGCGCGTCTGCTTGCCCGCATGGCACGCCTGCTTAAAAAGCCCGCGGAGGCGGCGGAATATACCGAGCTTGCCCACTATATACACGCTGCCATAAACCGGGAATACCTCAATGGCAAAACCGGGCAGTATGCTCTGGGCTCTCAGGCCTCCAACCTGCTTGCCCTGCACTTTGATATAGTGCCCGCCTCAATGCGCAAAAAGGTGCTTAAAAACCTTGTTGATGATATAAAGGCGCACGACTATCACCTGACCACCGGAAACATAGCCACCAAGTATCTTTTTGATGTGCTTTCCGATGAAGGGCTTGCGGATGTGGCATACAGGATTGCAACCAAAACCGATTATCCCAGCTGGGGCTATATGCTGGCAATGGGCGCCACTACCATCTGGGAGCGCTGGGAGCTGGGCACCACCAGCGCCATGAACTCGCACAATCACCCCATGTACGGCACCATAAGCACATGGTTCTACAAGCATCTTGCGGGAATTACGCCCCTTGCCCCCGCGTTTGAGCAGATACGCATTGCGCCCTGCCTGCCGGAGGGGCTCTCAAGCGTATGCGCCTCCATGGATACCCCGCGCGGCACGGCGGCTTCCGCCTGGGAGCGCACGCCGCAGGGAGTGCGCATGGAGGTTACCCTGCCCTTCGGCACTCCGGGAGAGATCGTGCTGCCCGAGGGCTTCCGCCTTTGCCCCGGAAGCCGGTACGAAAGCGCGCAGGACGGCCGCACCCTGCATCTCTGCTCCGGAACATATGTGCTGGAGCTTGAAAAAATACAGCAGTAATCATAACGGCATATACAACGCTTAAAAGCGAAAAACAGGAGGTTAAAAATGAAAAAATGCAGCTATTGCGGCGCAGAGGCCGCAGACGACATCAAATATTGCGAGCAGTGCGGGCGTCCCTTTGACGCACAGGAGCCGGCAGGCGTGCGCCCCGTAACCGTGGATATGGCCCGCGAAAGGGAGAACGCGCTGCACGATGCGGAAAACGCAGCAGAGGTTTGCGAGGAAGCCTGCTGCACATGCGCAAAGGCAGAGCCCGCGTGCGCCCCTTCAAGGGAAACGGCGCCCCTTCAGGCATCGGCACCCACCGCTGCGAGCAGTGCAGCCGCTGCCCCCGAGGCTGCCCCCGTTTCCGCCGCGCCGGAGGGCAAAGCTTCCGGAAAGCCCATGGCTGCGGCAGTAAGCACGGGCAGCTATTTCTGGCTTACGGTGCTGTATTCCATACCTGTGCTGGGGCTTGTATGCTCCATAATCGCCGCTGTTTCCGCACAGAACCTCAGCCGCCGCAATTTTGCCCGCAGCGTTCTTATAATAAAGCTCATCTGCCTGTTTGTTTCCCTTGCCCTTGCGGTTGCAGTGCTTTTGGCAAAGGATCAGGCCGTTGCATGGCTCAGGGCGCTGCTGGACAGCCTTGCCGCATAATAAAAAACGGTTCGTGTATTTCGGCATAATTTCACCGTTTCCCCTCAAACCGGCTTAAGGAGGCATATTTTGAACAGCGACACCGTTAAAGGCGAAGCGGGCGAGCAGCCCGTGCTTGCCATCTGCTACGATTTTGACAAGACTCTTTCCCCCGACGATATGCAGGCGCAGGGCTATATACAGTCGGTAGGCTATGACACCGAGGCTTTCTGGCGCGAAGCCAATCTCCTTGCACAGAATAACGATATGGACCCTAACCTTGCCTATATGTACCTTATGGTGCGCGAGGCGGAGGGGCATCTTGTTTTTACCAAGGAGGCGCTGGCGCGCTACGGCGCCGGAGTACGCCTTTTTCCGGGCGTGGAGGGCTGGTTTGAGCGTATCGGGCTTTACGGGCAGCGTGCCGGCGTAAAGGTGGAGCACTATATAATCTCCTCCGGGCTGCGGGAAATGATAGAGGGCACCTCCATTGCCAAGACCGGGGTGTTTGAGCGCATATATGCAAGCTCCTTTTATTACAACAGCCGCGGGGTGGCCGTTTGGCCCGCCATGAATGTGAATTACACCAATAAGACCCAGTTCCTTTTCCGCATAAGGAAGGGCGTGCCCGATGTGACGGATCCCGCCGTGAACGATTACTTCCCGCCGGAGAGGCTGCGCGTACCTTTCTGCAACATGGTATACATAGGGGACAGCGACACCGATATCCCCTGTATGCAGCTGGTCACCTCCGGCGGAGGCTGCTCCGTGGGCGTATATGACCCCGCCAAGGGGGATGCCAAGGTGCTGCGTATGCTAAGAGAGGGGAGAATCAGCTTCTGCGCCCCCGCCGACTACAACCCGGGCAGCGCATTGGACTGCCTTATCCGCGGGGTTATACTCAAAGCCGCCGCCCGACAGCGTCTGGAAACGCTGCACAGAAAGCAGCTGGCATATGCCGACTCCATCGCCGCCGAAACGCCGGATAAATCCGAACAATAGAATCAAATCCCGGATGTTTGTCCGGGATTTTCTTGACTTTGTGCAGCGCGGATTATAAAATAAAAGCATAAAACGCATCAAAAGCCGTATCGGCTCAGCGCTGCTTGGAGGAATAATTATGACAGTTATAGACGGAAAAGCCTATGCCCGCGAGGCGGAGGCGGAAATACGCGCTCTTGTGCAGGACATTATCGCCAAAACCGGGAAAACGCCGGTGCTTGCCACTATTCTTGTGGGTAACAACCCCGCAAGCGTAACCTATGTGCGCATGAAGGGCAACGCCTGCACCCGCGTGGGAATGCTCTCCCGCAAGGTGGAGCTGCCCGAAAGCACCACCACGCAGGAGCTGCTTGAGGTTATTAACAGCCTCAACCGCGACCCCGAGGTGTGCGGAATACTGCTTCAGCATCCTGTTCCCGCCCATATAGACGAGCGCGCCTGCTTTGACGCAATAAGCCTTGAAAAGGATGTGGACGGCGTAACCACCGCCGGCTTCGGCCGCGCCGCAATGGGGCTGGACGCCTTTTGCAGCGCCACTCCGCTTGCGATTGTATCCCTGCTCAAGCGCTATAATATCCCCCTTGAGGGCAAAGAAGCCGTGGTTATAGGCCGCAGCCCCATTCTGGGGAAGCCGGTGGCCGCGCTGCTGCTTAACGAAAACGCCACCGTTACAATAGCCCATTCCAAAACCCGCAATCTGCCCGATATAGTGCGCCGCGCCGACATAGTGGTGGCCGCCGTGGGCAAGCCCCTTTTTGTAAAAGAAGCTTGGATAAAGGAGGGCGCGGTGCTTATGGATGCCGGCTACAACGCCGGCAATGTAGGCGATATCGATCTTGAAGCCTGCATACCGCATTGCAGCGCCTACACCCCCGTGCCCGGCGGCGTAGGCCCCGTAACCATTGCCATGCTTATGAAGCAGACGGCCGCAGCCGCGCAGAAGCTGCTTGTGCGCTGAGCGTTTTTCGCATTCGACGCAAAATCAAAACCGGCATACACCAGCCGGTCGGACGCAGACAATTCATTAAAAACAAAAGCCGGCCTCTGCCCGGCGGGGTAAAACAAAATGAGCCTCATAAAAAACGAAATACCGATATTGGAGTTTGATACCGAGCAGACCGCGGTTATCAGCCCCACTCACGAAAAATTGGATTTGAAGCTTCCGAAAAAATGTGTTTTTGCTTTTCTCGGCGAATATATCGACGAATACGCAGACAAGACGGAAACACGAAGGGTTTCCGAGTTTGTCAGCACAACGAAGCTTTATCCTATATACATAACGAAATATAAAGGCGAAGAAGTCGTGCTTTGCCAAGCTCCCGTAGGAGCTGCCCCTGCGGCGCAGATGCTTGATTGGCTGATAGGCTACGGCGTGCGTGAAATCATCTCCGCCGGGGCTTGCGGCGCTCTTGAAAAGCTGCCCGAAAGCACATTTCTTGTTCCCTGCAAAGCTCTCCGTGATGAAGGGACCTCCTATCACTATGCAGCGCCTTCACGCTTTATGGAGCTTAACAGGCAGGCTCTGCGCGCGGTTAAAGAAACAGTGCTTGAGCACGGAAGGAAGTACAGGGAGGTTATCACTTGGTCGACGGACGGATTTTTCCGTGAAACTGCGGAAAAGGTCACATATCGAAGGAACGAGGGCTGTTCAGTGGTGGAAATGGAATGTTCGGCGCTTGCCGCCGTTTCCGCTTTCAGAGGCGCAATATTCGGAATGATACTTTATACCGCAGACAGTCTTGCCGATGTTGATAAATACGACGAGCGGAATTGGGGAGGCAATGCATACGAATATGCACTTACTCTCTGCCTTGATGCGGTAATCAAGCTGTAAGGAGAAACACTATGTCAAAAACCGAAGAAGTTGAGCTTACAAATATGTGCATGATTGCCGACGGCAAGGGCAATGTGCTTGTGCAGAACAAGGTGAATCACCCGATATGGCACGGCTGGAATTTTCCGGGCGGTCATGTTGAAAAGGGAGAGTATGTCACCCCATCGGTCATCCGTGAAATGCAGGAGGAAACAGGGCTTACAATAAAAGCGCCGCGGCTTTGCGGCATCAAGGAATTTCATAAGCAAAAGGACGGAAAGCGGTACATAGTTTTCCTTTATGTCGCCGACAGCTTTACCGGCCGGCTTAAGGCTTCAAGCGAAGGCGAAATATTTTGGTATCCTCTCTGCGAGCTTGCAAAATCGGATAAGCTGATTGAGGGCTTTGACGAAATGCTCCCCGTGTTTATAAACGGCAAAATCAGCGAGGTTTACTACGAAAAAATCGCCGATGACTTCAAAACAATATATTGCTGATTACGGAGTTAATTATGGAAGAATTCCTTTTGATACGCCCAAAACGCGAATATGCAGGTCAGATTATTGAATACAGGCAGGAATTTCTTGATGCAGGCGACTCCATGGGCGGAACAGGGCCTCTGCGCAGAATCTCAGACCCGGAAGAATATATACGGATTTGTTCGGAATACGAGGATCCCCTGAAGGTGCCCGCTCGCTTAGTTCCCGCCACACAATTTCTTTTTCTTCGCAAAAGCGATAACAAATTGGTGGGAATGATTCAGGTTCGGCACCGTTTCAACGACTATCTCGAAAAATACGCAGGACATATCGGTTATTCCGTAAGGCCGAGCGAACGGCGCAAAGGCTACGCCAAAGAAATGCTGAGAATTACGCTTCCGTTCTGCCGCGAGATCGGAATTGATAAGGTGTTGATAACTTGTATTGACGGCAACATCGGAAGCGAAAAGACCATTCTTGCAAACGGCGGCATTTACGAATATACAATACATGAGCCTGATGAAAATGTGAATTTGAAAAGGTTTTGGATAACGCTGTGATGCAGTATGCGGGGCAGCATCACACGACGCTTACAGCTTGTAAAGAAAGCTTCCGAAAAAAATAGGAACAGGCATGAAAAATTCTGCCTGTTCCCGAAAATTTGCCCTTTATCGCTTTCCTGCCGCCGGACATTTCCGCCGGCTTTTTCTTTTGCGGCCTAATGCCCTTGCGCACGAATTTAAGCCATCTGCGCACTTTCGCTGCCGCATTTTGTCGGTTTTATTATCAGAACAGAGCCGCCACCAGACGGTTTACCTCCGCTCCCTCCGCCTTGCCCTTGACTCTGGGCATAAGCAGCTTCATTATGCGGCCCTTATCCTGCGGCGCGGGCTTTTCAATGCCCAGCTCCTTAAGCACCGCCGCTATTTCCGCCTGTATCTCCTGCTCGGAGAGGAACTTGGGCGCAAATTCCGTGTATACCGCCAGCCTTGCCTCGTTTACGGCTATTATATCCTCTCTGCCCGCCGCACTGTCTATGGACTCGCGGGTCTGCTTTATTTCCCGAAGAATTATATCGTCCTCCTCCTGCGGGGTAAGGGGGGCGCATTTGTCCTTTGCGCCCTTTTTAAGCGCCGCCATAAGGAGAGAGAGAGAATCCCTGCGCGCCGTATCTTTATTTTTCATGGCCTCTACCCATGCCTTCTGTGCCTGTTCCGTTTTGCTCATATTTTTTCCTTTCCCGCCCGTTTTTCGGGCTGTCGGTTTTGTTTGTTTTTATAACCGCCGGTCTATCACCGGGTTATAGCCCGCACTATATTCTGTGCATATACGCGTATGAGCCAGTCGTTGGGGTGGTTTATGTTGTTGCCCGTAGTGGAGCTGAAATCCTTATAGGCAAGTATGCTCTTATGCACCTGATAGAAATCCACAAGCGCCGTGCGCTCCTGCCATGCGGGCATTTGGGCAATTTCCTTAAGCCACTGTCCCTGATGCTTCTGGTTTACATCCCAGCCCACGCGGGGGTTGGGGTTCATGCAGGAAACCAGCACTGTTTCAATATCCGGGTTTGCTTCTTTTACCGTTTCCATTATCTTAAGAGTCGCCGCCTTGAACTCCTCCTCCGGGGTATAGGCATTGTTCATACCGTAGGAAAGTATCATAAGGTCGTAGCCCTTGTAGCTCTTGGAATAATCGTGTCCGCCTACATCGCCGAAAAGCGCGTCCCGTCCGTTTTCCACGGTCCAGCCGCCCACGGCCAAATTGTCCACCTGCACACGCCCAGCGCTTCTTGAGGCCAGTGCGCTTTCTATAAGCTTGTGCATATAGGGCATAAACGGCTCTCTGTTATACATGCTGGAGGCATCGCAGCCGGAGAATATGGAATCCCCGTAGAACAGCACCTTAAGGTCCCGTCCCTCTTTAAGGCGCGCATTTGTGCGCACAAGGCGCTCGCTTTGGCACGGCGTGCTTGCAATGCCCTCGCTTTTTACCTGACTTAAATCATACTCATAGGATACGCATATCTGCTTTTCGTATATTAAATCCGTCACGCAGTACAGGCAGGCACCGAAGCGGCTTCTGCCGTCCGTCCATGCGGGGAATTCCGGAATGAACTCGCCGTTTTCCTCTTTGCCGGAAAGCATTTCTTCCGTAAAATACGGAATATCCGAGCCCTCGGGGCGCACTATGCGGTTTGTGCCCTTTATCCACTGCCAGTCCTTGCCCTCTTTATATTCCTTTTTCTGATATACATCCACCACCGCGTTTATGCGGGTGGGTACAAACAGCAGCTTGCCCCATATGCTGCCGTCCTCCCGCTTCATCATGCCCATGGCTTCGTTGTACATGGTGGAGCACTCCCAAAACGGCTGCATACGCTGTTTGTCGGTGTAGCTGTACAGCGGGTTTGTTATTTTACTGCCCTGACCCGGCATTTCAAGGGGCGTATCGCACATAAGCAGCGCGCGCAGCGTAATATCGCCGCTCCAGGCTATATCAACGCTGCCGAAGCTCTCCCTTGCGTTTTTAACCGGGAAAAGCACGCAGCCCTTAAAGCCCTCGGGCAGCACTGCGGTATTTATCCCTTCGCATTTTTCGCTCTGCGCCCTTTCCGGCTCTCCGTTTTCCGGCGCCAGCACCGCTTTATCCGCCTCAATATCCGCATCAAGGCCTATAAGCGCTTTTTTGCCGTTATTGCACAGCGATATTGCGTAATACTCCGCCTCGCTGCAATCATAATCGAGATTTGCGCCGGTTATTATCCCTCTCTTTAAGCCTCTGCCCGTAAGGCGCAGCCCCTGCTCGCTTTTTTCGCCCGCGGCGGTCTGTCCGTCGTTAAAACGGGTAAGCGCGGTGCATTTTATCGAGGCATCACCGTAAGAAAAGGTCTGATCCCACTTGCTTACGGCGGCATGCGCCACGGTATTGCCCGCCTTGGGGTCGGTGGGCTCCACATAATCCAGCTTTATTCCGCTTTTTCCGCTCTTTTTTCCGCAGGGCGCGAAAAATGCGCCGCTTCTGATGTTTTTCATACAGTATCTTCCTTTCAGACAGCCCTCGGGCCGTGTTGCAGTCCTGCCGGCGTAATTTCTGCCGGCTTTTCTTATTATTTTATCACACTTTTATTCTTCGGTGCAATAAAAAGCACTCAAAAATCTGCGCAAATCTTCGCGCGAAATCGCAAAAACACCGCGCCGCTTCAGTGAGAGGCGGGCAGCCGCCCCGCCGTATTTTATGCAAAGGGTAATCCCGCCTTCGCCGCCTTTATGCTTATTTTATCATCGCCGCAAGAATATTCTGCGCATACACGCGTATAAGCCAGTCATTGGGATGGTTTATGTTGTTGCCCGTGGTGGCGCTGAAGTCCTTATAGGCAAGTATGCTCTTGTGCGCCGCATAAAAATCCACCACCGCGGTATAGGAGGAATATTTGCTCTGCGCCGCTATCTCCTTAAGCCATCCGCCCTGATGCTTCTGGTTTACATCCCAGCCCACGCGGGGGTTTGGGTTCATGCAGGAAACCAATATCACCTCAAGGTTCGGGTTGCCCTCCTTAATTTTATCCACAATGGCCTTGGTCGCGGCAATATATTCCTCCTTGAGGGTATGGGCGTTGTTCATGCCGAAGGAGAGTATAAGCAGGTCGTAGCCCTTGTATTTATCGGAATAATTATGTCCGTCCACCCCGCCGGAAAGCGCGTCCCGTCCGTTTTCCACGGTCCAGCCGCCCACCGAAAGGTTGTCCACCTGCACCTTGCCCTTGGTATTGCGGGAAAGCTCCTGCTGAATAAGACTGTGCATATAGGGCATATACGGCTCCCTGCTGTACATGCCGGAGGCATCACAGCCGGAGAATATGGAATCCCCGTAGAATAGCACCTTCAGTTTTTCGCCGTTTTTAAGCTTATTCACCGTGTTTTTCAGCTTATCGCCCTGATACTGCGTGTATTTTATTCCCTGCTTTGCCACCTGCGCCGTATCGTAGGTGTAGCTTATGCATATCTGCTTTTCATAAAGGAAGGAGCTTACGCAGTACAGCGCATTTCCGAAGCGGCTGCGTCCTCCGTCCGACCATGCGGGGAATTCCGGAATATAATTGCCCTTTGAATCCTTGCCGGAAAGGTCGTTGTCCGTAAAATAGGGAATGGAGGAGCCGGAGAGCCACTTTATTTTGTTTGTGCCCTTTACCCATTCCCAGTCCACACCCTCCTTGTATTCCTTTTGGAGGTACACATCCACCACCGCGTTTATCTTGGTGGGCACAAACAGGGTCTTTGCATATATTTCGCCGCTTGAACGCTTCATCATGGTTATGGACTCGTTGTACATTGTGGAATTCTTCCAGAAGGCCGCAATGCGCTGAGCCGCGGTATAGGTGTAGTCCTTGTTTGTAATGCCGCCCGCCGCCTCCTGAGGCGCCTTCAGGGCGGAGGAGCAGATAAACAGCGCCGAAACCAGCACCCCCTTGCTGCCGCCGTCGCTTAAATGGAAGCCGGGGCTTGTAATGGGGGTTTTGTCCCACTGCTTTGCCTTGTCCTTTTCGTGGCTGTCCGCTATGCGGTTAAGCGGAATAAACACGCTGCCGGAGAAGCCCGCGGGCAGCACTATGCAGTAGCGCCCGTTCACGCCGCCCTGTCCGCCCGCCGCCTTTATATCGCCGTTGTCATAAGCAAGAGCTATCGGGTCGCCCTCGGGATAGAGAAATATATTCTTTCTTTTTTTGTCCGTTCCCTGAAGCCCGAAAAGCACATCGTGGCTTTCCAGATTTTTAACCGTTATTCCCACATAGCACACTTTGGAATAATCAGCCGACCCCAGATTCGCCCCGGAATATATGCCGTAGGTATCGGCATAGGCGCCGTTTTGCTGCTTTATTAAAAGCCCGTCGCCGCTGAAGGTAAAGCTGCCCTCGCCGCCGCCCTGCGTGCCGTCGTTAAAGCGGGTAAGCGCAACGGTGCGTATTGAGGCGGAGCCGTAGGTTACATAGTAATCCCACTTGCTCACCGGCGCATGGGACACCGTGGGCCCCGGCGCGGGCGCACCGGTATCTCCCGGAGCGGGAGTGAGCGTGCCGGTATCTCCCGGAGCGGGAGTGGGCGTGGGCGCGGGCGCGCCGGTATCCTGCGGCTGCACGGTTTCGCTTTGCGCCGGAGTGGGGCCGGGCGTTATATCGGGAGTATCGCCGGGAGTTGTCTGCGGAGTTGTGTCAAGTGTAGGCTCCTGGCTTAAGGCGGTATCGGGAGTCTGTGTTGCCTGGGCGCTTGCGCTCTCTCCCGGTGCCTTAATGCAGCCGGTAAGCTCGCAGGCCAAGGCCGCGATAAGCATCGCCAGCATAATGCTCAGCAGTTTTTTTCCTTGCTTCATTCTGTTTTCTTTCCTTCTCTTTTCTTTTTGCCGTGCCCGTCCGCTCCCCGAAACGGAACCGCGCATGGGCGGCCGCTGCGTTTTTGATGCGTTTTTGATGCGTTTTTTGCACATTTTTGCCGCGTTTTAACGCGTTTTTTTGCTGTTTTTTAACGCATTTTTTCGCATTTTTGTTTTTGCTTCCCCTGCGGCCGCGCCTGCCGGTCGATCGGTTCTCCGGCATACTTATTCAATTATAATAATAACTCATTTTCTTTGCGTATTCAATGTGCAAACTGCACATAAACCTTGCTTTTTGTGTATTTTCGGATGTTTCCGCCGTCTTTTTGACCGTCTCCCCGCGAAAAATCGGGTACAAACAGCATTGTTTACAGAATGCACATTCTTTTACGGCTAATTTATGATAAAATTCATACCGTAAAAGTGCTGCCAAAGCGCTTTTTATGCGCCCAAAACGGCTTTATTCTTCCTCTGCGAAGCCTTATGCTTCGGGAAAGCGGTTATAACTATGCACTCTCAGAAGGACTGCAACGGATATTTTTATGAATTCGGACGGCTGTTCCGCGGCCTGCGGGAGGCCTACAAGGGGCGGTTTCTGCGCCTTTTGGGGCTGCTGCTGCTTTTTGCCCTGCCTGCGGCGGCGGTAAACGCGGTAAACTACAACCGTCTTGCTCAGGCTGCGGTAAGTGTGCTGCCGGAGCTTGATTTTGCCTCGTCAAATGCGGCACAGCAGCTGCTCTCCGCCCTTGCAAACGCCTCGCAGCAAAGCGCGGCGGACTATCTTTTATCCCTTCTTACCGCCTTTTTACAGTGCGCAATGTTCATTTTTGCCGCTGTTTTTACCGGCGAAGCCGCCGCTCATCCCGAAAGAAAGCCCGACGCCTCCGCCATGGCCAAAACCATAATACGGCGGCTGCCCGCGGTGTTCCTTATTCTTTATCTTTCCTCCTTTATACAAAGCCTGCTGATGCAGCTTTCCCTTTCCGTTTGCGTAATAGCGCTGCTGCTGCCCGTCATATACATCGCGTTGCCCGCCGCCGCGCTTTTGGCCTTTGCGCTCACCTCCGTTTCCACCGCGCTTGTGGACAGCTATTCCTCCGCGCTTATAGCCTCCACCGCGCTTGGGCGGGTGCGGTTTATGTTTTCCCTGCTGTATTCCCGCCTGCTGCTGCGCGGAAATTTCATTAAAACCGTTGTTTATTATACAATAATCTGCGCGGTAAGCAGCATTATTTTTGCTCTGCCTGCCGTCGGTGCCGCCGCACTTTCTCTCTCCGGCTCACCCTGGGCCGTTGCGGGCTGGGGCGCCGCCGCGCTTGTGCAGACCATGCTGGCGGGAATAAGCATGTGCATATACACGGGGCGCATGCTTCAGCTGGAGCAAAAAAACGCCGCCGCCCTGAAGCAGTTCACCTTTATTACGGGAAACGGCGGCTCAAACGGAGACGCGGAGAACTGAGCCGCCGTTATCCGCCCGATTTAATTGTTTAATGAAATTAAATAAAAGAGGAAGCGTCCTTTGCCGCTTTGCGGCAAAGGACGCTTCCTTTTGTTTGTGCCGGGCTGATCCGGCTTTTTATTGCATTTTTATATTATTCCGGCTGCTTAAGGTCGGCGGTAAGGCCGTTTTCATCGCAGTCCACCTCTATTACGGAGCCGGGAGCCGGGTCGCGCGCAATTATGATGCGTGCAGCCAGCGTTTCCACCTTGGACTGCAAAAAGCGCTTAAGCGGACGCGCGCCGTATACCGGGTCATAGCCGTTATCTATGATATAGGCCTTGGCCTTGTCGCTCAGAGTAATATCCAGCTGCTTTTCGGCAAGGCGTTTTCTGAGATCCTGAAGCTGAAGCTCAAGGATTCTGCCGATATTCTCCTGCGTAAGCGGCTTATAGAACACTATCTCGTCAAGACGGTTAAGGAATTCGGGGCGGAAGCTGCGCTTGAGCAGGTCGCTTACCTCGCTGCGCGCCGCCTCGGATATTTCGCCGTTCTTTATGCCGCCCAGAATTATATCGGAGCCGAGGTTGGAGGTGAGGATTATTATGGTGTTGCGGAAATCCACCGTGCGGCCCTGACTGTCGGTTATACGGCCGTCGTCCAGCACCTGAAGCAGGATGTTGAACACATCGGGATGCGCCTTTTCCACCTCGTCAAAGAGCACCACGGAGTACGGTCTGCGGCGTACCGCCTCGGTAAGCTGACCGCCCTCGTCATAGCCCACATATCCCGGAGGGGCTCCTATCAGACGGGACACGGAGTATTTTTCCATATATTCCGTCATATCGATACGCACCATGTTGTGCTCATCGTCAAAGAGCGCCTCTGCCAGTGCCTTTGCAAGCTCGGTTTTGCCCACGCCCGTAGGCCCGAGGAACAAGAACGATCCTATCGGACGGCGGGGGTCCTGAATGCCGGCGCGGGAGCGCAGTATGGCGTCGCATACGCGGCTTACCGCCTCATCCTGACCCACTACGCGCTTGTGCAGTATCTCGTCAAGGCGCAGCAGCTTATCCCGCTCGCCCTCCATAAGGCGGGAAACCGGAATGCCGGTCCACCGCGCCACTATGCGCGCTATCTCCTCCTCGTCCACAGTGTTTCGCAAAAGCGTGTTTTTCCTCTGCGGCTGCTCCGCCTCGCAGGCGGCCAGCTCCTTTTGCAGCTTGGGCAGCCTGCCGTATTTAAGCTCCGCCGCCCTGTTGAGGTCGTACTCGTTTTCCGCCTTTTCAATGGCGGCGTTTACCTGCTCGATCTCCCGGCGCAGCTGCTGCACCTTTTCTATATCCTGCTTTTCGTTTGCAAGCTTTGCCTGCATGCCGCGGAAGGTTTCCCGCAGCTCGGAAAGCTGCTTTGTGATCTCGCTGAGGTGCTCGGCGGATATTTTATCCGTTTCCTTCTTAAGGGCCGCCTCCTCTATCTCCAGCTGCATGATTTTGCGCCGTATGTCATCCATCTCGGTAGGCATGGAGTTCATTTCGGTTTTTATCATGGCGCAGGCCTCGTCCACAAGGTCGATGGCCTTATCGGGCAGGAAACGGTCGCTTATATACCTATTGGAAAGGGTGGCCGCAGCTATCAGCGCGCGGTCGTGTATTTTTACGCCGTGGAACACCTCATAGCGCTCCTTAAGCCCGCGCAGTATGGAAATGGTGTCCTCCACGCTGGGCTCCGGCACTGTCACCGGCTGGAAGCGGCGCTCCAAAGCCGGATCCTTTTCGATATATTTCCTGTATTCGTCCAGAGTGGTTGCACCTATGCAGTGCAGCTCGCCCCGGGCAAGCATGGGCTTAAGCAGGTTGCCCGCGTCCATGGAGCCCTCGGTGCGCCCCGCGCCCACAATGGTGTGCAGCTCGTCTATAAACAGCAGTATTTTGCCCTGCGAAGCCTTTACCTCGTTAAGCACAGCCTTAAGACGCTCCTCAAACTCGCCGCGGAACTTTGCGCCCGCTATCAGCGCGCCCATATCCAAAGAAAACAGCGTGCGGTCCTTGAGGTTTTCCGGCACATCGCCCTTGGCGATACGCTGGGCAAGCCCCTCGGCTATTGCCGTTTTGCCCACGCCCGGTTCACCTATAAGGCAGGGATTGTTTTTGGATTTACGGGTAAGTATCCTTATGCAGTTGCGGATTTCCTCATCACGGCCTATTACCGGGTCCAGCTTCTGCTCCCGCGCAAGCGCGGTAAGATCCTGACCGTATTTTTTAAGGGCGTTATAGGTGCCCTCCGGATCGTCGCTGCGCACATGCTGAGTGCCCCGTACCTCCTTTATTGCATTAAGCAGCTTTTCCTGCGTTACTCCGGCGGACTTAAGCACCTCTCTTACCGTGCTGTCGGGGTTCTTTACAAGCGCCAGCAGTATGTGCTCCACCGAAATAAAATCGTCCTGCATGGCCGCGGCCTCGTTCTGCGCCTCTCTTAAAGCGCGGTCCGCGTTTTGGGAAAGATAAACCTCGCTTCCGGCTCCGCTTACCCGCGGAAAGCCGTCCACGGCTCTTTCAAGGCCGGACACCGTAAGGCGCTCATCCGCCTTCATGCTTTTCCACAGCTCGCCGGCAAGACCGTCCTGCTGACGCAGCAGCGCAAGCAGCAGATGCGCCTGCTCGATGTACTGGTTTCCCTTATCCTTTGCTATGTTGCTCGCATCCTCTATTGCAGAAAGACTTTTTTGCGTAAATTTCCTTGCATCCATAAAAATCACTCCTTAATTTATAAACAGCAGAGCGGTTTATATTGTTGTTTTAACTCTCTGATTCTTCCCGTGCCTGCACTCTCTTGCGCGTATCAAAGCACCAAAGCCGTATACTTACAGCGTTACTCCGCGCCCCAGAATGTATTTGCCGTAGGCGTTTTTTACCGCCGACGCTGCGTCGGCAGATGCGCCTATCGCGCCGAAATAAGCCTTAAGGGCGGCGTCAAAGCCGGTGACATAGGCCGATATGAGCCTGCCGGCCTCTCCGCCCTGCGGGTTTTCCAGCTTGCGCACAAATCTTCCTCCGTCCACCGCATATGACCGTCCCGGCATATTGGCGCTTTCGTTTTCGCTCCACAGCCTGTAAAAGCCGTTCATATAAAGCAGCAGCCCGGAGTTCTGCGTGCGCAGCCACACCTTAAGCTCGCCCAAGTATCCCTTTGCCTCGCGGTAAAGCTCCACACGGTAATGCACATCGGGATTGTATTTGTAATCCAGCGATGAAACCGTGCGCAGTATTGCCGGGGAGGCCTGCTCTCCCACACGGAAGGCTGCCTGCGCGCGAAGCTGCTCGCCGGCAAGGGCAAGCGTGTTCTTCATGCGCATTTCGGGAGTGACATAGCTGACATATTCGGCAAGTATCTGGTTTATAAGAGCGGACCTGTTGGCTCCGCGCTCCTTTGCCATTCTGTCCACCGCCGCCACGACATTTTCCGAAAGCACCAGTGAATATACCTCTTTTTTCATCTCTCTCCCGCCTTTCAGTGTGAGCAAATTGTACGCCCGTTTATATAATTTGTCAAGCAATTTATATAATCGAAAACACGAATTTTGTAAACATTATGTGTGTTTTTTGTGAACAAAAAATGAGCCGGCGCGGCGCCGGCGGAAAAAACAAACGGGTGGAAACAGCGTAGGCAGGCGATGGAAGGTCCGGCGGCAGGGGAGGAAACAGCGGGCGCGCAAGGCCTTAAAATGGGGGGTCGGCAAAAGCGCAGCCTTGCGCCTTGCGGGCATACGCCTCAATAGCGGCGCACCGTAAGCTGCACCGTAAGCTGAGAATACGGGCAGCCGATAACCCGGTCGATAAGCAGGGCGTCGCACTCAAAGCCGGCAAGCAGCTTATAAAGCTCCTGCTCCAGGGCGGTGGAATAATCCTCCGGGCTGCCGGGGGAGGTGAAAAGTGCATCGGCCTCCACGATTATGCGCCTGTTTTCCCGGCTGAAGCGGCGCACCGTCTGAAGCTGCGCGCTGATGCCCCCCGCCGTGACGGAGCCGGAGCCGGAGGGGTAAAACAGCATCGCCCACAGCGCTGTCTGCGCCGCATCCAGCTGCTGCACAAGCACGCCGTCCTTCAGAATCACCGCGCCGTCCAGATACGTGCCGTTATTATCCGTAACACGGGGCAGCACAAGGGGAGTGCCGTCATAAAGGGCGGTGAGGCAATCGGACAGCGAGGCGCGGGGGTTGTAGGTCTTTGACGAGGAACTGGCAAGCAGCATGGGCAGAGTCTGATCCTTTACCATTGCCGCAGCGTTGTCGGCGGCGCACAGCAGCACATCGCCGGAGGGCAGCGGCCACTTCAGGAAGGTGAACATGGGGTCGCCTATTCCGTTTGAGAGCACCTCCTTCCCCAGCACCACCGCGCCCAGAAGGGAATAGTTTACGGTTTCATAGCTGTACCCCGCCTTTTTGCCGGCGGCCTCCCCGATATTCACCCCCTGCGCCGAAAGCTCCTTGAAGGAAATGCTTTCGCCGTCATACATATAATAAAGACCGCTTTCGGTGTACAGCCCGCTTGACGGGTCAAGGTCTATTCCCACCGTTACGGGATGCGCGCTTTTTTCAATGGGCTGAGCGCCGCAGGCGCAAAACGCGCCCGACAGCAGAAAAAGCAGGGCGCACAGTCCCGCCGAGGCAGCTTTTTTCAATGCTCTAATCATATTTTCTCCTTTTTACAAAGCGCGCGCATGCTCACCGGCACGGGGCGGCATATAAGCGGGCGGCGCTGCCGTTTATCAGAGGCTTTGTATAATGCCGCGCATAAGCAGCGCCGCCGCCAGCACGAGGGCGCATATTCCGGGGCGCAGCCACTTGCTTTTTATTACCTCCTCCGCCGAGGCAAGCGCCGCCCAGCCGAGGTTGACGGCGGGCTTGAGCATGACCAGGCTGAAGCTTATGCTTGCAAAAAACAGGCGCATGTTAAGCAGCACCGTGCCGCTTTTAAGCACGGTAAGGGCGGCATAGCTCTCTCCGGCGCAGGCCTTGTCCCCAAGCACCGCAATGCATACGGCGGTAATAAGGGCATAAACGGCACAGGACAGCACCAGTGCCAGCAGCATGGAGCGTTTTTTTACGCCGCGCCGGGCAAGGGCAGGCACCGTCATTATGCCGGAAAAAAACGGAAGCATGCCCAAAGCCGCCTCAAGCGGCTCCGACAGGCTTGCCGACAGCCGCTCCGTGCGCCCCTGCGTCAGGCTGAGCAGCTGCATAAGGGTTATAACGGCAAGGCAGGCAAAAAACATAATATTAAGCCCGCACACCGTATGCTCGGTGGCAATACAGAAATACAGCACCCCCGCCGACACCGCAATAAGCAGCACCGGCTCCGCTCCGGGAAGCATAAGATCCCGGCACAGCACGGACGCAAGGCAAAGCGCACAGGCGGCAAGAAAGGCGCACAGCACCGCATAGACCACGCGAAGGCACTGCATAAGGGTATCGGGCAGCCTTATAAGGGAGGCGTGGTACAAAAACAGAAATACCGCCGCAAGCAGCGGCAGCACCATAATGGGCACAAGCCATCCGCCGCTTCCCGCCCTTGCGGCAAGCGAAGGCACAAGAAATATGCCGCTTCCAAGCAGCGTTCCGAAAAGGGAAAAGAAGCCCGCTCCGTGTTCTTTCATTTTTCATCTCCGGATATAAATATATAATGTATGGCAGGCACCGTGCGCAGGTATCGGTTCTGCCCGCCGTACGCGTTCCTCCGCCCCGACCCGGCGTACGGTGACGGCGCTCTTTGTCTTTCCCTAACGGCGCGACCCGGTTCTTTTTGACATTTTCAGCGCCAGCTCGTCCGCCGTTACGCAGCCCCGCTTTGCGCGTATGGGCAGATAGGGGTACGATGCCGAGGTAAGGGCAAGCAGGCGCGCAAAAAGCGCAACAAGGGCAAGCCCGGTGCCTATCAGCCCCAGCGCCGCGGAAAACAAAAGCACTATAAGGCTTACATGGCGAAGCGCGATATTAAGCGGATAATTCGGCACGGAATAGCCGCTTACCGACGAGGTTATAACCACCAGCAGCGTCAGCTCGCTTGCCACTCCGGCAGTTACCAGCGCCTGCCCCAGCACTATTGAGCCGAAAATGCCGATGGTGCCGCCCACGGTGGAGGGCAGCGCCACCCCCACCTGAAATATAAGCGCCACCAGCACCCAGGTTATAAGCACCTCCGGCAGCAGAGAAAGCGCAATCTTGCTTTCCGCCTCTATCACAAGAGCGGTGACCTCAGGGGGCAGCAGGGCGCGGTTATAATTCAGCAGCGCCACATACAGCCCGGGCAGAGTTATGCACAAAAGCGCGCCGATAAACCGCAGAAGGGTCATGGCGCGGGCAAGCGTCGAGGCTATGGAGGCATCATTTGGGGATTCAAACAGCTCCCACAGCGTGGTGGGGAAGCAGACCGCCACGGGCTGACCGTCCATAAGCAGCACCACCCGCCCCTTGGGCAAAAGGGAGCATACGGTATCGGGGCGCTCGGTCAGCTTCTGCGTGGGAAACACCGAGCGCGGGCTTACTGCGGGCAGTATGTCGCGCACGGTAAGGCACAGTCCGCCGTCCAGCTTTTCTATGGTTTTTGTAAGCTTGTCCACAAGCGGCAGCATATCATCGTCCATCCACAGAAGATAGCACTTGGTTTTTCCGCTGCCGGCAAACACGGTGCGCACTCCCAGCAGCTCGGAGCGTATGCGCTTGCGGATAAGCCCCAGGTTTTCCCCCACCGACTCGGTAAAGCCGTCCCTTGCGCCCAGTATGGTTTTGTCTATGGCGGGCTCCTCCACGCTTCGTGAGGGCAGCTTTCGCACATCCACCGACAGACAGCCCGCTACGCCGTCCACAAACAAAAGCGTCATGCCGCCCGCAAGCTCCGCAGGCGCCTGATCAAGAGAGGACAGCACGGTTATCTGCCCCGCCGAGGTAGCGCTGCGGCGCACCTGGTCAAGGTCCTTATCCCGCACCGCCATATGCATAAGCCGGGCTATGACATTCTGCTCCAGCAGCTGCTGGGAAACCGTGGTTTCCGTGAAAACCACGGCGCATTCCGTATTTCCGCTGTATATGCGGCGCAGCTTGCAGTCCGACGCGCGCGCCATATACTCCCGCAAAAAGGCAAGGTTTTTGTTTATATCCTTATAAAAGCCCATTGCTGCCTCCGTTATAAATGCTTTGCCGTAAAAGCGTTTGCCGGATATATCCCGGCAGTATTTTTGCCGTGTATTTTTGCTGTAAGGATTATTGTTCCCTTTTTGCCGGTTTATACAATTTATTTTTTCCGCCTACGGAGCCGCCCGCGCGCAGATGCGCGGCGTTTAACGCCCGAATTGCACATAAAACACAATAAAAACTAATAAAATGTGAAATGTTCCGGCGCCCCCCGAAAATTTCCAAAAAGACGGTTGACATATATTTTCAAATGAATATAATATGCAATGAATCTGTTAGCAAGCTAACATATTTTTACGGAAACAAAATCCGCCCGCACACGGTTTCGGGCAGTGATTCCGGGAGGTGACCTTCGTGGAAAGAGAGAACACCGTAGGCTTTCAGGTGCGCACGCTTTCAAACATGATACGGCGCACCATGGATGAGTATTCCTCCAAGAAATACGCCGACGAGCTTACGGGGGTGCACGGCTGGGTGCTGGGGTATATGTACAGCCGGGAGCAGGAGAACAAAGCGGTATACCAGCGCGATATGGAGCGGGATTTCGGCGTGCGGCGCTCCACCGTTACAAAGCTTGTGCAGCTTATGGAGAAAAACGGCCTCATAGAGCGCGTTGGGGTAAAGGACGATGCGCGTCTTAAGCAGCTTAAGCTTACTCCGCGCGGACGGGAGCTGCATCTGTGCGTCATAAACGATATTGAGGATATGGAGCGCAGCATGTGCCGGGGCATTCCTCCGGAGGATATGCAGACCTTTTTCTCAGTTATAACGGCAATACGGGAAAACCTGCGCTCTGCCGGCGTGGCAGAGGACGAAGCTTCGCCCCGCCCCTGCATCGAAGGCCAAAACAGGGGCAAAAGCGGCAAAACAAAAAGCACGCCTTCGGCAAAGGACGCAGATAAAGGAAAGGAGAGATCCGAAAAGGCGGATCGGAAGGCAATATGATAAAAAAACTGGCACGCAGCGTGCGGGAATTCAAGGCCGCTGCAATAGCCACCCCGATAACCGTAACCTTTGAGGTTATAATGGAGGTGGTCATACCCACCCTTATGGCGGCGCTCATTGATAAAGGCGTCGAGGGCGGAGACATGAACTATATACTTAAAATGGGGCTTATTCTGGTGGGCTGCTGCGCGCTGTCCCTTACCTTCGGCGCATTGGCGGGAAAGTTTGCCTCGGAGGCATCGGCGGGCTTTGCACGCAACCTCAGGCACGATATTTTCAATAAAATACAGGATTTTTCCTTTTCAAACATTGATAAATACTCCACCTCCAGCCTTATAACAAGGCTGACCACCGATGTTACCAATGTGCAGAACTCGTTTCAGATGATAACCCGCATAGCGGTGCGCTGCCCGATGATGCTGATATTTGCAATGGTGATGTCCTTCAGGATAAATGTGGAGCTGTCCCTTGTGTTTGTGGCGGCGCTGCCCGTATTGGGCGTGGGGCTTTATTTTATAATGACCCGCGTGCATCCGGTGTTTACCCGCGGCTTCAAAAAGTACGATAAGCTAAACAGCGTGGTGCAGGAGAACCTGCGCGGCATAAGGGTGGTAAAATCCTATGTGCGCGAGGATTTTGAGGATAAAAAGTTCAAGAAGGTATCCGGCGAAATATACACAGATTTTGTGAAAGCGGAAAAGATTCTGGCCTTCAACATGCCCCTTATGCAGCTTGCCGTATACGCCTGCATGCTGCTTATATGCTACTTCGGCGCAAAGCTTATAGTGGGCAGCGGCTCCACCGTTATGACGACGGGTCAGCTTATGAGCCTTATGACCTATACAATGCAGATACTTATGAGCCTTATGATGCTTTCCATGGTGTTTGTAATGATAACCATGAGCCGGGCAAGCGCCGAGCGTATAGTGGAGGTGCTGGATGAACAATCCGATATAGTATCCCCCGAAAATGCGGTAAAAACCGTGGCAAACGGCGATGTGGATTTTGAAAATGTATGCTTTTCCTATTCCAAGGAACGCGACACGCAGGTGCTAAAAAACATAAACCTGCACATAAAGGAGGGGCAGACGGTAGGCATAATCGGCGGCACGGGCAGCTCGAAATCCAGCCTTGTGCAGCTTATTCCCCGCCTGTACGATGCCAAAGAGGGCTGCGTGAAGGTGGGCGATATAGATGTAAAGGCTTACGACCTTGATGCGCTCCGTCACGGCGTGGCGATGGTGCTTCAGAAAAATGTTCTCTTCAGCGGCACCATAAAGGAAAACCTGCGCTGGGGCAATGCGGAGGCTACCGATGAGGAAATAGAGCACGCCTGCAAGGTGGCCTGCGCGGACGAATTCATAAAAGCCTTCCCCGACGGCTATGACACCTACATTGAGCAGGGCGGCACCAATGTCTCCGGCGGACAGAAGCAGCGTCTGTGCATAGCCCGCGCGCTGCTGGCCAAGCCCAAGGTGCTTATAATGGACGACTCCACCTCGGCGGTGGACACCCATACCGACGCCATGATACGCCAGGCCTTTGCAAACGAGCTGCCCAAAACCACCAAGATAATCATTGCGCAGCGTCTTTCCTCGGTGCAGGATGCCGATATGATAGTGGTTATGAACGAGGGCGCGCTTGAGGCCGTGGGTACCCACGACCAGCTTATGCAGAGCTGCGCCATATACAAAGAGGTTTACACCTCGCAGAACAGAGGAGGCGAGCAGAAATGATGCACGGCGGAAGACGGCCGGGCCCCGACATGGGTGCAAAGGGCAAAAAGGCCGACAAGAAAACAATAGTGCGCCTGCTTTCCTATATGAAGGAATACAAGCTTCATCTGATACTGGTGGCGCTGGGGATAATCATAAGCGCGGTAACCGGCGTTATAGGCTCCACCTTTATCAAAACCATGATAGACACCTATATCGACCCGCTGCTTGACGGAGTGAAAAACGGCATCGCGCCGGACTATACTAACATGGTGCTTGCCATAATACGCATGGCGTGCATATACCTGATAGGGCTGCTTTGCACCTTCGGCTACAACCGGCTGATGGTAACGGTGGCTCAGGGCGTGCAGAAAAAGGTGCGCGACGGCATGTTTGAGCACATGCAGACCCTGCCCATAAAATATTTTGACACCCACTCCCACGGCGATGTCATGAGCTGCTACACCAACGATACCGATACGCTGCGCCAGCTTATATCGCAGTCCGTGCCGCAGCTGTTCTCCTCGGCGGTAACGGTAATATCGGTGTTTATAACCATGTGCATCACCAACATATGGATGACCCTTATCGTGCTGCTTATGACGGCGGGCACAATGTGGATAGCCAAGGTGATAGGCGGCAAGAGCGGCAAATTCTTTGTTCAGCAGCAGAAATCCCTGGGCAATGTAAACGGCTACATTGAAGAGATGATGAACGGCCAGAAGGTAGTAAAGGTGTTCTGCCACGAGGATGTATGCCGCAAAGAGTTTGACGAAAAGAACGACGAGCTTTGCCGCAACGCCACAAAAGCGAATGTGTTTGCCAACATTCTTATGCCCATAATGGGCAATCTCGGACACCTTCAGTATGTAATGCTTGCCATAATCGGCGGCGCCTTGGTGCTGGGCGGCGCCGGCGGGCTGACTTTGGGCGGCGTAGCGGCGTTTTTGCAGCTGTCCCGCTCCTTCACGCAGCCCATAAGCCAGGTATCCTCCCAGATGTCCTCCATAATCATGGCGCTTGCCGGAGCCGAGCGTATATTTGCGCTTATGGATGAGCCGTCGGAGAAGGACGAGGGCTATGTTACCCTTGTAAATGTCAAAAACGAAAACGGCACTCTTACGGAAACCGCGGAGCGCACGGGTCTGTGGGCATGGAAGCATCCGCACGGGGACGGCACTCTTACCTATACCCCCCTTGCGGGCGATGTACGGCTTGTGGATGTGGACTTCGGCTACACGCCGGATAAAACCGTGCTGCACGATGTAAGCGTGTATGCAGAGCCCGGACAGAAGGTGGCCTTTGTGGGCGCGACCGGTGCGGGCAAAACCACCATCACCAACCTTATAAACCGCTTTTACGATATTGCGGACGGCAAGATACGCTATGACGGCATAAACATAAACAAAATACGCAAGCCGGATCTGCGGCGGTCGCTGGGCGTGGTGCTTCAGGATGTAAACCTCTTTACCGGCACCGTTATGGAAAACATTCGCTACGGACGGCTGGATGCCACCGATGAGGAATGTATTGCCGCAGCAAAGCTTGTGGATGCGGACGGCTTTATCCGCATGCTGCCAAACGGCTATCAGACCATGCTCTCCGGCGACGGCTCCGGGCTTTCTCAGGGGCAGCGCCAGCTGCTCTCCATTGCCCGCGCGGCTGTGGCGGACCCCCCGGTTATGATACTTGACGAAGCCACAAGCTCCATTGATACCCGCACCGAGGCCATTGTGCAGCGCGGCATGGATAACCTTATGAAGGGCAGAACCGTGTTTGTAATAGCCCACAGGCTTTCCACCGTGCAGAACGCCGATGTGATAATGGTGCTGGATCACGGCCATATAATAGAAAAGGGCTCTCACGAAAAGCTGATAGCCCAGAAGGGTCAGTATTACAGGCTTTACACCGGTGCCTTTGAGCTGGAATAAGCCGCAAAAGCAAAAAAACACCCCATTGCGGCAAGGCTGTAAAGACAGCCGCTTACCCCCGGAGAGTATATTCTCTCCGGGGGATTTTGTTTGTATTTACACTGAATTTTTAATTTTTTTGCTTATTTTTTTGCTTATTTTTTTTTGCTTTTCGCAGGGATGTGTGGTATAATATATATAAATACAGAAGGAGTCCCGGCGCGCATATGCGTGTGCGGGCTGTATTTTCGCCCCGCATCGGTATTTACTGTGCCGCCCCTTCTGCAGAAAATTAAAATTCCAAGGAGGAGCAACAGATGAAAAAGTGGATTAAGCCCGTAAGCCTTGTGCTGGCACTTTGCGTATTCCTGCTTGCCATGCCTATGGTACTGGCGGCTCCCGCTGTACCCGCAACGCAGTGGAAGGATTATGCCGCAGCCGATTTTGCGGGCGGCACAGGTACTCAGGAGGACCCGTACCTTATTGAAACTGCCGAGCAGTTTGCCAAGATTGCCGCGGATGTTTCCAACCGCATCTACCATAACGGTGATTTTTTCCGTTTGGAAAACAATCTTGACCTGAGCGCTCACAGATGGAACCCCATCGGTCAGTACAACTGGCTTTCGGACGGCAGCACCGTAAGCAACTATTTCGGAGGCTTTTTGGACGGAAACAACAAGACCATAACCGGCCTTATTGTGGATGAACGCGAGGATAAATACGCAGCCGGTCTTTTCGGCGCCGTCAGCAACCCCTCGAAAACCCGCACCGTCGGCGTTAAGGACCTTACAATAAGCAATGCCGATATCCGTGCAACCGACGCAGGACAAAAAACATCCTATGCCGGTATTCTCATGGCCTTTGCCATAACAAATGACGGCTGCACAATCGAGGTTACCAATGTCAATGTTTCGGGAAAAATCAGCTATGACTACACCAACACTGCCGATGGCGGCGCCCCTGCCGGCGGTATGTTCGGCTCTGCAAACCGCCTGACCGTTAAGAACTGCAATGTTACAAGCATTGAAATCACCGACGCCAACAACTGCGGCGGCTTTGTGGGTATGGACTGCGGCTCCTCCTACGAAAACTGCACCGTAAAGGGCAGCCTTAACGGCATGTGGGCTATGGGCGGCTTTGTAGGCTATGCCAGCACCGCCGGCAGCGGCAAGGAGGACGGCTCTGTTTTCTCCCGCTGCTTTGCCGATGTCAATATTACCGCCAACGACTGGAACGCCGGCGGCTTTGCGGGCCTTGCGGAATATGCGCGTATTGAGAACTGCGTTGCCGCGGGCAATACGGAAAGCACCGTAAACGGATGGGAACCCCGCGTGGGCGGCTTTGTCGGCAATGTTTTTGAAAGCGATGTAAATAACGGCCACTTCACCGGCAGCGTTTCCTCCGCCTCTGTGGATTGGGAGGCCGGCGCATTCCTCGGCTATTACGCAAGCGGCACTCTTACCGACTGCTCCTATGACAAAGCCAAGGCAGACGGCCTTAAAAACATCGGCGCCTTCGACAACGATGCCCCGGAATTCACCGGCAGCATTAACGGCGAGGAAACAAACACCGTAAATAAAAACATCTGCGAGGATTACTATCAGGGTCACGATTTCGGCACCGAGCTGATTACGGACAGCGATGCAACCTGCACCGTTCCCGGTAAGAAATCGCACCACTGCGTGCGCTGCGACGAAAGCGACGGACAGTATGTGGAATTCGGCGGCGAAGGCCATGTATGGGAGGATCACTACACCGTTGATCAGGCTGCCGGCTGCACCGAACCCGGCAGCGAATCCGTTCACTGCGCCAACTGCGATGCCGTGAAGGACGCCCGCGAGATACCCGCCACCGGGCACGACTATCAGTGGGTAATCGACAAGGAGGCCTCCAAAACAGAGGCCGGCAGCAAGCACGAGGAGTGCACGGTATGCCATGACAAAAAGGCTCCGGTAGAGATTCCCAAGGAAACTGCCGATAACAACACCGTTGCTGCGGCCCTTGCCGTTGCAGCCCTCTTTGCGTTAGTCACCGTATTTGCGGCAGGCAAGAAGAGAACCGCCCGCATTCGGTAAACCTCCGCATAAACGCATATACTTATGGCCCTGCCTCTGCGGTAGGGCCTTTTTTACTTTCTGCGGCAGGGCTTTTTATACATTTTTTCGGCATGCCCGCCGAAATCGTCCCATGAAATTCGGCACAAATATATTATACGGCACAAAACACGCGTTATTGTTTTTTTGTGACTTAGTTTTCCTTAATTAATTATTTCATAAAAGGAGATTTGCTGTATAATATGTTTGAAAATATCAATCGGATGGTTTCCAATATCTTTGCGGCGGCAGATAACGATTTCGTTATACGGGAAAACGAAAGCCCGGAGGATATTGAAACAAGCAGCGGCGTTGCCGCAACGGATGAAAAAACGCGTACCTGCGCACTGTGTGTAGCCCTTAACAATACGGTTTTTCGCAATGACAATAAGCCGGAGTATTATCACCCCCATTGCAAGTGCAAAATCACGAAGTACACGCTGAACAAGGTGGTTTTTGATTTTCCTATAAGAAAAATCACGGAATATTTATTCTTGGATGAAAATAAAAAAGCCATGATGCATTCCATGGGCTATATACCCGATGATTACCGGGAGGTATACCAGCTTATAAAGCGCGAAACGGAAAAAAGCTATTTATCCTCCGGCTACACCCTGAACAGGCTGGACATTCACGGACAGCGTTTTACGGTAAAAATAGTTCTGAGAGGGAAACGGGAGCATCTGGGAGAATACTTTAACTGTCACACCGGCTGTATGGCATGGCCGTACGGCAAGATAAAAATTACCACACCGTTAATAAAGGATTAAGGGGAGGAAATGCATATGCAGTGGTTGGACGAAGTCCGGGTCACTACGGACAAATATGAAAGCGAAGGGGTAAAAAAAGGGGACATAGGCGTTATAATTCTTTCCGAAATAAGGGCAAATACCTATGAGGTGGTTTTCAGCGACAAGGACGGCAGGGACTATGCGCAGATTGAGATTTTTGTAGGCGATCTCGAATTTGTAAGAACCACCAATGTAACCGACGAGGATATACTGGAGGATCTGCCAGGACACGACCCGAACTGGTGGTGCAAGGTGGAGGACGGTTATATACTGAACCTTAAGGGGGAGAGAAAAAACAAAATCCCCTACGATTACGATTCCTGAAAAATAAAGCAAAAAGAACGCACCGCGTCTGTACGATAGATACGGTGCGTTTTTGCTGTATTATATTCCCGGCGGAAGCCGCCTGAAAAACATCCGGCGCTGTTAAAAAAACTTTTCCAGTATGCGCTGCACATCCTCCACCGTTTCTATGGAATTCATTTCGCCCCGAAGCGCGGCCGCCCCCTTCATTCCCCGCGTATAGCTGCACAGATGACGGCGCATCTGCCGCATTGCCGCCTCCCCCTTAAGCTCGCAGAGAGCCTGCGCATGGCGCAGTATTACCTGCTTTTTTTCCTCCGCCGTCGGCGGAATATAGTTGCGCCCCTCAAGATAGGCCGATATCTCCTCAAAAATCCACGGGTTTCCCTGCGCGGCGCGCCCCACCATAACGGCGGCACAGCCGCGCGAAAGCATATCCTCGGCCGACGGTCCGTCCGTAACATCTCCGTTGCCTATAACCGGTATGTCAAGGGCATGGGCAACCTGCGCAATAATTTCCCTGTCCGCGCTTCCTGAATAGCCCTGCTCCTTTGTGCGGCCGTGTACCGTCACTGCGGCGGCTCCCGCCTTTTGCGCAAGCAAAGCTATCTCCAGCACATTTTTATGCGCCTCGTCATAGCCCGCACGCAGCTTCACCGTGACCGGCTTTTTTACCGCCGCCACGGTTTCCCTTATTATGGCATAGGCAAGCCTGGGACGCAGCATAAGCGCGCTTCCCTCGCAGTTTCCGGTTATTTTGCGTGCAGGGCAGCCCATATTTATATCTATCAGATCAAATTCTTCAAGCTCCGGCGCCGCGGCCTGACGCGCTATTGTTTCCGGGTCGCTTCCGAAAAGCTGCACTCCGCAGGGATAATCCCCCGATGCCAGCAGCACCCTTGTGTGCCTGTTGCCGTACGCCAGCCCCTTGGCGCTTACCATTTCGCTGTAAACAAGCCCTGCGCCCATGCGCACGCACTCGTCGCGAAACGGTCTGTCCGTCACTCCCGCCATAGGCGCAAGAAATATGTTGTTTTTTGTCTGCAATGTGCCTATTTTCATTTATCTCCCCCGTTTTCCGCCGCATACGCGCCGCAAAACAAACCATACACGGTAAATATATTCGTTATATCACGGTTATATTGTATATCAAAACCGCATATTTGAAAAGCGGCGGCATCGCTTATGCCTCCTCTTAAGGAAAAATTATAACCCCGCGTCCCCGGTTTTCCCTGTTGACAAAGTAACCGCGGTGTATTAAAATCAACATACGGTTTTGTTTTTGTTTTAACGGAAAGCGAGGCTTTTTCATGGGCTATTGCACCAAATGCGGCGCGCCTCTGTCCGGCGAGCGGTACTGTTCCCGCTGCGGCGCACCCGTTTTGCCGAATGTATCCGCGCCCCAAAAGGGGAAAAGAGGGCTCAGCATAGCCGGCATGGTAATAGGCATATGCACAAATGTGCTGCTGTTTACCACCTGCTGCACATACTCCCCGCTGCTTACCGTTTTATTCTTCCTTTGTGCAGTCACCGGGCTTATAATAAGCATTTTCGGTAAGGTAAACGAGCCCGGCGGACGCGGCTTTGCCATAAGCGGAATAATTCTGTGCGCTGCGGCGGTATGTATTTCCCTTGTTATTGTAGCGCTGCTTATTGCCGACATGCTTGACCACTTCGGCATTGCCCCTGCCGACAAGCTGCCCATGATATTTTTTATATCTTAAAGCTGGCAAAGCGTTTTTTCGCATATTCCGGCAAACAGGCTGCCACCGCCCCGACCGCGTAAGAATTGCGCATTTCATAACCCGGCGGTCAGATATATATTTTTCCGTATTATCGGGGAAAGGAATCATCTTATGAAATATTGCATACACTGCGGCGCTCCCGTAGAGGACAACGCAAAATTCTGCACCGAGTGCGGAGGCAAGCAGGAGCTTCAGGATCAGCCGGACTCCGCTGCCGGCTCTGCCTATACCGGCGGCAATAACGCTTCTTATACCGGCGGCAACTCTCAGCCGTATACCGGGGGCAGCAATGCAGCCTATAACGGCGGAAATTCACAGCAGTACACCGGCGGAATTCCGAATTACACGGCTCAGCCCTTTACGCCCCCGCAGGCTCCCGACCCCCTGGCAAACAAGGCGCGCTGGACCTCAATAGTTTCCCTTGTTACGGGAATTCTCTCCTTCCTTATGTGCTGCTGCTTCAATGTGGGCAACACATGGGTGGATGTTTTCGTAACGCTGCTGCCGGGCGTTGCCGCCATCGTATTCGGCATACTCTCCGTTCATTTCAAGGCCAAGGGAGGCAGCAAGACCATGGCGGTAATAGGCATTGTTCTGGGTTCTCTTTCCGTGGTTGCCGCTCTTATAGTCCTTATTATGTATCTTACCGGGTTTTCCGACCGCATGAATAATTTCTGGAGCTCCTGGTTTGACCAGCTTCCCATGGAATAAAAATGCACACTGTAACGGATGCCGACTGCCGCAAAAGCCTGTTTTTACGGATATTTGTTATAGCCGTTCCCGTTGCGGCAGCGGCTTTATGCGCTGTTTTTGCGCAGGATATCTGTGCGCTGGGAGCGCTGCTGCCGCAGTGCTTTCTTCGCTCCCGCCTGGGAATCTGGTGTCCGGCCTGCGGCAACACGCGCGCCGTGCAGCATCTGCTTGCGGGCGATATTATCGGCTCGCTTCACTATAATATAACCCCTGCGGTGCTTATAATAATTGCCGGCTTATTCTGGACGGAGCTTATATTTTTTGCCTTCGGAAAGCGTCTGCGCCTTTATCCGCGATGGCCCGCCTTCAGCTATATCCTGCTGTGCGCCATGCTGGCTTACTATGTGCTGCGCAATTTTATACCCGCAATGCGTCCGCTGTGAATTTTTGCGCATTTGCCGCTTTTGTGAAGCTGCTTTATTTTAACGCTTTTGCCGTCCTTCGGACGGCTTTTTGTTTTTTATAGCGTCCTATACGCTTTGTTCTGCGCTTTTTACCTTAAATATCTGCCCGCGAAAAGATATGCGGCAGTATAAGGGGCTGCACGGCCGCTTTATACAGGCGCGCCGCAGGCGCTTTTTCGCCCGAAGCAGCCTTGGCTGTCAAGGCGCAAAAAGCGCATAGCCGGACGGCCGAAACAAAGTGAAGGCCGCACGGCCGGGGCGCAGCCCCGGCGCGCCGGATGCAGCGCAAATGCGGCATTGTTTATTCGCGCACCCGTATTTTTTTGCGTCCCCGCAAAAGGGTATTAAAAAAGCGAAAAAAACAGCGTTTTTTTGCCGTTTTTTTCGCTTTTTATGCTTGTTTTTTACCGTTTTTTTATGCTTTTTTACGAATCCGCATCCGTCAAAAAGCCCCTGATCAGCCTACATAGCGGAAGCTCATGCGTCCTATGGGCAGGGAACAGCCGGTAACATAGTAATCCATTATGTCCTCGCTGTTTTCCACATTATCGGCAAGCTTGAAATAGAAGCTGTTATTGTTTGCCTCAAGCCCCAGCACGCTGCGGGCAACGGTTATAAGCATAACATTATCCTTTACCGTAACCTCGGCCTGCCCACAGGAGGTTGTTTTCATGCTTTCGTCCAACTTATCCACGCTGCCCTGAGAGGAACGGTTTATGACATACTCATAGCCCTCCCAACCCTTTAAGGAAAACTCTCCCGTGCCGATGAACAGGTTCATCCATGTTTTTTCCTCACGGGCGGTAACGGTATTTTCGCACTTTATCATAAAGTAAATATTGTCTTTATCGGTTACCACGCGTATTTCCTTTGCGTTATTGCGTGCCGCCGCGGTTACATAGTGTACGGTTTCGGGCTTTCCGTCCTCGTCGCGCGCCTCGTTTACCGCCTCATACTTACGGAACACCGCCTTCACGCCGTTCCAGTCAAAATCCGCGCCGGGGGTGACAGAATCAAATTTTCCGGCAGGCACTTCCGTCTTTTTGTATTTGCGGATGTTGTCCGTCATCTGCATATAAAAGGCATCATTGCAGCCGCCCTTCATGGGCTCTATATCGCGGGAATACTCCAAATTTACATTGTCCACAAACGCATATTCTCCGCCCCATTCCTGCTTGGTCATGGTCCATTCGTTCCAGCCGCCCACAAATATCATATCCGGGTCGCGGTCCAGCGCTCTGTCCCAGTTAAGCTGGAAGAAGGTGCCCTTTTCCACATTTTCGCTTATGTTTTGTCCGCTCTGAGGATCCCAGCCCCGTCCCCAGTTTGTGGTATGCCCTGTAAGAGAATAGGAGTAGGGGCAGCCCACATGCGCGGAGGGGGAGACCGTCATGGCGCTGAACTTGCTGTGATAGGGTATGGGATATTTCCACTCAACCCAAGCTATGCTGTCGTTGTACATTCTGTATTCGTTGGGCCACTCCGGTCTTACAAAGGTAAAGAAGTTTGCTATTTCATCATTATATTTTGACGGATTGTACGGGCCTCCCGTAGCCTTAATATCATCCTTTGGCTCGGTATAGGCGATTATCATGGGCTTGCCGTCATAGGTATACCAGCCATTGGGACAATAGTTTGCGCTGTAAACATCCTTATAGAGGCGCTTTACCACCTGCATGCTTTTATAGTGCGTATAAAAGGTCAGCCGCGGGGGATTAAAGCCCTCCTTCTGAAGCTCATCTATGCAGGAAAGCACCGTTTTTGCCACAGCGGAAAAGGCTATTCCGTTTGTTGCGTCAAAGCAGATATAATCCACTCCCGCAAGCCCCAGCATGCGCAGATGCCGGCGGATAACCCATTTATCCTGAGAGTGATAGTACCCGAAAAGGGGCTCATCCCAGTAGTGATCCTGATAAGCAGGGCTGATATCCGGGTTCACATCCTTCAGGCTTGTAAGCAGCTTGAGTCCGTTTTCCATTTTGAGAATCTCGGTGTTGTTATAAACTCCCGTGGTGGATTTTTCGCTGAACCACGGCCAATAGAATATTCCCACCTGCTTGCCCTTGCGATCCTCTCCGCCCGCTTCAAAGGTGCGGCCGAACTGATCGATGCCTATAAGGGTGTTGGTATTATAGCCGCCGCCGTAAAAATCCGCCAGCTTTTCCGCCTCCGTACGGGTATCGGGAGTAGCCGTCGGCTCGTTTGTCGCCGTCTCATCGGCGGCAGTAACGTCGGGCTGCGACGCGCTCTCGGTCGGGGGTTGAGCAGGGGTGCAGGCTCCAAGCAGTACAAATATGATAAGAAGCACCGTTAAAAAACTTATTTTTCTTTTCATTCTTCCTGTGCGGCGCATCTTTCCCCATACGCCGCAAAATCCTTTCCTTTTTTCTGTTCATTAAGCTTTTATTGACGATACGCGGCTATTGTATCATACTTTTTTCCTGCGGTACAGTGTTTTTTTTACAGTCTGTGTTCGAACTTTTCATGTTTGCAACAGAAATATAACATTATATACCGCATGGCCGGAATATGCTTGTTATTGTTTGTTTGAAGTTTTTATTTCAAATAATTTACTTATATACGGGCAATATAAGGCGCCGTCTATTGCTGATTATTAAATACGGAGCGCTTCTCAAAAGCAGGATCATGACAGGGAGTGACATTTTGTGCCGTATTGCGTCGCATTTTTAAGCTGACAAATATTTTTATCTGTACATATATAAATTTTCCTTTATTTTTGAAGCATTTTCTGTTAGAATATAGTGTGATATATTTTAATTACGGGTGCATTAAATAAGAAAATACGGACGGTAAGTAACTGATGCTTTACATAATTGCAAATCTGCTCTCCGGCGGAGGAAGAGGCAAAAAGAATCTGACTGTCGTGGAGGCATATCTTAAGAGCGAAAACATTCCTTACCGTTTGCTGATATCTACATATGCCACGGAATCCATTGAGCACGGCAAAAGATGCGCCGCAGATGACGAATGCACGCGTATTGCGGTGCTGGGCGGCGACGGAACCTTCAACGAGGCCGTAAACGGTCTGGGAGAGAGCAAAAAGCCGGTAGGCTTTATAGCGGGAGGCACGGGAAACGATTTTATGCGCGCCTCCGGGCTGCCGGCCGACCCCGTGGAAGCAATAAAGGTGGTATTAAACGGCGAAATAAGGCCCGTGGACATTATACTTTTCGGCTCCCGCCGCTGCCTTAATGTGCTGGGAACGGGACTGGATGTGGAAATACTATCCCGTGCAAACCGTTACCGCCGCTTTTTTAAGGATAAAACCTCCTATCATATATCGCTGTTTGTAACGATACTGTGCTACAAAAACCGTACCTGTACCTTTTCGGTGGACGGCGGAGAGAAAAAAACCGTGCAGGCAATGATGGTTTCCATAGCCAACGGCCGTTACTGCGGCGGCGGACTGCCGGTTGCTCCCAAAGGGGATATGCACGACGGCAAGATAGATTTTGTGGTTATACGCAAGGTGAACCGTCTTAAGCTGCCCTATCTGCTTACGATGTTTCTCAAGGGCAAGCTGCTCACTCTTAAATGCACGGATTTTTATCGCTGCGAAAGGCTGAGCCTTGATGTTGCTCCGAAGATACCCATGAACTGCGACGGCGAGCTTATAGACTGTCTGCCGGCGGAAATATCCATTCTGCCGGGCGCGCTTAACTGCATAATGCCTAAAAAGCAATAATACCGGCGTTTTTTGTAAAAGGGCAAAAAGCGAAGCAGCAGATGCGGCAAATAACGCAGCGGCAATCCCGGCCGCAGAGCGTCCAGAGTACCGTAAAAAGCGGTATCCGCCGCGTCAGAGAATACATATATTCTGCATACATTCAAGGGGTAATATAATTGTCGACATACAGAAGCCGGCGCCGTACCAAGCGTCTTATAAGAAACTGGATAATATTTTCCGTTATTCTTGCTATCGTTTTATCAATAGGGCTTTATTTTTTGCTGCGTCCCAAGACCCATGCAAGAATGGATGACCGCATAAGCCTTACCGATATAAACCCCTCCTGCGAGATAATACCTTTTTCAAAGGGCTGCGTATATATAGATAAAACAAACGGCGAGCTTTACTATATTGATAAAAGCTCAAATAAGCTGTGGGGCTTTTCCGGAGTTACGCAGCAGATGCGCGCACAGGCAAGCGATAACCGATTGGCCGTATATGTTTCCTCCAAGCTGCAGCTTATATCAAGCGAGGGAGAGCTGCTGTACAGCCGGGTTTACGATTATCCCATCCGGGATGTAAGGGTGAGCGACAATGTTGTTGTAATGCTTCAGACCCAAGGCGCACAGACCTGCCTTATTGTTACGGACAAAAACGGCGATATAAAAGATACCATAGTACAGCAGCCAAATCAGACCTTCCTTACCTACGGTATATTTTCCACCGATAATAAGTCCGTATGGCTGATATATGCCGATACCTCCTCCATAACACCGGTTTACCGTTTTGTTACCTACCGCTATGAGGAAACAAAGCATATAACGGTTTCTTACAGTGAATTTGACCAGATAATTTACGCTCCCGTATTTCTTAAGGACCGCATAAGTCTTCTGGGAAGTCACGAGGTTATAAATATAGATTACACCGGCAAGGTGCTCTCCCGCACCCGCTGCGTGGGCTATGAAAGCAAAAATATTAACTACGGAAATGTTTCCAAAACCCTTATGCTGAGCACCGTTTCCGACTCTTTTGAAGCAAAAAAGCGTGTGCTTTGCATTCCGGACAGCGGAATTTCATATTTTATTGAGGAAAAGGACGAAATAATAGCAACCGCTGTTACCGACAGATATCTTTACACCTTTACCCCTTCCGCGCTTTATTCCTATGATATTTCCTCACATTTCCGCACGGAATATCCGCTGCCGGAAATGGTAAGCTCGGTGTGTGTAAACGGTAAGCTGTGCTATCTTAAGGGGGATAAAGTATACAGACTGGAGCTGAAATAGTTTTTATATCTGTTAAATGATATAAGCCTTACCCTATAAAACGGAAAGGAAAATATACATGATAGTTTTAATTATAATTCTTCTTATGTTAATAGGCTGCCTTATAGGCTATTATAAGGGCTTTCTTAATACAATATGCAACATAGCCTCGTTTTTTCTTGCATGGCTTATTGCCCTTATGTTTTATGTGCCGCTTTCCCGCACTATAATGTCCACCTCCGATCTTGGACAGAAGCTGCTTTATCTCACTGCCGGTGCGGAAAAGCTTTCGGATATGTCGGTTGCAAATGTCGATGCCGCTTCCTTAAGCGCGGAAAGAATACATGAAATAATTTATTCCAGCAATCTGCCCCCGCAGATAACGGGAAAGCTGGAATACAATATACTTAATCAGACCTTTGCTAATCAGGGCATATATACAATGAGCGATTATTTCAATCAGACGCTTATAAATTTTTCCATGAACCTTATATGCTTTCTTATAATTTATTTTGCGATCAGAATAATATGTATATTTATTATAGAAATGCTTGATAAAACCTTTATCTTTCCCGTGCTTAAAAGGGGTGATTCCCTTATAGGCGCGGCCTTCGGGCTTATCTACGGTTTTATGATAGTATCAATTGTTTTTTCCGTAGTGCCGGTGGTATTTACGGTGGTGGATCTGTCGTCTATACAAAGCTCCATTGAAAATTCCTGGCTTGCAAACCTGTTTTATTCTCACAATATAATATCCGGCGTGCTTTCGGGAATTGTATAATTGTATAAATAAAGAGAAGCGGCAAACAGGCTGTACCGAATATTTGCTTTTAGCGCAATTTTAATCCGCTGTATTGTATAAAATACTGTATAATAAAGACGGCGAAACGGCATTAAGGCTTTTTTCGCTTAAAGGGAGGAATACATATGAAAGTAATTCTGGATCAGGATGTTAAGGGAACCGGCAAAAAGGGTCAGGTTCTTGAAGTAAGCGATGGCTTTGCCCGCAATTTTCTTCTTCCTAAAAAGCTTGCGCGCGAGGCTACCGCAAACAATATAGACACTGCCCGCCAGCAGCAGGCAGCGGCAGAGCACCGTGCCCAGATGGAAAAGGAGCAGGCCTTGAGCCTTGCAAAGCAGCTTAAGGAGCTGAGCGTTACCTGTTATATCAAAACGGGCAAGGATGACCGCGTATTCGGCTCCGTAACGGGAAAGGAAATAAGCGAAGCGCTTGCCGCACAGCACGGCATAAGCCTTGACAAGAAAAAAATATCCTGCCCCTCCATTAAAGCGGTGGGAGAATACACGGCCGAGCTTAAGCTGTATGCAAATGTATCCTCCACTCTTAAGGTGAAGGTGCTGGCAAAGGAAGCCTGATATATTTATTATACCTTAAAAATGCGCGGTAAAAGCTAATCCACATATTATAAAGGGCTTGTCCACACGGTTTTCCACAGGATATGCGGTGCGAAAAAGCCTTTATAAAGGCGGTTTTCGCCTTTTTCCGTGTTTTCCACAGGTATTATGAATATTATTAAAGAATAATTATTTATTACTATTATATACGGGGGTTTTTATGAATTTTGCAGCGGACAAGTCTGTTATACTAAACAGCATAAACACCGTAACCAAGGCTCTTCCTCAAAAAACGGCGGTGGCCGTTATAGAGGGCATACTTTTTCAGATACAGGACGGAAAGGTAAAGCTGAGCTGTACCGATCTTTCCATGACGATAGAGGATTCCTTCGGAGCGGAAATATCCGATGATACTCCTATTGTATTAAACGGCAAGCTTATAGGCGAGATAGTAAGAAAAATGCCCAATGGGGAAATACGCATAAGCGGCAATGAGCAGGACGGCGTTGTTATATCCGGGCAGGGCAGCAAAATAAGTATTATGAGCATGAAGGCGGAGGATTTTCCGCAGCTGCCGCATTTTACAAAGGCAAAAAGCTATTCTTTGCCGCAGGGACTGCTTAAGCAGATGATAAACCAGACGATATTTGCCGCGGCCCCCGAGGGCTTTATACGGCAGATACTTACGGGCTGTCTGTTTGAAATTAACGGCAATACCTTTAATATAGTGGCGCTGGATACCGTGCGTCTTGCAATGCGCAGTGCCGAAATTGAAGGGGAAAACGAGCCTTTAAGAGCGGTGGTGCCGTGCAGCGCGCTTAATGAAATAAGCAAGATACTATCCGATGAGGATACGCCGGTTGAGGTTTATTTTAACAAAAGCAATGCGCTTTTTTCCGTGGGCAGCACAAATGTATTTACAAGGCTTTACGAGGGAGAATATCTTAAATATCAGTCCTTTATACCCACCGTGCACGATCTTGAATTTACCGTAAGCCGCGCGGAGCTGCTTGACAGTATAGACAGAGCATGGCTTATGGCAAGGGAAAATGTGCGCAACAATTATATTCTTTTTTCCATTGATAAAGAAAAGCTGGTTATAACCTCCCGCAGCGAAAGCGGAAATGTTTATGAGGTGGTTAATATAAACGGCTGCAATAAGGATTTACAGATAGCATTTAACGCAAAATATTTTGTGGATTGTCTGAAAAATATCAACGATGAGGTGATACGCCTGTGTATGACCACAAACCGTTCACCTTGTCTTATAAAGCCTGTGGATAACGACAGAAAGGTTTATCTGATTCTGCCGGTAAAAGTCTGATGTATATTAGAAAATTGGAGCTTAAAAACTTCCGAAATTATGAGGCCCTGAGCATAGAATTAAAGGACGGAATTTGTCTGTTTGTAGGCGAAAACGCCCAAGGGAAGACGAATTTGCTGGAGGCCTGCTCGCTTTTGTCCACTGCGAGAAGCCACAGAACAAGCCGCGATAAGGACATGATTGCCTTTGACAGCGAGTATGCAAAGGCGGCTGTGGATTGTGTGGAAAGAGACGGTGTGCATACTGTGGATATCGTTATTTCCCGCAGCGAAAAAAAGAGAATATCGGTAAACGGATTGCCCTGCCGGAGGGTGGGAGAGATGATAGGCCAGATAAAAACCGTAACCTTTTCGCCGGAGGACCTTGACCTTGTAAAGTGCGGGCCGGCCTTAAGGCGCAGGTTTATGGATATTGATCTTTCCCAGGTGCAGCCGCTGTACTTTTACAGCCTGAGCAAATATATGAAGGTGCTGGAGCAGAGAAACGGACTTATAAAGACCTTTGCTTTAGGCAGAGGGGATACGGAAAGCCTTGATGTTTTTGACAGGATGTTAAGCCAGTGTGCTGTTCCCGTAATTAAAGAAAGGCAGGCCTTTGCACGGAGGTTAAGCCCGGTATGCTCATTTGTGCATTATTCCCTGAGCGGGGAAAAGGAAAAGCTGGAGGCGGAATATATTTCTGATTGCGCGCCGGATGAGCAGCGGATATATGAACAGCTGCGCGCTTTAAGAAGCATTGATATAAAGCGGGGAACTACCGGCTGCGGCCCGCATAAGGATGATATTGCCCTTAAGCTCAACGGTACGGATTTGCGGTATTACGGCTCTCAGGGGCAGCAGAGGACGGCGGCCCTTGCGCTTAAGCTGGCACAGCTTGAGCTTATGAAGCAGGATATAGGGGAAAGCCCGGTGCTGCTTTTGGATGATGTTATGAGCGAACTGGATCCTGCGCGGCAAAAGCAGCTTTTAAGCTTTCTTGAGGGGCTTCAGTCCATTGTTACCACAACGCATCTTTTGCCGGAAATGCGTCTAAGCGGCTCCGAGGTTTTTAGGGTGGCCTCCGGTACGGTTACGCAGGAGTAAAAAATATAGACTTGGTTAAGCTGAAATGTCGGGAAAAAAATATATTATAAAAAAAATCGGCGCTGATGATACGGCGGATTATAATAAGGTGGAAAAACTGTTTACAGCCTCGTTTCGCCCATGCGAGCTGCGCGGCGGGCAAGAACAGCAGCAGCTTCTTAAAAGGCCGGAATATGAGCTTTTGGGGGCTTTTACGGGGAATGAGCTGTATGCTGCTGCGGCAGTATGGAAATTTTCGGAATTTTCATTTTTGGAGCATTTTGCGGTTTCGGAGAAAAAGCGCGGCAAAGGCATGGGTAGCGAGATGCTGAAGGAAATAGTTGATATGTTTGATCCGGTTATATTGGAAACGGAAAAGGATATGGATGAATTTTCTGCACGCCGCCGCGCCTTTTATATAAGAAACGGCTTTTCCGACTGCGGAGTTACATATCTTCAGCCGCAGCTTAATAAAGATTGCAAAAACGAAAATGTGGCACTTACACTTATGGCTTCCTCTGCAATAGATACACTTCATGCGGTAAAAACGGTTTTTGAAGGCGTTTATAATATCGATTATGATAAATATATTATAAATGGTTTGTAATTGTAATTTACTGGTTTTTATGGATAAAATTATAGGTACCTTGCTGAAGAAATTTCGGAAATAAAGTTTTTCGAAATTCTATAAGCAGGGTACCTGTTTTTTATATATTTTTTAATGCACTTTTTCAGAAAAGCGGCGGAGCGCCCGTTACATTTTCGAGTATACCGTCCAGCTCGTCAGTGGAATAGTATTCAATGGTAATTTTACCTTTTTTAGGCGTGCCGTTGATGGTTACCTTGGTGCCGAGCGCTTTGCGCAGCATATCCTGAGCGGTGTTAAGCTCGGTGAAGCTTTTTTTCTCCTTTTTTTCCTTTTGCGGCTGCTGCATCGCCTTTACAAGGGCTTCGCTCTGGCGGACGCTTAAGCCCTTTTCTATTATTTCCAGCGCGGCCTTTATTTTTTGGTCGTCCGGAAGGGGAATAAGGCAGCGCGCGTGACCGCTGCTGAGTTCTCCGCTTTTGATAAGCTTTATTATGTTTTCCGGCAGCGAAAGCAGCCGCACGGAGTTTGCAAGCGCGGAGCGGCTCATTCCCAGACGCTGGGACAGCTCCTGCTGCGTAAGCCCGAATTCCTGCATAAGCGCGCCTATCGCCGCCGCTTCTTCTATGGGATTCAGATCGCTGCGCTGTATGTTTTCAATAAGCGCAAGCTCCATGGATTGCCTGCGGGATATATTCCGTATTATTGCCGGAATGGTTTCCATTTGCAGGGAGCGCACCGCACGGTAGCGGCGCTCGCCGGCCACTATCGTGTAGCGGTCGCCGTTTTTTGTTACCGTTATGGGCTGGAGCAGCCCGTTTGCTTTTATTGATGCCGCAAGCTCGGCTATATTCTCGTCATCAAAGGTTTTGCGGGGCTGCTCTTTATTTATATCAATGCTGCTTATATTAAGCTCGTGTATATAGTTTCCGTCCTCGGTTTTTTTTGTTTCCGTTTCCTCAAGCACCGTTTCCGCCGATTGGAAAAGGGCGTCAAGTCCTCTGCCCAAGCCTCTGCTTTTTGCCATTTTTATTTAACCTCAATTTCAGTTTTTTTGTGTTGTTATTTTTCTGCTCCGCTGCGCTTTATAAGCTCCTGCGCAAGCCTTTTATACGCCTCGCTGCCGCTGCAGGAGGGGTCGTATATATCTATGGGCTGCCCGTAGCTGGGCGCCTCCGCCAAGCGGACATTGCGCGGAATTGCCGTGGAATACACTTTATCGTGAAAATACTTTTTAACCTCCGCCACCACCTGCGCCGAAAGATTGGTGCGGCTGTCGTACATGGTGCAGACAACGCCGTCTATTGTAAGCTCCGGATTAAGGTGCTGCTTTACAAGCTTTACCGTGTTCATAAGCTGTCCTAACCCTTCAAGGGCGTAGAATTCGCACTGGATGGGTACAAGCACGCGGTGTGCCGCCGTGAGGGCGTTGAGAGTGAGCACAGTGAGGGAGGGCGGACAGTCTATAAGAATAAAATCGTAGCTGTCGGATATTGTCGAAACGGCGTTCTTGAGCACGAATTCTCTTTTTTCGCGCGTAAGCAGCTCCACCTCGGCTCCCGCAAGGTTTATACCGGTGGGGAGAATATCGGTGTTTTTGCTGCAAGTGGGAAGAATGGCCTCCTGCGCGCTTATTTTGCCGCTGAGGACATCGTATATTTCATTTTTTACTGTTTTTTTGTCTATTCCGTAGCCGCTGGTGGCGTTTCCCTGAGGGTCAAGATCTATAAGAAGGGTGTGTTTTCCGGCCGCGCCTAGTGCGCTTGCCAGATTTACTGCCGTTGTGGTTTTGCCTACGCCGCCCTTTTGGTTTGATACCGCAATTATTACAGCCAAGATGCTTCCTCCGTTCTTTTCATCCTCTATATTATAATGTAAAACTCCGTAACGGCAAAGCGAATTTGAGCGTTTTTTTGAAAATGTTTCACGTGAAACATTGCATATTGAAAATACATCGGAATTAAAAAATTTGAGCTGATATTCAATTACTGCAAAACGGAGGCGATACAAAACGAAAAATGTTTCATGTGAAACAAAAAAGCCCGGCATTCTGCCGGGCGAATAATTTGAAGGAATTATTTATTTGAAAACAATGTGGGTAAAGTAGATATCAACGGTTACAAGCACTCCCAGAACAAATGTATAATAGGCAAAGGGGCGCATGGAGCGCTTTGTTATGAGCTTAAGCAGCCATTTTACCGCAAAATAGCCGCTGATTCCGGCAACAATTGTTCCTATAATTATGCAAGGCCAGGAAACGCCGGCGCTGCCTGCGGAAATGGCGGCAAAGTCGACATCCTTAATATCCAGCACCAGTGCGCCCAGTATTGCGGGGATGCTCATAAGGAAGGAAAAGCGGGCGAGGGCATCGCGGGAAAGGCCGCCGAAGGAGCCGCCCACAATTGTGCTGCCGCTGCGGGATATGCCGGGCAGCGTACCGAAGCCCTGCGCCACTCCCATGGAAAGAGCGTCCTTTACGGTTATTTCCTCAAGGGAGCGCTTGCCGGAGGGAAAAAGCTCCATACAGTAAAGGGCGATGCCGGTTATCATAAAGCCGAAGCCGAGATACGCCCCGTCAAAGGCATCTCCAAGCAGAAGCTTGAACAGAACCGCGATTATCACCGTGGGAACGGTAGCCAGCACGATCATCCATGTCATTTTGCCCAAGGGCTTGCGGAAAATGGCGGCAAGCTCCCTGCGCAGTGCGATGCACACGGCGAAAAGTGTGCCAATATGCAGCATTATGGTGAAAAACATCGGAACATCGTTCAAACCGAAGATTTTCTGAAACAGCAGAAGATGCCCGGAGGAGCTGATAGGGAGAAATTCCGCAAGACCCTGTATCAGCCCCAGAAGGATGGCTTCAATAACGGACAAGGCTTATTCCTCCTTTTTCGGTTCGTTAAAGACGAACTTTTTCTGCACGAAATAGTTGATGACAAAGAATATGACATCCACTATGGGCTTTATAAAGCGGGAGGCGTCCTTTGAGGAAATTGCGCCGCCTGCGGCGATCAGCCCGGAAATTCCGGAAATGATAAGAGAGGAAAGCACCATGACCGCCACTACCAGCCCGTAATATTTTATTACGCTGTGCTTACCTTTATTCCGGAAAACCAGCTTGCGGTTGAGAATATAGTTCAGCACCGAGGAGCCGATACGCCCTACGGAATTTGAAAGAACAATTCCCATATCAAGCGATGCGGCAAAGGGCAGCGTGAAGGAGGGAATAAAAAGCATGAGCAGCTGCACAAGACCGTATTCAAAAAGATAGCTTATAAGGGAGGAGGCTATGAATTTGAAAAACGACGCAGCCTGACGGAAAAGAAAGCCGAAAATATGCTTCATAATGCGCCAGGAATCCTTTAAGGGATGGAAATGCGAGCCCTCGTTGTTGTTGATATATATGGTTTCTATGCGGATCTCCAGCGGCGGGGTCTGCCATTTGCGCAGAAAGAGCAGCATATTCATTTCGTATTCGTAACGGTCGCCCTTAAGGGAGAGCAGTTTATCAAAAAGCCGTGAGGGGATGCCGCGAAGGCCGGTTTGGGTGTCGCGCAGCTTATAGCCGGTTGCAAGGCGGTAAATATTGCGCATGGCGCTGTTGCCGATGCGGGAGCGCAGAGGCACATTCTCCTTAAGCGCACGGCCGCCCACTATCAGCCTGTCCGGGTGTTCCTCCAGTGCGGCGGAGATGCGCATAATATCCTTTACGGTGTGCTGACCGTCGCAGTCCGCGGTGACAATGCCGCTTACATCGGTGTAGGAATCGAAAATATACTTAAAGCCGGTGCGCAGAGCATAGCCCTTGCCGTGATTTTCGGGATAGGAAATAATTTTTACACCGTCATTTTCCAGAGATGCAAAAATATGGTCAAAGGCAGGGCCGCTGCCGTCATTTACTACGACAATGTCGGCTGTGTGCTGCATAAGCTCTTTAATAAAGGGCAGCATGGAATCGTCGGGCTTGTATGCCGGTATAAGATAAACTATCATAAATATCTCGCTTTCGTAATTGTTTAAGCACATTTTTGGATAATAATTTAACGCGGATAAACGGCGGGCAGAAGGCTGCACAGATAAATATCCACCTTAATTTTAACGCAAGCGGAGAAAATAATCAAGCATAAAGGCGCAACGGAAAACGAACAAACAATAAAAGCGAACAAAAACACAAAAAACAGCGCTATGGCGCGCTGCTTTCATCGGGAACAATTTTATACAGGGTTTCGCCCTTTTTAATCATGCCCAGCTTTTCGCGGAGATAATGCTCAATATATGAGGAGGAGCCGGCAAGCTCGACCTCGCGGTTGATATCGTCTATTTGGGTGAGGAGGGAATCGTACTGGCGCTGAAGGTCGGCTATGCGCTCCCTTTGGCGGCGAAGAATACGCTCCTGCTCCAGCATCTGCACGGCAAGCAGGGCAAAAACCACGGTAAAGGCAAGCACAACGGCGGTTTTAAGCACGCCGGGGCGCTTTTTCTCGGCTTTTTTGCCCTTTGCGCTGCGTTTATAGCCGGAAGAGGCCTTGCTGTCGCTTTGCGATACGCTGCTTTGCGTGCTGACGCGCTGCTGCTTCTCCGTACGATTAGCGCCGCGGTATACGGACTGATCGTCAAAATCGTCATTGTTTATCCTCTGTGCGCTGCCGCTTCTCATGCCTGCTCTCCCTTCTTTTTTGTAAAAACCGTGAGAAAAATCTCACTGTACAGCTTATTATAGGACGCATTGCGGCATATTGCAACAAAAAACCGGCAAAAGCGCAGAAAAAGAGATAGAAATGCAGCTCGCCGCGGGAGGAAAGCAGAAGAAAGAATATCAAAAGACCTCCGGAGAGCAGCCCGAAGAGGAGGTCAGAGAAAAACAGCAGTATTTTGCTGCGAAAAAGGCGCAAAGGCAGGAATATATCGTAGATAAAGCCGGTCATAACGCCGCAAAGCAGCATAAGGGCGGCCTGCGTGTTCTGATATATGCCGGAAAACATAATATCAACTCCTTGAAAAGAAGCAATTCAAAATATCGGGCGCAAAGGCGGGAGGAATATTGCGGGCGGTGCAAAAGACGCCGGTAGGGGCGCAAAAGCCTTCATACCCCGCGCAGAAAGGCAAAAAAAGAGCGCTTTTTTTCCGGCTTATGGTATTCGGCGCCCATAATGCAGCCCTCAAGACGCAGCTCGCCCTGCACAAGGTCAAGATGCGTAACATGCAGCCCGGAGCCGAAAACGGTTACCGTGCCCGAGCCTGTTACGGCGGTTATTTCCGCCTCATTGAACCCGTCTACGGCGGAAACCCCGGTGATAACCGCCCTTTCGCGGTTTTCAAGCACCAGAGAATGAGGCTTTTCCGCCTCGCTGTGCCGCTGGATTATGCGATCGTCCTTTGCCATGGTAAAGCCCCCTTATGTTTATCCGGCTGCTGCCGGTGGTTAATTATATGCGCGCACCGGCTTATAAAGAACAGCGGTTTTGCTTTTTTGCCTTATCGAAATAAAGGCGAAAAAATAAACGCGCAAAAGAGGTTGAAATTATCCGGGATCGGTAGTATCATAAATAAGAGTGCCGCACAAATTTTCCTGCGGCGTTGGAGGAATATATGAAAATTGTAGTTGTGGGCTGCGGCAAGATAGGCGCGGCAATTGTGGAAGGGCTGTCTGCCGAGGGCTACGATGTGGTGGCGGTGGACGATGACGATGCGGTGCTTGCCCAGATAAGCAATATATATGATGTTATGTGCCTTTGCGGCAACGGGGCGGACTGCGATACTTTGGCGGAGGCGGGAGTGAAAAATGCGGAGCTGGTGGTGGCGACCACCGGCTCGGATGAGCTGAACATGCTTATCTGCTTTCTTGCGCGCAGCATGGGGGCGCTGCACACCATTGCGCGCATACGCAAGCCGGAATACAACGACCGCAACCTGACCTTTATGAAGCAGCAGCTGAATCTTTCCCTTGCGCTTAATCCCGAAAGACTTGCCGCACGGGAGATGTGCAATATTCTGCGCTTTCCCAGCGCCGTAAATGTCGAAACCTTTTCGGCGCGCAATTTTGAAATGGTGGAGCTGCGGCTTAAGCAGGACACAGTGCTGGACGGCATGACGCTGGCGGAGGTGCGCAGAAAATACGAAGGAAATTATCTTATCTGCGCCGTGCAGAGGGAGGATAAGGCCTACATTCCGGACGGCAGCTTTGTTTTAAGGGGCGGGGACAGAATAGGGCTTACCGCCGCTCCGAACGAGGCGGCCAAGCTGCTTAAAAAGCTGGGGCTGCTTCAGAAGCAGGCGCGCAGCGTAATGATACTGGGGGGCAGCAAAACGGCGGTGTATCTTGCCCGGCTGCTTATCGCGGGCGGCTGCGATGCAAAAATAGTGGAAATGGATGCCGAGCGCTGTACTCACATAAGCAGCGCCGTGCCGGAGGCCACCGTTATAAACGGGGACGGAGCCTCGCAGGAGCTGCTGCTGGAGGAGGGTCTTGCCTCCATGGATGCCTTTGTGGCCCTTACCGGCATGGACGAGGAGAACATACTTATTTCCTGCTTTGCCTCCCAGCAAAATGTACCCAAGGTAATAACCAAGGTGAACCGCCCGGAATTTGCGGCCATGGCGGAAAGATTGGGGCTTGAATGCATAATATCCCCAAAGAAGATAACGGTAAATGTGGCAACGCTTTATGCAAGAGCCATTTCAAATTCGGAGGGAAGCAGCATAGAAACGCTGTACCGCCTTATGGACGGCGAAATCGAGGCGCTGGAGTTCAGCGTGCAGCCGGGCTTTACGGGCACGGGAGTGCCGCTTAAGGAGCTTAAGCTGCGCTCCGGCGTGCTTATTGCGGGCATAATAAGGGGGCGAAAGCCGATAATTCCCGGCGGCGGCGACTGCATACAGGAGGGCGACAAGGTGGTAGTGATTGCGGCAAAGCAGCACCTCGGCGCTCTGGAGGACATACTTAAGACACGCCTTATCGAGGAATAACGGGCGCTGCGCGAGAAAATTGCGGCGAAAAGCCGCGGCGGGAGAACAGAATGAATCATAAGATGGTTATGTACTCTCTGGGAAGTGTTCTGGGAGTACTGGCGGCTCTGCTGCTGCTTCCGGCGGGCGTGGGCCTGCTTTACGGGGAAAAAAGCGCTTGGGCTTATGTTATAACCGCGCTTATAGCGGGGGCGCTGTGGCTTTGCCTCACCCTTGCGGGGCGCACAAAGAACAAGGTGATATACGCAAAGGAAGGGCTTGCGATTGTGGCGCTTGTGTGGGTGCTTATATCGGCGGTGGGAGCGCTGCCCTTTGTGATAAGCGGAGAGATCCCCTCATATATCGATGCCTTTTTTGAAACGGTAAGCGGGTTTACCACCACGGGAGCCTCGGTGCTTTCTCACCCGGATGAGCTGAGCCATTGCTCCATGCTGTGGCGCAGCTTTACCCACTGGGTAGGGGGCATGGGGGTATTGGTGTTTGTAATGGCGGTGCTGCCCAATGTGCCCGACCGCTCCATACATATTTTAAGGGCGGAAATGCCGGGGCCTACGGTGGGAAAGATACTGCCCAAGCTTAAGGATACGCTTAAGATACTTTATATAATTTACATCGCCCTCACCGTTATAATGGCGGGCTTTCTTATGGCGGGCGGAATGTCGCCCTTTGAAAGCGCGGTGCATGTCTTTGCCACTGCGGGAACCGGAGGCTTCGGCATAAGGCCGGACAGCGTGGGCTCGTACAGCCCGTATATACAGTGGGTAGTTACGGTATTCATGCTGCTTTTCGGCGTGAATTTCAACCTGTACTACATGATGCTTATAAAAAGGATAGGCGGTGCATTAAAAAGCCGAGAGCTGTGGTGCTATCTTGCAATAGTGATAACGGCGGGTACGGTTATTGCCTTTAATATCCGGGGAATGTATTCAGGCACGGAGGAAACGGTGCGCGCCTCCTTTTTTCAGGTGGCATCGGTTATAACCACCACCGGCTATTCCACTGCGGATTTCAATATGTGGCCCGATCTTTCAAAGGGGATACTGTTTATACTTATGTTTATAGGCGGCTGCGCCGGTTCTACGGCGGGCGGACTCAAGGTATCCCGAGTGATGATGCTGTTCAAGTCGGCGGGGCGGGAGCTTAAAAAGGTGCTGCACCCCAGAACCGTAAGCACGGTGCACTTTGAGGGCAAGCCTCTGGACGAAAGCACACTGGGCAGCGCAAACGCATATTTTGCGCTGTATATGATATGCCTGGGGGTGATATTCCTGCTGCTTTCCTTTGAGCCCAAGGGGTTGGAAACAAACCTCAGCGCAGCGGTATCCTGCTTTAACAACATAGGGCCGGGACTGGGAGCCGTGGGACCGGCGGCAACCTATGCGGGATATTCGGTGTTTTCAAAGCTGGTGCTTTCCTTTGCGATGCTGCTGGGAAGGCTGGAGATATATCCCCTGCTGTTGGCCCTTATGCCCTCTACATGGATAAAAAAGTAAAAAATACCACACAAATTAAAAGCGGCACTTCGGCGTGAAGGCGCGGCCTTCGCGCCTTTTTGCTGCCGCCTGGGCTTGTTTTTTTAAGCCGCCGCACTTTTGCGTGCTGCTGCCTCGGCGCTTCGGGATTTAAGGAAAGAAAACGGCTTTTGCCCGCTGCCGCGGTTGACTTTTGGGAGAATATAATATATAATTTTTTTGTATTCTTTGCCGCCGTATGCTTATACGGCAAAGGCGCAAAGAGAAAATCAAATATTGATCCTTTACGATACGGTTTGAAAAGTTGTATGCTGAGTAGATTAAAAAGGAAATCAGGTTCGAATCCTGAACAACCGCCATTACTGTATTTCTAACAAAAAGCACGGTTTTTACGCGCTTTTTATGGGTGTTTTCTGCGTTTTTGCGCTTTTGGCAAACGCGATATTGCCCGATGAGTCAGAATACCTGCCGTATTCCGGGTTCGCGCTGTGGTGAGAAGAGTGAGGCCGAGGTCCGTTTTTAAGCAAGAAACGGAGGGCTGCGCTCTTTTTTGTCGGCGCCGCCGGGATCGGAAGGAGAAAATATGAACAGAAAACGCCCGATGCAATGCACATCGGCAAAAGGAAAACGGCAAAAAAGCGTGAGGACTTTCACGGGAAAGACCGCGGCACTGTTTTTGGTGCTTGCAATGCTGCTTTCGCTGCTGCCCGCAGGGCTTATAAAAACGGCGAAGGCGGAGGGGCAAAGCGGCGCCGTAACCGAGATAGGCTCCTATTCCGAGCTTGCCCGCTTTGCGCAGCAGGTAAGAAACGGGCGCACCTTCGCGGGGGAAACCGTGCGTCTGACGGCAAACCTTGATCTTGGCGGCAGCGAGCATCTCTGGACGCCGATAGGGGATTCAAAAAACCCCTTCAAGGGCACATTTGACGGCGCGGGACATACTCTAAACGGAATGTATGTAACGGGCGGAAACGCAGGACTCTTTGCCCAAATTTCTTCGGCGGAGATAAAAAACCTTACGGTATCGGGCACGGTATCCGGCTCCGGCTCATATATAGGCGGCATTGCCGGCAATATAACCTCTTCAACCGTAAAAAACTGCGCAAGCCTTGTTGATATAACGGGCAGCAACTATATCGGCGGTATCGGCGGGTATATCGGCGGCAGCAGCGTGATATCGGGCTGCTTTAACGAAGGCAGCATAAACGGCGCAGCCTGCGTGGGCGGCATAGCCGGTTATGTATCCACGGCATCGGAGATAAGCAGCAGCTATAACAGGGGCGCCGTAAGCGGAAGCGCAAGCTCCTCCTCCGGCGTGGGCGGCATAGCGGGCGGACACAAAAGCCAGCAGCCCACGGTTAAAAACTGCTTTAATGCAGGCAGCGTAAGCGCACAGGGCAGCGCAAACAACGGCGGCGCGCTTCTGGGCGCCTGCAAGGCGGGAAAAACGGAAAACTGCTATTTTTTAACCGGCTCCGGCCCCGATAACGGCAAGGGCACTGCGGTGACGAGCATAACGGCGCAGATGCTGGGCGACGCCTTTGTTCAGGGGGAGGACGGGCGTTTGGCGCTTGCGTGGGAGGCCCAGAGGGATAACAGCGCCCCGCTTACACCCGATTATTTTGAAAAAAGCGAGCTGTCAAAGCAGCTTGCGCAGTATATAACGGACGCTGTGGAAAGCCGCAGAAGCCGTGCGGGCCTTTCTGCAGGGGAAAGCCTGCTTGGAAGCAAGGATTTCTTAAGCGGAGCCAGCTCCACCGGCACGGACTGGATGGCTCTTGCAATGGGACGCTTTGCGCCCGACGGGGCAGACAGCAACATTCCGGTCATCAAGGACGGCGGCTATCAGGCCTATCTTGATGCCATGGCGGCTTACATAAGCAGCACCTATGAGAAAAACGGCGGCCTGCTGCACCGCGTCAAGGCCACCGAGTGGCACCGCGCGGCGGTGACGGTTGCGGCGCTGGGCGGCAACCCGAGCGCAATAGGGGAATATCAGGGCAGCATAAATCTGATTGCGGACGGCAGCTATAACTGCAAAATAAGCGGCGGACCGGGCAAGCAGGGGATTAACGGCTGGGTATGGGGGCTTATTGCCGTAAATGTGCTTTCAAGCGATATCCCCGACGACGCGCAGTATCCTGCGGAAGACTTCATAAAGGAAATCTTATCCCAGCAGCTTTATGAAAACGGCATGCTTGCCGGCTGGGCGCTGGGCGGCAGCACCGACCCGGACATGACCGCCATGGCAATACAGGCGCTTGCTCCCTATTATTTTGATGATACCGAGTACACCTATGAGGGCAAAAACGGCACCGTGACCCGGAGCGTGCGCACCTGTGTTGAGGCGGCGCTGGACAAGCTGGGCACCATGATGGACGATCAGGGGCGCTTTGCTTCGTGGGGAACGGTAAATTCCGAAAGCGTGGCGCAGGTGATAGTCGCCCTTACGGAATTGGGAACAGACCCTGCAAAGGACAGCCGCTTTATAAGCAGCAAGGGCAAAACCCTGCTGGACGGCCTTTTGAGCTTCCGCGATACGGACGGCGGCTTTAAGCACACGGTCTCTTCGGGCTGGAACAGCATGGCAAACGATCAGGCCTCCTACGCACTGGCGGCATACTGGCGCTTTGAAAACGGCATGCGCACGCTTTACGATATGCGCACCGCGCCGTCGGAAGAAACGCTTAATGCAATATCCGCAGCGCAGGAGGCGATAGCAGCCATTGCCGACCCTTCGGATAAAAGCTATAAAAGCAGCATAAAGGCGGCTCTGGCGGCCTTTGAACGGGTGGAAAAAAGCGAGCGCCGCTATGTGCGCTCATACGGCAGGCTGGCTGCGGCGCTGGAGCTTATAGGCGGCAGGGGAAATCTTGACAACGACAGCCCGTATCAGATAAAGCTGTTTGTAAAGAAGGCTCCGAATAAAACGGTGTACACCGAGGGTCAGATGCTGGATACAACGGGGCTTGTTGTGTTTGCGCGTCTGAGCAGCGGCGAGGAATATGAAGTAAACGATTACGAGCTGTCCGAAAGCGGAGAGCTTAAGCCGGGCATGAGCCGGATATACATAACCCGCGGCGCGCTGAAGACATGGTTTGATATAACGGTAAATGAGAGAATACCGTGGGGCGGCAGCGGCAGCGCACAGGATCCCTATACCGTATCCGATGCGGAGGGGCTTAATTTTCTTTCGGCCAAGGTTTCGGCAGGGAACGGCTATGAGGGCGTATATTTTGCCCTTGCCTGCGATATTGATCTGGGCGGCGCGGCGTGGACTCCGATAGGCACGCAAAAAAGCAACTTTGCAGGCGTGTTTGACGGCAAAGGCTTTGCCGTAAACGGGCTGAAATCGGCAAAGGGCGGGCTTTTCGGCTATGCCTCGGACAGCGCGGTGATAAAAAATCTTGCGGTAAGCGGCAGCATAACCACCAATATGCAGTTTGTCGGCGGCGTGCTGGGCTGGAGCAACGGCGCGGATGTTATAAACTGCATAAGCATGGCGGATATCGACTGCATGGGTTACAGCGGCGGCGTTGTGGGCACGGTGCGCGCGGGCAGCAGCGTTATAAGCGGGTGCGCGTTTATCGGCTCGTTGAACAGCCCCTACGGCACGGCACTGGGCGGAATACTCGGCCACGGCGCGGCGGGTATAGAGCTTACGATAGAAAACTGCTATACCAATGTTTCCGGGCTGCTTAACGGCGCGCGCACGGGAATTACGGGTCAGAGCAGCGTGGGCGGAATAGCGGGAAGAATACAGGACGGCAGCCGTATCGTGTCCTGCTATGCCGCGGGAAGCTTTACGGCATCAAGCGACGCCGCGCCGATAATCGGCATGATCACAAGCGGAAGCAGCGCGAAGAACTGCTATTATTGCAGCGACGATTATAAATCCGGCATTGCCTACGGCAGCGGTGAAACCACCGGGCTTACGGCTGCGGAGATGAAAAGCGTGCTTGCGGCAAAGCTGGGCGATGCCTTTAAGGAGGATGAATACGGCCTTGCAAACGGCGGGTATCCGCTGCTTGGCTATCAGCAAAATCCGTCGGCAGAGCGTATAAACGCGGTAAACGGCAGGATAGAGGCGCTCAGCCCCGTAACGGAGCAGAGCGGACAGGCAATCAAGGAAGCAAGGGAGGCCTATAATGCTTTAAGCGAGAAGGAGAAGCCCTTTGCTGCGCTTTCTGCGCTGGAGGAGGCGGAAAATGAGTACAAGCGCATTGCGGGGCTTGAGGCGCGCAGGGCAGAGATAATAAAGGAGCTGGAGAGCCTCAAAAAGGAAAGCGATTACTATGCCGCGGAATGGGCGGAAATAAATACCCTGCTGGAAAGCGCGCGCACGGAAATAGCACAGGCGCGCACGGAAGAGCAGGCAGAGGAGATACGCACAAAATATATTGCGGCGCTGGATGCGGTGCGCACCAAAAAGCAGGTGCTTCAGGCAAAGGCGCCGGAGATAACCACCACGCTCAGGGACGGCATGACACAGAAGGGCTCCCGCCTGACCTTTGATGTTTGGGCGCGGGACGGCGAAGGCAGCAAGATCGCGGTGGAGGTAACCCTCAACGGGCAAAGGGTGAGTTACACCTGGGACGACAGCGAAAAAACCAGCTACACCCTTGTTTTCACAAATCCCGGCAAAAATGTCGTTAAGGTAAAGGCAGTGTCCGCCGGCGGCACGGCAACCGAGCTTACATATAATATAAACTATGAAAAAGCGGCCCCGGGCACCGAAACGGGACGCGCCGTGTGGAGCGTGGAAATATTCACTTTGGGCGGCGGCTACCTTGTTCAGCCCGTAGAAATGCCGATAATAGAGGGCGAAACGGCGGCTCAGCAGCTGATGCGGCTGCTTAAGATGCACGGCTACAACATATATTACGGCGGAACCCCGGAAGCGGGCTTCTATTGCGCCTATATAGCAGACGGCGATAAAACGGCGGCCCGCTATAACGGCTATGCAAAGGGCGATACCCCGGACGGCGTTTCCCGTATAAGCACCGATATAAATATACCGGCGATGCTGGCGGAGCGCCTGATAAAGGAAGGAAACTTTTTTGACCCGGAGGATATTAAGAACTGCGACGGATATCTGGGCGAGTTTGTTGTAAGCATGGGCTCGGGCTGGATGTATTCGGTAAACAATGTGTTCCCCAATGTGGGCTTTGCCGACTATTATGTTTCGGACGGCGATGTCGTGCGCGTGCAGTTCACGCTGGGCTACGGCGCGGACATAGGCGGCTCCGCTGCAATGGGCGGCGGCAGCGCGGGCTACTGGGACACCGCAGACAAGGGAGAGCTTACCCGGCTGATTGCCGCGGCGGGAAAATCCGGCCTTACCGACAGGGAGAATGTCCGCAGAGCATATAAAAAGGCACTGGAAACGGTGCAGATATTGGACGCTTCCCAAAAGCAGACGGATGCTGCGGCCGAGGCGCTTAAAAAGGCTTTGGCTTCGCCGGATAAGGCGGACAGCGTAAAGGCGGTAATAAACGCCATAGAGGATATAGGCGAGGTCACCCTTCAGAAGGAGGAAGCGATAATTGCCGCGCGCAGGGCATATGAGGAGCTTACCGATGAGCAGAAAAAGGAAGTAAGCAACATAAACGCCCTTATAAATGCCGAAAAAGCACTGGAGCAGCTGAAAACGGACAACTGTGTGTACGGCCACGATTTCGGCGAATATGAAACCGTAAAGGAGGCCGACTGCACAGGCGAGGGGCTGGAGCAGGCAAAGTGCCGCCGCTGCGGGCAGACACAGGAGCGTGTGATACCCAAAAAGGAGCATAGGGCAAAGGATATCATTCCGGCGCATTCCTGCACCGAGGCGGTAACGGCGGAAAAACGCTGCGAAATATGCGGCCTGCTGCTGGAGATGTATCAGGTTCCGGCAAAAGAGCATGACTATTCCCATTGGGAAGAGGAAAACGGTGAGGAAAGGCGCGTCTGCCGCGTCTGCGGGGATGTGCAGCACAGAAGCCTGACGCAAAACGAAGGGCAAAGCGGCACGAATTGGATACCTTGGGCATGCGGCGGCGCGGCGGCGCTTGCGGCAGCGATAATAATCATAGTGCTGCTTAAGCGCAGAAAGCAAAAAAGCGAAAAAGCGTAAAAGCAGGCTGAATATGCCCCCGCAGCCCGGCTCTGCCGGGATGCGGGGGTGTAAGAATATATGCACGGGAATATCACCAAGCGGTAAAGGGCCTGGCTTTATGCAAAAATGAGCGCGTACGGGGTTTAATACACAGGGTTTAATATACACGGCGCGCCAAAAGGGCAAAGGGCAGGGGTATGATTGCCCGAGATACGGAGAAAACACATAAGGAGAGGATAAAATGACGGGGCACGGCGGCAAAAAAGACGGGCATACAACAAACGGGGCGGCGCGAAAGAGCGCATCTGCCGGCAAAAAATATCTTTCGTCATTGCTTTTATGCCTTATGCTTGCCCTTTCCTTTGCAGGCTACGCCTTTGCGGCGCCGGACAACGGAAAAGGGGCGGTACAGAGCGGCGCTTCGGCACAGGCCGGCGCGGTTTCGCCGGAAGAAATGTCGGCCGCCGCGCAGGGCATTATAAACTGGAAAATATCCGATATAGGGGCGGATACCCTGCTTTCGGACAGCTATATAGCCCTTGCCGGCTCCACGCCGGGGGACTGGTACCCGATAGCCCTCAGCCGCCTCGGCTGTAAAACCGATTATTCCGGCTACCTTGCCGTGCTTGAGCAGAATGTAAAGGAGCGCTACGCCCTTGACGGCGGACTCAGCGCCGCCAAAGCCACCGAATGGCACCGCATAATCCTTGCCGTGCTTGCATCGGGGGGCAACCCGCGCGATATTGACGGCATCGACCTTGTGGCGGACGGCACCTATAACCGCGGCAAAACGGCATCGCTGGGCAGACAGGGCATAAACGGCTGGATATGGGGGCTTATAGCGCTGGACAGCAAAAGCTGGGAGGTGCCAAAGGACGCATATTATACAAGGGACGATATAATATTGCAGATACTCTCCGCGCAGCTGGAAAACGGCGGCTTTGCCCTTACGGGGGAGGCGGCCGACCCCGACATCACGGCCATGGCGCTTCAGGCGCTTGCGCCCTATTATAACAGCGAAACGGTCTATACGCTTCCCGGGGGGACGGCTTCCGAAGAAGAGAAAAAAACCACCGTAAGAAAGGCGGCGGAGGCTGCCCTTGAGTGCCTTTCCGGGCTTCAGAGTGAGCAGGGGGATTTTTTCAGCTGGGGCACGCAGAATTCCGAAAGCTGTTCTCAGGTGATAATCGCGCTGTGCGCACTGGGAATAGATCCGCTTTGCGATGAGCGCTTTATAAAAAACGGCGTTACCCTGTGGGACGGGCTTATGCGCTACCGCAGGGAGGACGGCGGCTTTCTTCACTCCTTCAGCTACGACAGCGATAACCCCACCTCGCTGCCCGATGCTTCCAATTCCATGGCGGGGGAGCAGGCGCTGCTTGCACTGTGCGCGCTGATACGGCAAAAAAAGGGGATGCGCGCCCTGTATGATTTTCTTCCCGATTTCACCGCGGAGCAGGCGGCGGAAATAAAAGCGCTTGAGGCGGAAATAGCGCGCGCGCCGCAGACGGATGCGCAAGGGCTTGCTCTTTTGCTTAAAAAGCATTATGATATGCCTGCGGATATGCGGCGGTATGTGAAAAACTATCCGCTGCTTTCAAAATGCGCATATTCGGCGGGGCTTGACCCTTCAGCTTATGCCGAAGCGGCATCGCCGTCCCGCCCGCCGGAGGAAAACGGCGTCATTACCTTTTTTACCAAGGCACAGCGCGATGAGACGGACGCCCTGCCGGCGCCGGAGGATATAACCTCGGATTATTATGTGGCCGTGCTGCGCCTTATGCGCAGCATTGAAACCTCGGAGGAGTTTGACGGCAAGGCGGAGTATAACGAAAAGCTGCGCCGCGCGATGGAGGCAATAGTGCGTCTGCGCGCGGAAATATCGGCGATAGAGAGCGAAATAAGCGGCGAGCTTTGCCCCATTGAAAGCGTCACCCTGAAAAAGAGAGAAAAAACCCAGGAGCTGTTTGCACGCTATAACGCGCTGCACGAAAGCGACAGGGAAAAAATCCTGCATTATGAGGACTTAATAAAGGCCAAAACAAAGCTGGACGGCACAGTGCGCGCCGTATGGATAACGGCAGGCTGTCTTGCTTTGGCGGCATTGCTGCTTGCAGGGCTTATTATAAGCATCAAACGCCGCAGGCACAGGCGCGCAAGGGAGCTTGAGGAGCTGGCGGGCATGTATGAGGACGAGGACGAAGAGAATGAAAATATCACAAAACGGACGGATGATTTATGAAAACAGCGGCACGGGAAACGCAGACCGCGCATGAAGGCGTGCGAAAGCGGCCGCGCAGCAGAAAAAAGGATATACTGGCGGCGCTTATAATAATTTTGCTGCTTGCCTTTGTTATAAGCGGCACCAAAATACAGTCGGTAGACGAATATTACCTTACGCACATTGACGATATAACCCCCCAAAGCGCCACCGTGACCCTGAGCATAGAATGTAAAACCGTGCTTGAAAACCTTTCCGTGCTGGATCCTGCGCTGAAGGCGGGGAATTTTGTGCCGGAGGACGGCGTTATTCTGCCCTGCACGCGCTATGTTTTAAGACCGGGCGATACGGTGTACGATATACTCAGCCGGGCGGTAAGGTACAACAAGATACAAATGGAATATCAGGGCGCGGACAAGAATTCCTTTTCCAGCGTATATATAAAGGGCATAAACTATCTCTATGAATTTTCCTGCGGGCCGCTTTCGGGCTGGATGTACACCGTAAACGGCATATTTCCGCAATACGGCTGCTCAAAATATGCGCTTTCCGACGGCGACCGCATTGAGTGGGTGTATACCTGTGACCTTGGGCGGGATGTGGGCTGCATATGGATGCAGAATGCGCAAAATGCCCGGCAAACGGAGGAGCAAAAATGAAAAGATGTGCAAGCGACGGCTTTCATCCCGTTCCGGCGTTTATATATCTTGCGTGGATGATTCTGCTTTCGGCCTTTTCCCGCGATCCCGTAATAACGGCGCTTTCTCTCTTTGGCGCCGCGCTTTTCTGCTCGCGCCTGCAAAGCGCAAGGGAATCGCTTTCCGATCTCGGCTTTTATGCCGCGCTGTTTATAATATTTGCGGCGGCAAACCCGCTGTTTTCCCATAACGGAGTAACTCCGCTCTTTTTTCTCAACGATAACCCCGTTACCCTTGAGGCGGTGCTCTACGGTGTGCAAAGCGCCTGCGCCGCAGTGGCGGTACTGCTGTGGTGCAAATGCTTAAGCCGCATCTTTACCACGGACAAGCTGCTTTATCTTACGGGCGGGCTTGCGCCAAAAGCGGCGCTGGTGCTTTCCTCCGCCCTGCGAATGCTGCCCCTTATCAAGCGCAGACACCGCGAGATCGTCTGCGCCCAGCGAGCCATGGGCTATTACAGCGAAAAAGGGCTTATTCCCCGCCTGCAAAGCCATACAAGAGTGTACTCCGCGCTGATATCATGGGCGCTGGAGGAGGCGGTGGAAACCGGCAGCGCCATGAAGGCGCGGGGTTACGGGCTTAAGGGGCGCACCCGCTTTTCGCTGTTTCGTTTTTGTTCTCGGGATGCCGTGCTGTGCGCTTTTCTTGCCCCCGCAGCCGTTGTTACCGCCCTTATGTGCGCAGGCAGCTTGGATTTCTTCTTTTATCCGCGCATAAGCACAATAACGGCGCAGCCGGGAAGATTATGCGGCTATGCCGCCTTTGCGCTTTTTTCGCTTTCACCCTTTATTTTTGAAATTACGGAGGAGCTTAAATGGAAATACTCGATATACAGGCTCTGAGCTTTGAATACCCGGACGGCAAGCGCGCGCTGGAGGATATAAGCTTTTCGCTTTTTCCGGGAGAGTTTGCGCTTATGTGCGGCAGCTCCGGCTGCGGTAAAACCACGCTTATGCGCCTGCTGAAGCGGGAGCTTGCGCCTCACGGCCGTATGACGGGGCAGCTGCTGTACTGCGGGCGCCCCATGGCGGATATGAGCGACAGGCAGGCGGCGCAGGAGATAGGCATGGTAATGCAGCAGCCCGAAAGCCAGATAATAACCGACAGGGTATATCAGGAGCTTGCCTTTGGGCTGGAGAGTATGGGAATAAAGCAGGAGGAGCTGCGGCTGCGGGTGGGGGAAACCGCCAACTACTACGGAATAAACACCTGGTTTGAAAGAAGCACCGACACTCTTTCCGGCGGGCAGAAGCAGCTGCTGGCGTTAGCCTCGGTAACGGCGGTGGGGCCGCGTCTGCTGCTATTGGATGAGCCCACCGCGCAGCTTGACCCCATAGCCGCCGCAAGCTTTATTGATACCGTGTACAAGCTCAACCGGGAGATGGGAATAACCGTGCTTATAGCCGAGCACCGTACGGAGGAGCTTTTTGAGCGGGCGGACAGCGTGCTGCTTATGGAAAAAGGCAGGCTGCTTAAAAAGGATACGCCCAGAGCCGTGTGCGCCCGCTTTGCGTCCTCTCTGGCGGCGCAGGGCTTTCCCGCAGCCGCCCGGCTATTTGCGGCGCTGGAAAAGCGTTCGCCCGGCGGCTTTGCGCTGAACGGTTCTGCGGCGGATGACTCGGTGTCGGACTGTTCCGCGAAGGATGACGCTTTGCCGGAAAGGGCCGAAAATAATATCCCCATGACGGTGCGGGAGGGACGGGCGTTTATGGCGGAGCTGTTTGATAAAGCTGGCCTTGCGCAGGCAGCAAACTGCGCTGCTCAGGAAAGCTGCGCACCCCGCAAAGAGGAGCAGGCCCTTGAGCTTAAAGGGGCTTGGTTCCGCTATGAAAAGGACAGCCCCGATGTGCTCAAGGGGGTCAATTTCTCCGTCGCCTTCGGGGAGGTATTCTCGCTTCTGGGGGGCAACGGCTCAGGCAAAAGCACGCTGCTCAAGGTTATAGCGGGGTTGGAAAGAGCCTACCGGGGCAAGATCGCGGTGCTGGGGCGCAATATAAAAAAATGGGATGCTTCCCTTTGCTGCGGCGGCGTTGCGCTGCTGCCTCAGGAGGTTTCCGGCGTGTTTGTAAAGCATACGGTAAAAGAGGATATGGAGGATCTGTGCCGTGCGCAGGGGCTCGCGCCGCAGCCGAAAATTGACGAATTATGCGCTCAAATGGGCATAGAGGAACTGCTTGACCGCGAGCCCATGGATCTTTCCGGCGGGGAAAGGCAGAAGTGCGCCCTTTGCAAGCTGCTGCTGACAAGCCCGCAGCTGATTTTACTGGACGAGCCTACAAAGGGCATGGATGCGGCGTATCGCAGCGGGCTTGTAAAAACCGTGCGCGGGCTTGCGCAAAAGGGCGCGGCGGTTATAATCGCCACCCATGACACCGGGTTTGCCGCCGCCGTTTCCGATCGCTGCGGGCTGTTTTTTAACGGCGAACTGCTTTCTGTCTGCTCTCCGCGCCGCTTTTTTTCCGCCACCCGCTTTTATACAACGGCGGCAAGCCGTATAACAAGGGATTATCTGCCCTGCGCCGTAACCGTGCAGCAGGCCGTAACGGAATCGGAAACGCTCCTTGCCCGGGGTACAGAGAAAGGCAGCGGTCAAACGCCGTAAAACGCGCCTTGGCCGGAAAATTCGGGGGAAATGCATGAAAATAAGCAAAGAAAAAATAAAAAAGTGCGTTACGGTCACGGTGCTGCTGGGGCTTATACCCCTTGCGGTGCTGCTTGGGGTAACCGCCTTCAGGGACAGAGCCTATATCTGGATAGCTCTTTGCGTGTGCCTGCTTGCCTGCGTGCCTTTTTTTCTTTCCTTTGAAAAAAAAGAGAGCGATACAAAAAGGCTGATGATACTTGCCGCCATGACGGCAATTTCCGTGGCGGGGCGCGCCCTGTTCTATCCCATTGCCCATTTCAAGCCGGTGGCGGCAGTGGTTATAATCACCGGGATGTACCTTGGCGGAGAGGCCGGGTTTATGTGCGGCGCGTTAAGCGCGCTTTTGTCCAACTTCATTTTCGGGCAGGGGCCGTGGACGCCGTTTCAGATGTTTTCCTGGGGCGTAATAGGGCTGTTGGCCGGTATTATGTCAAAAAGGCTCAAAAAAAGCCTTGTGCTCACCTGCATTTTCGGGGCGCTTGCGGGGGTGCTTTATTCCCTGCTTATGGATATATGGACGGTGCTTTGGCAGGACGGCGGCTTTTCCGCACAGCTGTATTTGGCGGCAATAACGGCCGCGGCGGGGGTTACGGCGGTGTACGCCGTGTCAAATGCCGTCTTTCTTTTGCTGCTTGCCCGTCCCGTGGGCAATAAGCTGCAAAGGCTTATTACAAAATACGGTTTGGAAAAAACAGAGGATACTTCGGAAAGAAACGGGGAAGCGGCAGCAAAAAACAATGAAGCAGCTGCAGAAAACGGCGAAAATGAGGGTAAAAATGACGGCGTTTGAAGAAATATTCAATAAAGAAAGCTGTTTTATTATGGAGGGCGCGCTGGGGCTGCGGCTGCAAAGGGAATGCGGGCTTCAGCCCGATACAAACGCCGCGCTTGCGCTCACCGTGCGCAGCGAAAGGGGCAGAGCGGCGCTGAATACGCTTTGGCGGGAATACTACGGCATTGCCTCGGATTTCGGGCTGCCCTTTCTTGCGGCCACTCCCACAAGGCGGCTGGACAGCGCCCGTGCCGCAGCGGGCGGCCTTGGCAGGGAGCTTATAGCGGAAAACCTTGATTTTATGCGCGGCGTGCTGCGCCGGGCGCAGCATGATGCGAAAAAAAACGAACATCGCGTTGGGGAAGATATTTCCGTAAAGCCCTGCGCGGTCTGCGGCGAGGGCAAACCCTCCGAGTGGTTCGCGGGCGGAACGGTGTGCTGCTTTGTCGATGCGTATACCGGGCGGGGCTGCCTTGAATGCGGAGAATCGGAAAAATATCACGCATGGGAAATTGAAGCCTTTGCCCGCGCCGGTGCGGATTATATTTTGGCTGCGCTTCAGCCAAGCGCCGCCGAGGCGGCGGGCATAGCAAGGTGCGCGCAGGCTGCGGGTCTGCCGGTTATAATCAGCTTCTGCATAGACGATAACGGCAGCCTCCCTTGCGGAGAAAGCATAAATGATGCCATTGAATTCACAGACCGTGTTTCGGGGAATGCGCCCCTTTGCTATATGGCAAACTGCGTGCACCCGGATACACTCTTTAGGGCGCTTATGCCGGAGCAAAACCGAACGGAAACGGTAAAACGGCGTTTTATGGGGCTTCAGGCCAATGCCTCGCCCCTGCCGCATGCGCTGCTGGAGGGGTCGCAAAGCGTACAAAGCTCCTCGCCGGAGCAGCTGGCGCAAGGCATGTCGCGCCTGCAAAAAATCATAAGCATGAAGCTCTGGGGCGGCTGCTGCGGCACAAACGGGGAGCATATGAAAAGCATTGCCGCTGCCGCCGTGCAGTATTACCGCGCGCAGCGCTGACTATTTATACTTTTTGTGTGTATTTATTGATTCCTTTTCCCCAAGCGTGAGAACGGCTCCGTGAAGAAAGGGTAATCGCACTGATTATTTTGTTTTTAACCGCTCAAAGCGGTAGCGCGGCTTTCCTGCGCTTTTCTTTCCGTACTCTATGGCTTCCGCGGGGCAATAGCATATGCAGGACATACAGTGGGTGCAGTTTTTCCCCCATACGGGTCGGCCGTTTTTAAGAATAATGTTGTTAAGCGGGCATTTTTCTGCGCATTTCCCGCAGCCTATGCAGGCTTTACCCGCATAAAAAGCGTCGGCCTTTACAAAAAAACGGTAAAAAATCGGGTTTATCGGGCCGCTCATAAAGCGGTCGTACAGGCTGCTTCGGGGCGCGGAAAAGGGCTCGCCGGCTTTTATGCGCGCAATTGCCTCCGTAATGGCGGGCTCGGCTTTTTTAACGATTTTTTCAGCCTGCTCTTCTGTGGGGGCGTTGAACATGGCGATATAATTCTCCGGCATAACTATCTGAGCCGTACCCATATAAAGCAGCTGCTTTTTTTGGGCAAGCCGGCGGTTGTATTTTGCCGCATTGCCCGTTTCGCTGCCGCAGTCCATCACAAACCATATGCGCTGCGCGCCGATAAGCTCGGTTTTTGAAAGCCAATCGGATACTATGCGCGGAATGCGCCAGGCATAGGTCGGGGCGACAATAATTACATCCTGTCCAGTCTGAACGGGGCTGCTGTCATTTTCTTTGATTTTTATGTTCAGATCGGTTATTTCATCCCGTATTGCCTCTGCAATACGCCCTGCGATATACCGGCTGTTGCCGGTTCCGGAAAAGCAGAATATCATAAATCAAAATACCTCCGCAGCGGCTTTTTTTGCATATTGTCTATGGTCGGCATCGCCTAAACCGCCGAATCGCTTTATTTTTACCTTAAATGCTTGCTTTAGTCGGCGGGTTTTATTATACTAAACAGCGTATATAAAATCAAGTGCGCAGATCATTCGTAAAAGCGCAATTATAAT
>ERZ1034917.123-NODE-123-length-76182-cov-15.620424_pt1 | contig 76182 bp, 72 predicted proteins | sample MGYA00520605_ERZ1034917 | MGnify/ENA primary metagenome ERZ1034917 (study PRJEB33766, sample SAMN09781784) | gut metagenome | biome: gut microbiome | host: Homo sapiens | place: Madagascar | study: EMG produced TPA metagenomics assembly of the PRJNA485056 data... | reverse complement strand
TATATATATAATTTGTAAATATTTTTATCAAAAAATCACAGTTTTTTTGAAAAATTTCATTTTATGTGTAAATATTTCTTTTATGTAATTGATAAAAATTCCCCAAAAGCTTATTATTTATCCGTACAATCATAATTTTAACGGAGGTTCACTTATATGAAAATTGGAATAGTAGGTTTGCCGAATGTAGGCAAAAGTACCTTGTTTAATGCAATCACAAATGCCGGAGCAGTATGTGCGAATTACCCCTTCTGTACTATCGAGCCAAACGTGGGAATAGTTGCCGTTCCTGATGAAAGACTTAATAAATTAGCCGAAATTTATTCTCCTGAAAAAGTGACCCATGCCACAATTGAATTTGTTGATATAGCAGGGCTCGTCCAGGGGGCATCCAAAGGTGAGGGACTAGGCAATAAATTCTTAGCTAATATTCGCGAAACAGATGCCATCGTTCATGTAGTACGATGCTTTGAAAACGAAAATATCATACATGTTAATAACCAAGTAAATCCTAAAAGTGATATTGAAATCATTAACATGGAACTGATATTTTCCGATATGGAGCTCCTTGAGAAACGTATGGAAAAAATAAACAAACTTTTGAAGTCCGATAAAAAATATCTTGAAGAGTTGGAAACATGCAAAAAGGCTTACGAGGTTCTTTCAAACAATATGCTTATTAAATCCCAAAAATGGTCCGCGGAAGAAAAAGAATATCTTGATACTCTTAACTTACTTACTTTTAAACCCACCATCTATGCTGCCAACTTATCTGAAAAAGATTTTATGAAAGATATAGAAAAAAACCCATTTTATTCCCAGGTTAAACAGATTTCTAATCTTGAAAATTCTGAAGTGCTACCCATATGTGCAGACTTTGAGTCTCAAATTTCTGAAATGGACGATGAAGAAAAAAATATTTTCTTAGCTGATATGGGACTTGAAAGTTCCGGATTAGATAGATTAGTCTGCGCTTGCTACAAATTGTTAGGTTTGATATCTTACCTCACTGCCGGTAAACCAGAAGTTAGAGCTTGGACAATTTCAAAGGGCACTAAAGCACCCCAAGCGGCCGGAAAAATTCATTCAGATTTTGAACGCGGATTTATTCGAGCAGAAGTTATTTCTTTTGAAAACTTAATTTCGTGTGGTTCTATTGCTGCCGCCAAAGAAAAGGGGTTAGTTAGGTCAGAAGGTAAAGAATATATCATGCAAGATGGCGATGTAGTTTTGTTCCGGTTCAACGTCTAGATTAAAAAATAAAAGAAAGGAATGATGATATGTACGATTCATGGGAAACACTCAAAGAAGAATGCTTAAAATGCAAAAAATGCGAGCTTTGTGCTCAGCGGACAAATGTAGTTTTTGGCTGCGGAAACCGAAATGCTGAGGTTATGTTAATTGGAGAAGGCCCTGGAGAACGAGAAGATTTACTGGCAGAGCCTTTTGTTGGGAGATCAGGAAAATTACTTGACTCTATGCTTGCAGAAATAGATCTTTACAGAAATAAAAACATCTACATAGCAAATATTGTTAAATGCCGACCTCCTCATAATAGGGATCCTCTACCGGAAGAACAAGATTCTTGCATTGATTGGCTTAGAAATCAAGTTATGCTTATAAAGCCTAAAATAATAGTGGCAGTGGGAAGAATTGCTGCAAACAAAATCATTGATCCCTCTATCAAAATAACTAAGCAACATGGTATATTCTATAAAAAGAAAAAAATCTGGATGATGCCTACTATTCATCCCGCTTCGTTGCTACGCAATCTCACTCAAAAAGTATTTGTGCAAGAAGATCTCCAAAACCTAAAACAAAAAATATTAGAAATATGCAATAGAACATATTTAGACTAAAAAACATAATATTTTTATTGACATTTCACAAAATAAATAATATAATACGGGTAGTGTTCGGAAAGTTGTTCTTGAGCACTACCATATTAATTTATATATAAAGAGATTAGGAGGGAATGGTATGTTACCAAAAATAAGATATAAACGATCAACGAAAAAAGTTGACATTGAAGCAATAGTGAGTTGTATTAAAGAGTACTGTGATTCAATGACTAGTTATCTACAAAACTCCAACGCATCACTAGCAGAACGTATAATTTCAGGTGGTATTGATTTTCAAGGAATAAAAAACCATGCACAAAAAAACTTTGAAAAATTGAAGAAAAAGCAAATAACTCAGTCCGCATGTGCTCGTCAAATAATTAAAGGCGAGATTGCTAGTGGAACATACAAAAATGGCCTAGAGAAATTGTCTCAGGACCCGCCTAAAAATTTAACGCTTCTAAAAGAAATAGAAAAGAAGCTGTCCAAATTAGACGATTATCCCGAAAAAGACTCAGAAGAGATTCAAATGGATAATATAAGGAAATCTTCAGATAATAAAAAGGTAGCTAATATTTTGGATGAATTGAAAAATCATTTTGATGAGTTAGAAGATCGTTCCAATATTCAGGATGATAATGATAAAAACAAAATATTAAAAAACATAAAAAGTGTTATCTGTGATGTTACTCAAAGCATCAAAAACACTTATTCCCATCCCAAATGGAGACTGTTAATTGAAGACTTAAGATATATTCAAAACAACAAGGCTAAAGAACGTTCCCCTATAATAATTAAAGTTAAGCTAGCTGTAGTTCAAGCTGTTAAATCTATGGTAGCTCTCGCTAAATTGGTTAATAAGTATTTACCCTCAAGTAGTCAAAATAAAATAAAAGTAAAATCTCCCGAGCAGTACACTAATAAAATTAAAACAACTAAAGAACACTGGGAAGTAGTTTTATATCTCGTGCAGAAAAAACAACAGAAAATAAAAAAACAGATAGATGATTTGGGAACAGAACTCAGCCGAGAAAACATGGACAAAATAAAAAATTCTTCGGAATACACGTCTTTCCAGAAACATAAAGAAAATATATCGAAAATGATCCTAGAGAAAACTACCTAAACAAATTCATTTGAACACTAATACTATTAATCGAAAAAACAGGAGGCGAATAAAATGATAAGATTAATTAAATTTAAATACAAAAAATCTAGTAAATCAATTAAGCTGAAAGAAATAGCAGATTCTATGAGGGACTTTAGTGATAAAATATCAGCATATGCTTCTAATAGTTCATCGCTAACTACAAAATTGCTTTATTCTTTTTTGCGCCCCGGCCTTATAAAAAAATGTGCAGATGAATCTATGAAACAATTTCAACTTAAAAAAATAGATAAACAAACATGCGCAAGATATTTGCATGATGGATTTCCGGAAGGCAATGTTAGACGAGGAGGACTCTCTGACTTACAGATGATGCCTGGAAGATTTTTACTCATTTTAAATCAGATCAAAGAATTAGTAGACGCTAAGGACCAAAAAAAAATGGACCAAAAAAAAGTCCAGCAAAATCTCAAATACAGATTTGAAGAAATAGAAAAATACGTTGGCCTCAAATTTACTAATAAAGATAAAAATAGAATTAAAAAAAATATAGAACTAATGGTTAAAAAAACGAAGGAATTTGTAAAAAATTGGGATAGCAACACCGGCAATTTAGCCGTTGCTATGCATGATTTGTCCTATGTGGAAAACAACAAACCCAAAGATACCAAGAATGAAAATCTAAAAGAAGCAGAAAAAATCATAACTGCTGTTGCTAAAAACATTGAGGAACTATGCAAAGAGGTAAATAAATACTTACCCAAGAAGACCGACCACATTAAGGTAAAGGATCATCGTCAGTATACAAATAAACTCAAGCTTACAGTTGGCCATGCTGGAAACGTTCTGGGGCTAGTTGAGAAAAAAGATGAAAAAACACGCAAACAGTTAGAAATTTTACCTGAAAAAATAGGTAACAAACAATTCATAAAATTTAAAACTTCTAGAGCGTACAAAAATTTTCAGCTAAATCCAAAATATTTGAAAAAAGCAAGGAATTTGCTTAAATCAAAATAAGATTTATGACTACTTATGAAGGCAAGCAATCTTAGCTTGCTTTTTTTAATTTCAATTTTGAAGTTAAATTAGCGTAACAGTAAAGAAGATAGATTCATAATATACTGAAAAAGGAGTGAATTTAAATATGAAAAATAACTTTAAATCCCCAGAATTCTTTTTAGGAGCCAATACCCCTTCAGGATTCTTTTCCTTGTTTGATCAACTATACGATCCAAATGATGGCTGGTTTTGCCATATTTTAAAAGGTGGTCCCGGAACAGGCAAATCAACATTAATGAAAAAAGTGGCTGAAAAATCTTGTAAAAAGAAAATTCCACTAGAGATAATTCGTTGTTCTTCAGACCCAAAATCGCTTGATGCCGTAATTTTAACAGCTCACAAAAAATGTATCGTTGACGGAACTGCACCACACGTCATTGACCCAAAATATCCTGGAATTTCAGATGAAATAATAAATCTAGGAACTTATTGGGATACAAAAAAACTTAAATCTCATGAAACTGAAATAGTAAAACTTTGCCAAGAAAATGCAGCTTATCATGCAACTTCCAAAAAATATCTTTCAGCCTACGGATGCGCATACGATTCAACTTCAAAAATTATATCTGATAGTTTGAATTATGAAAAATTAAATGGGTTTTGTAAGCGATTTGCAAAAAAAATAATAAAAAAATCAACCTTAGAAAGACCTTCGGAAAAACTAAGATTCATTAGTTCGGTAACTCCTGATGGATACTTATTTCTAGAAAAAACACTTCCCCAACTTTGCAACAAAATTTATATCATCGACGACAAATACAGCATAATCGGAAGCTTTATCTTGGAATTTTTAAGAAAACATGCACTTGACCTAAACCACGAAATCCTAACTTGTCCGTCTCCCTTTGCACCTGAAAAACATCTTCAGGCCTTATTTGTAAAGGATTTAAAGATAGGTATAATAGTGCAAAATAAAAATTTATTTCAGCTTCCAATGAGTAACCCAGGAATAGAATACAAAAAAATTAATGCTCAAAGATTTAACCAAAAAAATAATTTCAAAAACCTAATAAATTTTAATACCAAAATTCAAAAAGAATTCTTGAAAGAAGCAATTTATAATTTGAGCCTCGCCCGCAACGTACATGATAAGATCGAAGCGCTTTATTCAAATGCTATGAACTATACTCAAGTAAATAAAATAACCCAAAAGCTCGAAAGCTTCTAGGCTAATATCCAGTTATTATCTTGCACTCTCCGACTTTGTAAAAGGTAAATCATGCAAAGTTGAAGGTTTAATCGCATTAACCAGTGCAATTCCACCTGAAATTACTCCACAAAACGAAGTAAAAAGCTTTGTGAAACTTACACAGTCCTTCCATGCTTTGCTTACTGCGCCCTTAACGCCATCCATAAACAATCTTCCTTTCAATTAATTTTGCGATAACTACTACTAAATCAAACGGCCAATACAAGTTTTCAAACTTGAAAAGAAACCATCAAGCTTATTTATTAAATCACAAAAACAATACGCAGAAGTCAAAATTTCCATGTGTCAATCTATCCTTTCATGATTCAAGTTTTGTTTTCCACATCGTCAGCTAAACATACTAACAATGCAAAAACTTTCTCGCCAACATACTATCGAATACAATGCTATTGTATCACAATTTTTACGTAAAGTCAATAAAAAACAAAAAATATTGTTACAAAACAAAGCTATCTAGAGAAATATTTTTGTCAAATATTCATTATTTTTAAAAATTCTTCTACTCGTGAAATCTTACGGCTTAAGTAGAGATACCCAAAAACTGCTTCCAACCCCGTAGCACAGTAGTACACATTAGGCTCAACATTTTTTGGAACTCTACCGCTTCTAATATTTTTTCCACGTCTATAAATAGCAAGTTCATCTTCGGTAAATAGAGGTTCTAATTTTTTAAAAAACTCTGACTGCGCCTCGCAACAAACCTTGCTAACTTTAATATTATGAAGTTCGCCTATTTTGCCTTCTCTTTCTGTTACTATCCTCTCGCGAACTAGTAATTCATAAACTGCATCACCTAAAAATGCTAGCTTCTGTGTACTCATCTGCGACACTTTATCCATTTAAATATCTTCTTTCTCCGTTTGATTTCATTATAGTAATTAATCGTAAAATTCAAACTCTATTCCATCTACGTTTACGGTATCCCCTTGTTTTATGCCGGCTTTTTTAAGACTCTCCGATAACCCTGCTTTAGAAATATAATTCTGAAAATAATTCATAGAGTAGTAATCATCGAAATTAACCGACTTTATCAACTTTTCTAACCATTGAGCTTTTACATAATAAATACCATTTTCTTTTTTGATTTCCAAAGTATCTATTGTCGGTTCATCTGGATTGGCTGCATCTGGAGTAAACAAATAAGCTGGAGGCAAAGTGCTTAATTTTTCAGCAATCATATCTAGCATCTTCGAAATACCCTCATTGATGGAAGCGGAAACGGAAATATAGGGATATCCTTTACTTTCAACGTATTCCTTAAATCTACGTATGTCCTTTTCTTCTGCAATATCACTCTTATTACCAACTACTAACATCGGGCGTTTAACTAGCTCAGGATTAAATTTTTTGAGTTCCTCATTGATGGTATTAAAATCATTGATAGGGTCTCTTTCTTCACTACCCGACACGTCTACAACATGGACAAGCATTCTGCACCTTTCAATATGTCTTAAAAACGCATGCCCCAGTCCAATTCCCTTCCATGCGCCTTCAATAAGACCCGGAATATCTGCCATAACGAATGAAGTTTCTGCGTTATACTTAACTACCCCTAGCTTTGGAGTAATAGTTGTAAAATGATAGTTTGCAATTTGAGGTTTAGCCTCACTGCACATCGAAATTATTGTTGACTTCCCCACGTTAGGATAACCAACTAATCCTACATCGGCTAAAAGTTTGAGTTCAAGTTTGAGTCTAATTTCTTTTACTTCTTCACCAGGTTTAGAAAATTTAGGCGATTGCCTAACAGAAGTTGAAAAATTCATGTTTCCTGCGCCCCCACGGCCTCCTTTGGAAACAACATAAGGCTCTTCTTTTGAAACATCGTGTAGGAGTTTCCCGGTTTCGACATCTTTTAGAAGCGTACCGAATGGCACTTTAATAATTAAATCTTCTCCCTTTTTACCGCTCTTTTTACCTGATGACCCATTTTGTCCATTTTTGGCAAAGAATTTCTTCTTATACCTAAAATTAGATAAAGTGGATAAATTGCTATCAGCTAAAAAAATTATAGAACCTCCAGCACCGCCATTTCCTCCGTCGGGGCCACCATTGGCAGTATACTTATCTCTATGAAACGAAACAGCTCCATCCCCTCCGTTGCCTGCTTTAACAACTATTTCTGCAACGTCTACAAACATTCTTTTGCACCTCCCTTTATTATTTTATACATTTTACTCGATGTTACGCCTATTTTCAAATAAATTCAATAATTTGCGCTTTTAAATGATAATTACTCAAAATAAAAGTGGACCTATCTAAAAGATCCACTTAAGTAAAGTTCAATATATTTCATGCCAATCAAGCATAAACGTTTACGCACTTACGATCGCGGCCCATTCTCTCAAACTTTACAGTTCCATCAATTAAAGCAAACAAGCTATCATCAGACCCACGGCCAACATTTACGCCTGGATGAATCTTAGTACCGCGCTGTTTTACTAATATGTTTCCTGCTCTTACCATTTGCCCATCTGCACGCTTAACTCCTAAACGTTTGGATTCTGAATCACGTCCATTTCGAGTCGAACCCATTCCCTTTTTATGAGCAAAAAGTTGAAGATTAATATTAAACAAGGTTTTGCACCTCCTCATAACTAACCGATATATTTTTGGGATAAGCTTCTTCTAACATTATCAGATGTAATTTGAGTCCTTCCAAAATAACCTTGCAGCTATCAATAGCTTTGGGTTCAACCTGAAACCTCATAACTCCTACACGCTCGTTTATTTCTGAATCACAGTGTACTTTGATTACTGTTGTTAAAGTATTCAAAGCCATATAAGCCGCGGACGATACCGCTGCACAGACTATGTCCTTACCAACTTTGTCGTACCCTGCATGACCGCGTATTTCAAAACCAAGTATCTCTCCGGAACTCAAATTAAAAACCTTGACTTTTATCATAATTAGAAGGATATTTTCTCGATCTGTACTTTAGAATACAATTGTCTGTGACCGAGTTTACGTTTTGAGCCTTTTTTTGGTTTGTAAGTGAAAACGGTTATCTTTTTTGCTTTTCCGTTTTTCATTACTTTACCAGTTACAACCGCTGAACTTACTAAAGGATTTCCTACATAAAATTGTTTTTCGTCCTGGCCTGCAACAACATCAAAGTTAACTTCTGAACCTTCTGCTACGTCTAACTTCTCAACGTAGATAACATCACCTTCATTAACTTTATACTGTTTGCCACCTGTTTTAATAACTGCGTACATCTCTTGCTTACGCACCTGCCTTTATTTCATCTCGCTACAGTAGGTAGAGCAATAATCTCGTTTGATAAACCTACAATATGCGGCAAGGGTAATTTTATCATTAATAGGAAAAAATGTCAAGAGAGATTAATCTAAATAATCTTTCAATTTTTTGCTTCTACTGGGATGTCTGAGTTTTCTCAAAGCCTTTGCTTCAATTTGACGAATTCTCTCCCGAGTTACATCAAATTCTTTTCCTACTTCTTCCAAAGTATGAGGGCGACCATCCTGTATACCGAATCTCATTTGCAATACTTTTCTTTCGCGAGGAGTTAAGGTATCTAAAACTTCTATAAGTTGCTCTCGGAGCAAAACATTAGATGCTTCTTCAACCGGCGCAAGTGCATCACTATCTGGAACCATGTCGCCTAGATGAGTATCGTCTTCCTCACCTATTGGAGTCTCTAACGAAAGAGGGTCTTGAGATGCTCTCATAATTTCTTTTATTTTATCCACAGGCATATTGAGCTCTTCTGCTACTTCTTCAGGTGTGGGTTCATGACCATTACTATGCAATAACTGACCCGATACTCTTCTAACTTTATTCATAGTTTCAACCATGTGCACCGGTATCCTTATGGTTCTAGCTTGGTCTGCAATAGCTCGTGTGATCGCCTGGCGAATCCACCAAGTAGCATAGGTAGAGAATTTAAATCCCTTAGAGTGGTCGAATTTATCTACTGCTTTCATAAGACCTAAATTGCCTTCTTGAATCAGGTCCAGAAAATGCATACCTCTGCCCAAATATCTCTTAGCGATACTTACTACCAATCTTAAATTTGCTTCTGAAAGACGTTTCTTAGCTCGCTCGTCACCCATTGCTACTCTCTTTGCAAGTTCGAGTTCTTCTTCGTTGCTAAGTAGTGGTACCATCCCGATTTCTTTCAAGTATAGTTTAACAGGATCATCTGGTAATAGCCCACTATCGAACTGTCCCACTTTCGTAGCACTTGAAGTTGACGAATCAACATCATCTAAACCCTCGACTATATCCACTCCCAAAGACTCCATGGAATCATACAGCTTTTCTATTTCATCCGGGTCAAATTCCATCTCACCCATTGCTTCGAGTATTTCACCTGTGCTCACATGACCCGACGACTTACCTTGTATGGCTAAATCCTTGATAACATTATCTATATTTCCTCTTTTTTGATTTGATCCTTCCATTTTTATGCCTCCTCCTCTTTCGTTCAAAATCTAAAGCTTTTGTTTATTAATGAGATGCTTTAGGCTTTACTCAAATTTTCAATGTACTGCTGAATTTCAGTTTCGGAAACATTACTTACCTCTTTGAATTTCTTTTTTTGATTTTCTTCCTTGATTATACGAATGTACTCTTCTATACACTGTTTAGTTCCCATGCTTTTGTTGTAGCCACAAATTATCTTTGTTATTCTTCCTATTTCTTTAAAAGAAAATTCATCGTTTGAGAAAGTAGATATATCAACTGATCTTTTTTGAGACATTGCATTTTCAATACACTGGAAAACCTTTTTATTAAACTGGGTCAAAAATAAGTCGGAAGAAATATTGTGAATTATAGTATTAGCAGACTCAGCATCATTTATAACGCACGCTATCAGACTTTCTTCTGCAAGAGCCGCTCTTAAATTAGAACTTTTTTCTTTGTTTATGTCATCTGAAGAAGCTGATGTCAACTTAAGGATACTTTTGAGTTCTTTTGCTTTAGACTTGCGGGAATTTTGCTTTATGTACTTATCTATTTGAAGCAAAGCCGTGGATTTCCTGATGCCTGTTTCGTCACTAACCAACATCGCATATATTTCTCTTTCCACTGCACTTTCACATTGTGCTAATATCTTCGCCGCTTCTGTTAAATACTTCACCTTTCCATCCGACGTTTTCAAATCACATTGTGATTTCAATCCGGCTAATCTGTACTCCAAATCATTCTTGGAGTTCTCGATAAGACCTTTAAATTTAATTGAAGCATTTTCTCCCTCCGCTCTTAAAAATTCATCTGGGTCCTTAAACTTTGGAATAGAAATTACTTTAACCTTTAAACCGCTGCTCTTTAAGAGTGTAATTGCTCGCTCGGATGCTTTTTTCCCTGGAGAATCCGAATCATACGCTAGAACCACTTCTTCGCAATAACGAGATATTATTTTAACTTGAGCGGTAGTCAGGGAAGTTCCCAACGTAGCTACTGCACTTTTGAATCCCGCTTGATGCAAAGCAATAACATCCATATATCCTTCGGCGAGTATTAAATGATTTTCCGAAAATTTCGCGGCAAAATTAAGAGCAAACAAATTACTACTTTTTTTAAAAACCATTGTATCTGACGTATTCAAATATTTAGGCTGTTTTCCTGAAAAAGTTCTTGCACCAAAAGCAATAACATTACCTCGAACATCTATGATAGGAAACATCAACCTATCAGAAAATCTGTCGATTGTTCGCATATTTTGCGATTTATATGCCAGATTTGAAAGAATTACGTCTTTTTCATTATAACCTCTTTTTGTCAAGTAGTCTATAAGGGAAAATCTATCGTCCGGAGAGAACCCCAGACCAAAACGAGTAACTATAGATGGTTTAATTCCTCTACTATGCAAGTAATTACGAGCTTTTTCGCCTTTTTTATCTAATAAACATTTATGATAAAATTTCGCTGCTTCTCTATTGATTTGATAAATTAATAATTTTTTCTTGTATATTTCATCTTCTTCATCACTAACCTCAAAATTCATGCCGCATCTATCGCACAGATTTTTTACTGCTTCAATGTAGTCGTAATGCTCTATTAGACGCAAAAATGTTATAACGTCACCTCCGGCACCGCACCCAAAACAGTAAAACGAGTTACTAGAAGGATATACGCAAAAAGAAGGAGTTCTTTCGGCATGAAAAGGACATATACCCATTAAATTTCTGCCTTTTCGCTGAATATCAACGTACTGTGAAATTATTTCGGTTATCTCATTTTTTTCTTTAAGTTCAGCTATAAAGTCATCGGAAAGATTCATAAACTTCATACCCCCTGTCTTTAAGTTATGAATATCAAACCTTGATTTCTCTTGAGCTTAAAAAATTTTCGAAGATCTTGGAAGGAAAATATCCTTAAATAAACTTATAGCAAACTGATCAGTCATTCCGGCAATGTAATCACAGACGGCTCTGTCTAGTCCTTCTTCAGAATTCAATATTTTAAGATATTCGGGTATTTGATTACTGTTATTCTTGAAATGATTATAAAGCGAACTTATAACAAACGGTACTTTATGCTCTTCTGAAATAGATTTCTTATCAAGATAAACATTTTTATACATGAATTCATGAACATCTCTAAAGGCTTCTCCAACGCTTGGTCCTAGAGTAATAATTCCATCATAGCTATTTTCAATCACCGCAGATACTAACGCGTTTATTATTCCAGAAATCTTTCCACCAATTATGTCTTGAAAATGCTTTGGCAGCGAGCTTAATTTTAAGATTCCTGCTCTGATTGCATCTTCAATATCGTGGTTTATATAGGCAATTTTATCGCATATCCTAACAAGACGTCCTTCAAGAGTTTGGGCTTGTTCTCCTTCTGTATGACACAAAATTCCATTCAAAACTTCCCAAGTTAAATTCAAGCCTCTACCCTCTTTTTCCAAAACACTTAAAATTCGAAAGCTTTGTTTATAATGCTTAAATCCTTCTGGACACAGCTGATTCAAAACCATTTCTCCGGCATGTCCGAAAGGAGCATGTCCAATATCATGACCTAATGCAATAGCCTCTGTTAGATCTTCGTTGAGTTTCAAAGCTCGGGCAATGGTCCTTGAAATTTGTGCCACTTCCAACGTGTGAGTTAATCTCGTTCGATAATAGTCCCCTATAGGAGAAATAAAAACTTGAGTTTTGTGCTTTAACCTGCGGAAAGACTTGCTATGTAAAATTCTATCTCTATCACGTTGATAATCCGTCCGGATTAAACAAGGTTCTTCATAAACTTTTCTTCCACGGCTGTTTCTGGCGCACGAAGCCTTACTAGATAGGTATTTAAGTTCAGTCTCTTCAGTCATTTCCCTTATGTTTAGCATTTTAAATTCACACCTCTCTAAAAGCAAGCGAGATTATAATTTAAATTAAATGCTTGCAAAAGTATCCGATAAAACTTTAATTCCCGAATCATTTCTAAGTATGTCCACGATTTTGGCAACAACGGCATCTTTAAATTTTTGATTTACTAAAAACGTAAAACTTACTTCACTACCGTACTCCAGTTTTTTGATTTTGCTTTCAAATTCAGATAGAATTTTCGTGATTTTTCCATAGTGATTATAACTGCAAACTACTGAAACTTCACTGACTTTTTTCATCTCTACGATTCCTGATCTCTCAAGAACCCCTAGCGCTGTGCTAGCATACATTTTTCTTAGCCCTGCAGTACCCAACAAAATTCCTCCGAAATATCGTACTGTTACTACCATAACTTTTTGAAGTTCCAAACTTTTAATAGCTCCCATTGTTGGCATTCCTGCAGTCCCTGAAGGTTCACCGTCATCACAGTATTTTTCTTCCTGGCCTTCATTTACGATATAAGCATATACCCAGTGTTTGGCGGTTTTGTGAATCGACTTTACTTCTTTTAGTTTTCGCTGTGCTTCTTCACTTGTAAAAACTTTAAAACTATAAGATATAAATTTTGAACGTTTTTCGGTTTCTTCGTAGATGCTTTCATTTTGAATGGTTTTGTACTCCATATCTTAATCACCTAGACTTAAAACACTAGGCAACGCAACTACTGCGCCGCCTAGCCATACTAAATTTCAAGTCGGAACTAACGAACTTGAGCCAAACGCTTTTTAAATTTACCAATACGTCCGCCGGTATCAACAAAGCGCTGTTTGTCTGTGTAAAACGGATGGCATTTAGAACATACTTCAACCGTTATATCCTGACGAGTAGAACGGGTGTCGATTTCATTACCACACGCACATCTGATTTTAGTACTTTCATACTTAGGATGTATATCTGCTTTCACTCTACATTTCACCTCTTTATTTTAATCAATTAGTTGAAACAAAACTCGTAAACATAATTATACACCAAAAGCTAAATTTTTTCAATAGTATTTTTGAATTTCTCAAATACTTTTATTTTCCTCTTGATTTATTTATACTTCTCCAATTAAAAAATACCCCGTTAAGAAACTTTAGAATCATAAATTATTGCACTTCTACTGTACTTCCTTTTTACCCACTTGCATAAACGTATGCGGTTAAACCGCTGAATCATAATAAAAGGTAAATTTGCAACTATTGGTATCAACGAAAATACAAATGCATATAGAGAAGAATTTACAAAAATCGAAACTATCCAGTACATACATCCCATCAGGTGATTCCATTCCGCACGGCAAGTTTCAACTATAAACCTCTCCAGATAATCCTTATCCATCATTTTAAAGTTAAGTGATCGTTTTGAAAATCCATCCTTAGCAACGTATTGAGGAAGCTTATCTTTCCACTTTTTTATTTTTAAAACTTTGGTGTAAAATTTGCCCTCTTGTTCCCATTTTTTCGGAGCATATAAAAATTTGCGAGCGTCAAAAAATGAAGCATTTAATTTTTTACAAACCACAAGAACCCCCAAATGCCAGGCAATCATAAGCAAAAGGTTAGTTATAACAACTTCTGTTTCTGAATTTTCCATAGCATTTGTTCACCTCCTGTGGTTTTGAATAAACAACTATTTTATGTTTTTCATAGCTGTTCGTGCTTCATTTAATTTGGCATCAGCTTCTTTAATTAAACTTTCTCGCTCTTCACCGAGTTTCTTTGGAACATACCTTTTGTACATATCTATTGCTTCTAGATAAATTTTATAAGCCGCTATCATTTGATTATAGTGGTCCCGAGATTCATGCGGCACCCTTGGCCCTAATTTTTCCTCAAGAGCTTTTACAAATTCCGTAAATTTATCGGCGGTTTTTTCAAGATTCTCCGTTGAGGCTTTACTTCCATTATAGGAAGAAACTTGATCTAAAAATCCATCTAATGCGTTTTCGAAATCCTGATTCTGAATGATAACCTCTTTTACATATTCGCTCTTGGTAAACACCTTAACCGAATTTTTTTCGTAAAAGAATATCACTCCTACCACCGCAACAACCAGTAGCAATGCTACTATTATCCAACTTTTGTTTTTCCCCATTCTTAAGTTCGACTCCTTTACTTAAAATTTGTCTTCTCTTAAGTTATGAACATCCAGATACAATCTTATACAAATTTCTATATTGTTTAAGCTAGCATATGTAAACCGCTTAACGATTTTACTCTGATTTTTCCGCAATCTTTGCCTCATATTTTTTGCTAAGGCCAAAAACTGCCGCGATCCAGCCAAGTGCTACTGCAAAGAATATTGGAACTATAATTAGTAGATGAGCTGATACTCTGCTTCCTTTATCCACTATGTTAGTGAGGGTATAAGTAACAGTTGAGGCGCTCGCTTTTCCTGCTCCTCCGGCAACAACTTCCACTGAAGCTTGACCTTTAGTTTTAATATTTTCATCCAGAGGTCTAAATGCCATGTTGCGAGTTGTGTCAAATAAACAATATTTTACACTTCTAACTAATGCAATTGTTATCAGTCCAGACCACAATATCATAATTGGAATTGAAAGTCCATGTATATGACTCGCACCCATCTTATTATAAACTACAAGCGCAAAGAATACCAACCCCGATAGTAACGTACATATTGGAGATATAAGTGCTGCAACCTTCCATTTGAAATTCCTCATTATTATTGTACTTAAAAGCGTAGTTAAAATGGTGGTAATTCCAACAGTCATCGAAAGATTTCCTAACATTGAGGCACAATCATTTGGGTTAGGTAAAGTTGCTCTCATGTGGTCTTTCCAGATAACTTCTATAAAGTTTAAAGTCGTTCCGTAAGCCATCAATAGTATAGCAATTAAACCTACATATCTTGAAGTAAACAGTATTTTGAGCCCCTCTAAAACTCCCACGCTATCTTCTTTTGGTTTTTCCCGCACAATTTCAGGATCATAAAACCTGGGGTCGTTCAACACTACTTTGTTTATATAATAAAAAATTGCCATAGCGGCCACGCCAAAAAGAATACAGCAACCAATTAAAATTTTAACATTCCTGTCAAACATATTATCAGTAGTTCTTGAAATTCTTTCCAATGACCCTCCTGAAATGATAACACCTATATTGGCAATCATGGAATATAAACCGTAAAACCTTTCGACTTCATCCTTTTTAGTAATGCGATTCGCAAACTGCCAAAACAGTGAGCCTATTACTGCTTTACCCCATATCTCAGAAAAACAGTAAAACATAGTGTATGCCCAGTTTGTTACGCAAGGAACCACATAGTAAAATACCCTTGGTAAAGAATTTTGCAAATTTCTAATGGTTTCTTCTCCGGCATGGATATGCCCCATTTTAGCCTGAGGGAAAAGTACGGTTACAAACAAGAGATAAAACAGCAAAAACGTGCATATAACTATATAAAACGTTTTTTTATTCCCAAATTTGTTGACCAAGAAAGTAAACACAATAGCAAACATAAATGCCATAGGCATTACAAACCATAGTTTTAAAACCGGTAGTAGTTCAGTACCTCCACACGTGGCGTACTTCAAAATGAACACGTCTTTTAAATCCTTTATCATCGTATACACAAATAACACACAGAACATCAAAAAACTCATAGGTAAAAATTTCTTAAGTTCGTATCTGTGAATAGGCCAGAAAATGGATTTAAGTTTACCAAAACCAGAACTCTGGGCATCTAATTGCTCAGATTCGTTCATGATAGAATTCCTCTCCTTCCTAAAAATTCAAAGCATAAGTGACTTATTTCGTACTTTAAATTCTCAATTCATAATTTAACTACTTTTTTCGTCATAAACCAAATTCATAAGTTCACGTTTTTAAGCAACCTATGCCTATATAAATTCTATAAATGAATTCTATCACATAAGTTACTTTTTTTCTACAAAATTTTTGTACATTTTTCGGAACTTAAAAATTATTTTTTTATATGTAAATATGGATTAAAAGTTATAAGAATTGAAATAATTGATAAGCTCAGCGTTTATATGTATGATGTTCACATATTTTTAAATTTTTTAATATATTTAATTTTTTCTTGCAATTAATAAAAAAGTCTGCTAGAATAGCAAAGACGGAAAGATTACCCATACTTTTATAAAGTCTTTCCATTGATTAATTTATGTAAGATAAGGAGAATATGTTATGGCAAAATGTCAAATTTGCAGCAAGGCAGTATCTTTCGGGATAAAAGTTTCCCACTCTCATAGACGTTCCAATAAAATGTGGAAGGCCAATATTAAGAGAGTTAAAGCAGTTATCAAAGGCACCCCTCAACACATTTATGTTTGCACTCGCTGTATGAAATCTGGAAAAGTTCCAGTAGCTACTAAAGTGTCGGCATAATGATTCAGTATAACAGTGAATCGATTATAATTTCAAATACTGAAAATTTTGACCTTAGTCAGACTTTTGACTGTGGTCAATGTTTTCGTTGGAGAAAAATCGACGATAACACGTTTGAGGGTGTAGCGTTTGGGAGGGTTATGCGCATACAGCAAACCGAAGATAGTATCATACTACAAAATGTCCCTCGGGAAGACTTTCAAAAATTTTGGTACGATTATTTTGATTTAAGTACTGATTACGCTCAGATAGGTAAAATTCTTTCTGGAATCGACCCCATGCTTTCTAAGGCATATCATTTTTGCCCGGGTATAAGAATTCTCAAACAAGAACCTTGGGAAACACTTTGTTCATTTATAATCTCACAGAATAATAATATCCCCCGTATAACCAAAATAATTTCAAGACTTTGTAGTTTATGGGGAGAGCCAATTCCCGGAGTAGAAAACCTTTTTTCTTTTCCTAAAGCCAAAACAATTGCAAACCTTACCGAAGAGGATCTTGCACCTATAAAATGTGGATTTAGAGCAAAGTACATTCTTGACGCCGCGAAGAAAGTTGTTGCAAATGAAATAAATTTTGAAGATATTTCAAGTTTACCACTGGATTTGGCACGTGAAACATTAATGAAAATAAACGGAGTAGGACCAAAAGTATCGCAATGTGTTTTGCTTTACGGATTTCACAGGCTGGATGCTTTCCCAGTGGACGTTTGGATGAAAAGAATCATGGATAAGTACTTTCAAGGAAAATCTCCGGAAATGTTTGGTGAATACGCAGGAGTTGCACAGCAGTATCTTTTCCATTTTTGCAGAACGAATGCAAAGGAACTATTCCAAAAATCCTAAGTCTTCCAGGAATTCTTGAAATTTGAACCCCATCTCGTAGTCGCTTTCAGAAAAAGTATCTGAGCAAAACTGTGAACTTTCAGATACAAAATCCTCAAGAAAATTTTTTATCTCGCAAAATATTTCTAAAAACTTCAACTTAAACACGTACTTAGACTCGTTCTCAGCAATATCCATTTCTGCTGAATTTAGGACGTCGCCTAGGTCGTGTTTTTCTTCGGCTGCCGGTAAGCACATTGGTGGAAACATAACACACCACCAATTTTTACCCTTTGCCTGACCAATTGAAATTCTAATTGCGTCGTAGCATCCCGCAGGCAGAGTTACTTCTCGATACGTGCGTATTGGAAAATAGGTTTTGGTAATTTCGGTCTTAACTTCATAATTGTATCCTAGACTACGAATTTTGTTAGTTGCCACCGCATTTATTTTTTCAGCCTCTTCCTGAGCGATACCTCTGGCTTTTGAAACATCCTTGAGGTTTTTGAATTTTTCTCCAAACTCTGAAATTATCTCATCTCTCACTTTAAGTTTTAAACTTTGGTCTTCTGCACTATCAGAATTGGCTATGATATGTAATCTGAGAACTTTTTGGCTTATGTCTTCACAGCGAGCAGAAAACCCTAGCATCGAATAAAGTACTGAAAACACAAATCCAAAAATAACTGCCTTGATTTTGCTATTCATAAAAAGCCCCTTTCTCTACAGTTTATTTGTAAAGAATTATGGGCTTATCTTTATTTTTTTATTCACTAATTTATCAAAATTTTCTGGAAACTCCTCCGCCTCCGGTTGACCCTCCTCCGCCAGTAAATCCACCACCAGACGAAAAGCCTCCTCCACCGCCGCCAAATCCTCCCCACCAAGGGCCTTGAGTAGGATCGTTGAAATCATCGAACTCGAAAGGTTTTTTTCTGTGCAATAGAGGAAGCAATCCTCCAAAAACAAAAATTAATGCAACAATGCTAATACCTATGACCATACTCATTTGACTATCTTCAGAATTTGCATCACACTGCGATACTATCTTAGTTACTTCCTCAGGAACTTCCATATTGTATTCGGCGTAAATTTCTGAAATTATTGAACTGTATAGCGTTTTTATTCCCGTATCCCAATCGTCATTTTTCAAAAATGGAATTGCATATTCATCAACTAACCTCCCAAGTTTTGAATCATTTAATCTCCCTTCAAGTCCATAACCCGTTTTTATTCTTAATTCTCTCTCTTGGATGGCTAAAAATATCAGCAACCCATTATCAGCTTGATCATCTCCGATTTTCCATTTTTCGAATAAATCAAGTGTATATTTTTCTGGATCTTCTCCATTTAGTGAATCAATTACCGCAACCACTGCCTGAGCTGTTGTTCTTTTTCCAAGCTCAGCACTATTACTTAAAATATAATTTTTTGTTTCACTACTCAAAACGCCTGCATAGTCGTTAATATAAAAATCTCTTGTGGGACTAACAACCGCAAAAACATTAACAACATATGCCATCATGATAAAAACTAAACAAGTTAAAATCTTTACAATTCGTTTTTTGGAACCTAGCAATTGTTATTCCCCCTAATTATAAATATTTTAGTTAAAGTTTACTTCTGGGACCTCATTCGCTTTTTCGCTGGCTTCAAATCTCTCAGCACTTTGAAATCCTAGCATAGATGCGATTATTACGGTCGGGAATGTTTTTATTTTTTGATTGTAACTCTGGACCGCTTCATTGTAGTCTTTTCTGGCCACAGCTATACGATTTTCAGTTCCTTCCAAATTATCGGAAAGAGTTTGGAATTGAGTATCAGCTTTAAGGTTTGGATAGTTCTCCACAACCACAAGAAGTCTACTTAAAGAACTCGAAATTTCAGCGTTTGCATTGGCTTTCTCAGAAATAGTAGAAGCCCCGGACAATTTCGCACGAGAATCTGAAAGCTCATTTAAAATTTGTGATTCATGAGAAGTATATCCCTTCACGGTTTGAACAATGTTTGGAATTAAATCAGCTCTACGCTGCAATTGAACATCTATATTGGAATATTGACTGTCCACAGTTTCTTTAAGTGAAACTAAACCGTTGTAGCACCCAATACCCCATACTCCCAGTAATATCACTAACCCTAAAATAACTAGTCCAACTATTTTGCCTGTTGATAATTTTTTCATATAAATCCTCCTTTTACTCTACTGAACTTACAACAACATATGCAGAATCAGATTTGTTTTCAAACTTCACGCTATAAGCTCTAACTTCATAAACACCTTCTTTCGATGGAGCTGTATAAAGTCCATTGTTATCAATGCTTCCGCTATTTGGTTCCGCCATTCCCCAGCGAACCTCCTGGCTAACCGCTCCTTCGATATGCGCTTCAAACCGAACTTGTTCTAAAGGTCTAATTCGAGTGGTATTTGGCGTGATAACAACTCTGACGTTTTCATCAATAACTAAATCTTCCTCTTCCTCCTTAATTTCAACCGGTTTGAGTGCCCACCAACGAATATCCACGGCTTGAGCAGAAGTTTTTTCCAAAAGTTTCACACCCAAGCGAACTGTCCCTTTTTCTGAATTGACGATAGCTCCAATTTTTACATCAGGGGCGGAAACCGAAATTTCCTCCTTTGTAAATATACTCTTATCTCCAAAAATGAGCAATCCTTTCTCATCGACCATCGAGTTAGCTTTATTATCAATTGCTGTGACTACTGCTACTTTACCTTCACCAAGCCCGTGTACAAATTCATAGGAAAAGTAAGACTTACCCACTTTAGGATTGAACCCTAAATTTATTCTCTCTACACCCGTTACGATATTATCAATCTGAGGCTCCGGCAAATCTAGTACTTGAGGAACGGTTTCTTCGGGTGTGGATTCATTCTTAGCCGTAGGCACACAAGGTTTTTGATCGTCATCCAAGGAGTTCAGTAGGCTAATGAGCTCATTGCTGTAAAGATATTGCTTGAAGGGGTGCTTTTCAAAACTTTCAATAAAATAAGTAAGTTGATTCGTAACAATATGGAATTTAGCTAAGTAAATATATTTATTATCTACTTTCTCTATGAGCTCATTAAAATTCTGAGCGTAGTAATCATTTATGATAATGTCTTTAAGAGGAGTTGTTCGCACGGAAATAGGAATTTCAAAGTCTTCACTTAATTTGATGTCATCCTTGCCTATTTTAAGTTTAAAAGACCTTCTATCTACTACTATTTTTGTCATAGCGTCAGTAACAGCATCACACTGCAAATAATAGTCTTTACGCATATTTTTGTATGTTGAAATTTCTGTTTCTTGAAACTCAACATGAGCACTTTTTTCCCCTGAATAAGCTTTGAAAAATTCACCTTTTAAATCGAAAGCGTAATTAACAGGTGCCTCAACGTTTTCTTTCTCAAATATTACGGTTATTTTCAAACTTTTTCCCGGATTTACGTATTTACCCATTTCGATACTTAATTTAACGCCATCTTTGTTGTAAAGCTCAATTGTTTTGTAAATTAGACTATCTAGTTTAAGGGTATCTTCTTTAGGTTTTTCAGAGGTTAAAAACAGTTCGTACCCTTCGCTTATTCTATTGAACTTTTCTCCAACTCCACCTAAGCTATCAGCTCCGGAAACTGAAAAGGTTGTTTCTTTCAAATCTTCCTTATAGCCTAAACAAAGATATACTATGCCCTTGTCTTTATTCTCTTCAAACCCTTTTATTACGCTTAAACGTCTAACATAGGGTTCTGAAACCACTATTTCCCGTCCCATGTAGTCAAGTGCCATACCTGTTTCAAGGGAAAATGTCTTATTGTCGATTAAAATTACGTCCAAGCCTGAAACGATGCCCACGCCGTTTAGCATTTTATTCCCTAGGCGTCTTTTGGAATTCATATAAGTTTGCTCTGTTTGAAAATCTCTTACGGTCATTAATTTGCCGAAAAAATAATTATTTCTGTCACAAGAGTAGTACTGTTTGCTTTTCATTTTCGCTTCCCCTTTTCAAAACTATATTTTTATCAAAGCATTTCATCATACACAACTAAATTGCTAACGTCTCGCTGCTTTTCATTCAAAGATAATTTCTTATTTTCAGTTATAAAGGAATTCACACCTAGATAGCAATGCTGGTCCAAGCAAATTTGGTCACTTAAAACCACCAAATTACAAATTGAATCCACAGGCTTAACACTATTAATAACTTTGAGCAGTTCAACGTAGTTTTCGGTATCCTTGATGTGAGCTTCGGGAATCATGACGGAAAAAACATATCCATTATCTCCAAATAAATTTTCAACAACCTCTTTTTCTTTATGATAATACATATTTTTTTTAACGTCAAATTGTTCGATGATTATTGGCTCAATTCCTATATATTCTTGCACTATTTTAGAAACCGCCCTTTTAGTGCCTTTCATTTTGTATATTTTTACAGAATCTTTTATGAGTTTTCGAAGTCTCTTTTCGCCCCAAAGAGCTGAATCTTTTACTGAAAGCCAATCCGCCATCCAATTTAAAAAATCTTTTGAGGTTCTATTTGCGTCGAATTTTAAAGGCACAAAATCAATTTCGTCTTCAAGATCAACATACATAGATTGAAAAATACCTATAAATCTTGTAAGGAAGGAATCGGGGGGTTCAGATTTTCTGTATATTTCCGGTAAATAATCTAAGAAAGTTACTTGCGGAAATTCCAATTTTAAAGAGTTTATATACACCGGTACAGCATCATAACTAGTAATTTCTAAGCACAGCCACAGATATCTCCCTTTGAAATCATAAAGTAAAATATCCGCGGGATTATCATAACTTTTAGCTCCAATGTAATCGAAGATGTCTATTTTTCTTCCAACGTCCAATTCCGTATCCGAAAGATAATTATTTATATCTACGCTCATATTTCCGTTGTTTTCAAGAGAAGGAATTTTAATTTCAGGTGTATCACTGCAATAAATTTTAAGCCTACAGTTTGCACTGGCAGGTAAACTAAAGTCCATGCGCAGCCTATGCCAGACCGTGCCCCTTTGCAAGCTATCAAACGGAGCAGAAATATACACCCCGCTTTCGCCGCTGCTACTACTAAACACTAATTTGTCATTTTGAAATTCTAAGTTCCTTAAAGTACTATCTTGCTTCCAATCGCTTGTCCGGTTAAGTATAAAGCATTTTGCTCCCGAAGCCAATTTTTTTCCTCCTAACTTCTATAAATATCAGAGTTTTTTATATAGCTAAAATCGATTTTATCCACGTAATACACTCCATTAGGTGGAATGATTATATCTTCTGAGATATCTTTTTGAATATTGTCCCCAATGGCAGAAATCCTAAATTTGCTCAAACTAGAAACATATTTTAAGCGGTCTATCATCCCAAAAAGGTCACCATAGTGCAATGTTTTACCCATTTCTTTATTCAATCGCTTTATGAATTTCTTTATTTCAGATTCAATAAGTTGTTCTTCTACCCTATAAGAAGAATCAACGAGCACTACTCCTCCTATAACCAAGCCTACATACTCGGGGCTCACAATTTTTATTTGGGTGTTCAAAAGCCTATATTTTTCCAAGTGATTCATAATATTTCTTTCAAAACTTGGAGGAAGTGTTAAACCGATCTTTCTATTCCATCTCACAGCTATAGTAACACAGTTTTGCTTAGAGATATCCTCAGAAGGCATATAGTTTGGTAAAACTCTAACATTCGTAAACATAAGTCCCGGAGTACTTTTAACTACGTTTTCGTAGTCGGCTTTAGTGACCGCTCTTTGAGGATTTATAAATATTTCTGCAGCTCTGGCTTGAGTATGAGATAGAGTCTCTCTGTTTTTGCCGCCCACAGCTTCTCTTATTTGGCGAATTTTGCAGTAGTTAAGTAGTTTATTCTCACTTATTACTTCACTGATACTATCTTCTTTGGTATTTGAATTTTCACCGAATGTGCATTTAAGACCACATATTTTAATGTTTTCAATTCCTTTTCTGGGAGCTATACCGTGTTCGTGGTCACCAAAGAAAATCATATCGGAGTCTGAATCTAGGACGTAATGCCTATCGTATTTACTTGAAGAGAAAAAATCATCAACGCGTTTCCATTTGTAGAAAACTTCTTCTCCTTCTACCTTTTCAGATATCATTAGTTCTAAGCCATCTAGGAGTAAATTAGCAGAATTTATTTTAACCATCTGGCCTGAAAAACCTGTACCGCTACCGAGAGTGATTTCATTCGAAATTTCTTTGTAGTACGACACTATCATTATTACTTCTTCATTGTGTGGTTGAGCTTTGATTTTATCCCAAATACCGCCCACATCTATAATAGTTTCTCCGGAATTAACATCTATTTCAACAGTTGGAATATCAGTCTTTATCCATCCACCATATTTTTTGAAATATACTTCATTTTTACCGTAGAGTGTAAGATTATCTCTGAGTTTTATAGTTCTGTCTGTAAGGATATCTTCTTTCTTCACTATTAGATTTTGACATTTAGTTTCATTTTGAACCACTCTAAAAACATTTGGTAAAATATTATCAATCCGGGGAGGGTAGTCGTATTCGTCGTACTCTAAGACAGCCCTGATTTTATATTGTTCGTTAAGTGGAATTGTTTTACCGTTAACTCTCATTTTAATTATTCCAGAAAACAAAAAATTATGTGTTTCATCATTTACGATATCTAATTTATGCCAACCAGTTTTACCGTTTTCTTTTCCGTAATACTCCCATTTAACTTTAGCCATATCTTCAAATTTGTCTTCTGGTCGGATAGGATTTCTGATCAAACCTTCACTTACGTGAATTGAAAAATACATATTAATAACTGAATTTGAAGGTAAAGGAGAGTCAAAATTTATGGTAAATCGTCTTATTACATCTTTATGATTTTTTCTATCGATATCTTTACCAAAAAGGAAAAACCACTTCTTGCCGTCAAACTTATAGTATTCTTCTTGAGAAGATATTTCTGGATTTTCAAACACCACGCTAAGTATCTTAGATTTTATAAGTACTTGTTGATATAAATTTTCAAATATCATACCTCTAGATTTCCATTTTGTTCTGATTGGAAGCTCAATATTTTTTCTTATGTTAGAAACCTCTACGAGAGTCTCAGAGCCACGGTTCGTATAGGGGAAAACATCTAATAAATTAAGAAATTTTATTTTCACTCCCTCAGATATTCTATTTAGATACTCGTGTTGAACAAATTTAAGCCAAGAAAAGAGTTCAACTAAAGTAATTCCCGGGTCTGATTCTTGGAAGTTGGTCCACTGCTCGCTTTGATAAAGAATCTGCTTTTTTGCTTCATCAAATATAGACTGCATGGAAACATCGTTTAAATTTTTAATATCTATCATAAAAATTCACCGCCTTTGCCTAGTTAACCATTATATTTATTTCAGGTGTTCCAAAAACCGGAACTACAAATTTTTGAGTCTTAACATATTCAAAGTCAAGTTCTTTTTTGCCTTCAGGGGTTATCAGTTTTGTGAATATATTTATATTTTTTATCCATTTGATATTCGGAACAATCTTTATATAGTTGTAAATAAGTTCTTTTCGAGGGAATCGTCCTATATCCCATCCTTTACCTGAAAAATTGCCTTTTATGGGATCTAGAAATTCTTTTAGTCTGGATTCTATACTGCTATACACTCCTTGATAAAAATTAAAGTCATTTATAACAACGTCTAATTTAACAGATGTTTCAACATAATTGACTTCAAAAATTCTAAGTCTGGTAGAACTTGAAAGTGTGGCAGGAGCTTTTTCGTCCATGAAGTTCCATATCTTATTTTTTATCCCCTGAAACTTTTCATAGCCTTGCATATACATTCTCGGTAAAACCGCTATTGAAGTCGTTCCCAAAGATTCATTACCCGATTCGTCCACATGGGCCATGCATCTAACTTTATATATGTTCCTATCGTTAAAGCAGATGGATTCTTCAAAATCTCCCAATGAAACAATTCTGTTTCCTCCCGAAATTTGACTAAACATTCTCCTGGCAGCACTATCAATAGTTTCCATATCTACTCCCCCTAATATGGGTGAAGGATTAGATACTTTTTCAATCCTGGGGATGGAATCTACAAAATCTTTGATTTCTTCAGCCGCTATGTTACCTTTCTTGCCATTACAAACCGAATAAACCACTTTAATGCTCTCGTTATACTGTTCAGGTGGAATTTTACCTTTTCTGCCATCTCCAAAAAGAATTTCTCCCTTAGGATAATCCACTTCATAAACTCTTTCGCCCATTCCACACGAAACCAAATTAGGAACTGATTTCCACTTTATCCAAAGTTTTTCAAGATTACCTAAGCGATTGTACTCCGGCTCAACTTCCTCTCTTGACATCATTAAAAATTCTTCCTGCTCATTAGTGCTAAGATGGCCTAATTCATCTATCCAAACTTCCACGCAAGCAACATTTTCGTGAGAAAGTTTACAAACCTTATTTTCAAAATCCTTCTCAATTGAAAAATATTCCGGTGGTCGGGTATCTTTTTGAATTACACGCACAGAATTAAATTTTATTTCCTTAACGATTGGTCTCGAAGATATATTCGATCCATCTGAGTATGCTGAATCCGGATTCACTATTCTAATGAAGTATCCTGTTGAGCCGAAAATAGTAGTTTTTTCAAAATCGTTTTTACCAATCATTGTAACGGTTTCACTATGCGCAAAATTATCGGTTTTGTCCATAACGTCAATATGTTTCCATTCAAGTTCACCTTTATAGCTGCGCGATAAGTACTCCCATTTTACATGCGGATTAAACCTATGAATCCCTTCTTCTATATCAATAAATAAACGGATCATTCCGGGAATTAGTGGTTTGCTTAAGCACCAATACATCGCCGGACATTCACAAATTCTTCTTTTCATTAAACTGTTTACGCCTTTGCCCGTCAAGCTAACCACACTACTTGCTAAATCTGAGATAACTATTAAATCTTCAAAGCTGTGGCCTGGGTCATCATACTTATATTCAATTTTCAAGTCATGAACGTATGGAGTTATATAGTTAGAATAAAAATCGAACCGCTTGTTTATTTTGGATATTCTAGCCCTAATAAAATAAGCATTAGTAGACCCTATAGAAATACTGCTTATATCCGCAGGACAAACAAAAGTCACTTTGCGTTTAACCGATTCCGAATCTTTAGGAGCACAAAAGAATTCTTCTCCTTCTTTTCCGGTGTCAAGCTTTGCCCAACCCACGCCATTCCAGTACTCCCATTTAACAGACTCTATTTTTATATCATCGGGTTCCATATCAGTAAAATCAGACTCGTTCATTAAGGATTTATATTTTCTACCCGGAACTTTCATATCAGTTTTAATTTTAACAAACTGAACATCTGCAGAAATACTCACCCTAGCACCTTTTTTAGTGAATGCTTCATCGCAACCAATGGCAAATCTTCCATACAAATTATATTCTTCTTCGAAGGGGAAAAAATCATTTTCTTCGAGGTCTGTTTCATTATACAGAAGCTTGCGGGCTTTAAGCGGTTTTGAAATTGTTATATAGTTTATAGAACTAACAGATATTCCCTTTTCAGGAATTTGGTTGAATTTGCAGCGTATAAATCTAGATTTTTTATCCCCTACAGTTGTGAGTTTGGTTTCGTCGTCAAATTTGATCCTAACTCCATTTTCCACTTTTTCAACTGAATCCACGATTTGCCACTCTTTACCGTTATAGTACTGCCAACTTACATTATCGGCATCTGAAAAAATATCAGGTAAGGCAGCTTGTGCAATAGCAGAAAGTTTGTTATAGAAGCGTATCACAACATCCGTACTCGCCATATCAAACACAGTTTCATTTTCAAAATATATTTCATGAGATTGTAAATTTTCTACAAATACATTATCAAATATTCTAAACGGCTTGAATGCATGGTCTGGGTCATTATTATCTTTTGAAATTTCATATACCTTACCGATAAAGTTTGTTTTTCCATCTGTGAAATACATTGAGGTTATATCTGTGTCAATTGCGGTTAGCGAATCCAACGTTTCATATATAACCATGCCTTCTTCCGTATCAGCTGAAGCAAATAATCTGGTGCCTCTATCTAAGTACGCTCCTTTTTCACTATTAGATGCTTTAACCACCACCATTCCTGAAGCAGGAGCCGCAGGGCGGAGTTTAGTGCCTAGCATGTTAAGAAAAGTAAGATAGTAGTTATAAAGAGTTTTGTTATATCGGCTTATTGTATTCTCCGTCATACTACAAAACACCTTAGCAAACACAACCCCAAAATCATTGCTACTCAAATCACAATTCCATTCAGGAGTGTACTGGCCAGCTAAAAATTTAACTTGGTTAAGTAAATCATCAAAATTTCTGTTGTCAAGTTTAGGTAATTCACTCATATGCTTTGAAAAAATATTTTTGGCTTTAATTTCAAAAACTCAAAAATATCTCTCCTGATTCACATCCTTCCCAAAACTCATTATCTATCAATGGCATCTACTTTAGTGTTTATTCTTTCAGCTGTGGGTTCAATATCCGTAACGTAGTCTATAAGTGCTTCTAAAGTAGATACAGGCCCCGTAGAAGCTTTAACCGAAACATCCAATTCTTCAATATGTTTTTCCCAATTTTCCAGAGAAGAATTTATGGTTCTTTTCAAAGTTGAAACTAATCCCGGATCAACTATTTCAAACATAAAAGCTCGTAAATCAGTTCCAAAATTTTGAAAAATTTTTCTCTCGTATCTATGGGTTCCCAGAATCAGTTTGATGGACTGTCTGATATTTTCATTATCTTCCACTGTTGCAATTCTACCGTTTTTTTCATCTATTTGAATCGGAAATTTCCACCCCTTGATTTCGCTCATTTTAATTCGGCCTGCCTTTCTAAGTTTAGTTTATTTGGGTTATTGAACCTTTAACCACCATTTGACCAGTAGAACTTATCTCTGCACCTGCTGAGCCTTTGGCAGTAAATTGAGCACTAGCCTCACACTCTACATTCGTACTTGCCTTCATACTCACGGAATTTGCGCTAACTTCCAATTTGCCCGCCGAAGTAGATATATTCAGTCCCTTTTGATTTTCTAGCACCATGGTATCTTGTCCGGCAGAAAAAGAAATTTTATTCTGTGCTTTTATTTCTATTTCACCGTTTTTAAAATCAATTTTCATGCTGGTATTTCCTGATTTATCTTTAAACTCAAGTTGTTCATCTGAGCCGTCGAGAAGAGATATAACATGCTCCTTTTTAGTGGTTATCACTATGCTTCCTTCATCTTGTTTATTATTTATTTCAAGCTTTAAGCCGTAAGGGAACTGTATAAACATAATCTCATTTTCTTGGTTTATTTCAATTGGTGGTTTATTTCTAGAATTATATAAACTTCCAAGTATTATCGGGTTTGCTATATCTCCGTCGATAAATCCTACTAACACTTCTTCTCCTTGACGAGGTATAAAAACTGTACCGTAAGTTTCACCTGCAAATCTAGCCATCACATCCGCGAAAGGAGTTTCCAAAGTTTCGTCCGTGAGCATCACCTTAACTCTACCAAGCTTTTCAGGATCGTTTAAATCTTTAACTACCCCTCTCTTCAAGTTGGCTATGTTTTCTATTTTTTCCATCTTGGATGAACCTAGTAACATATTTGGACTTCCTTTCTAAACCATTAGGTTAAAATAAATTTATTTTTTCACGTGGATTCATTCTATTTGTTTTCAAGAATATTCGAGTTCTATAAACGGGTAAAGTTTCGTTTTCACAAATACAGTAATGTTTAATACCTGAAACTATATAATCATTGTCAATAGGATCACCGAAATTATCAAGTTTGACACCCATGCCAAGTTCAATTAAAGGATACCCAATTACCTCTAAAACCGCTTCTACTAGATTTAATTCTCTTAAATTATATATTGCCTCAGCTAAAAAACTCGCCTCATTTACAGATTTTACCGTGTTATCAACTATTTTTATAGTATTAACATCTGAAATATTAGAAGTAAGAGAGGCAGCGTCTTTTCCATCACCTATACTTTCTGAGTTTGAAGACTTAGCACTAATAACTTGCTCGTAATCTTTTGGATCTATACCCACAACCTCAACACTTTTAGGGATTCCCCACACGCTTGCAGAAACTTTAGCATTAAACACAAAATCTTCAGGAGTTATTTTGAGTTTAGGCGATTTATTTACAGCTGGACTTATAAAATTGAGCTTGCCTAAATTTATAAAGAAAAGACAACCCGTTAACTTAGCAATTTTACTTAAGAATTCAAAATCACTTTCATTCCTTTGATAAATATCCTTTTCAAATTCTACTTCATTTTTTATTTCAACTGCTTTTCCTTCAAGCTTACTTAAATAATCATTACAAACATCTAGTACTACCATGGAGTATTTATTTTTCCCTTTTTTGAGCTCAGTCTTTTTATTGGACATCATCCACATTTTAGCATCCATTCCTTGGATAGATACTTTAAAAGTTTGATTGTTTTTTATCTCAACATCCATTGCGGAAATATAGCCTTTAAAAACGCTTTCACATTCTATTTTCCCATCTATTTCATATCCCAATAAAGCTTCAAATTTAGCACCTATTTTAATTTCCGAAAAGTCAGCATCCAGTTTTATTTTGCTTCGCTTAAGCTCAACGTTCATAGAAGTCATCTCCACAAAACACGTACTTGCTTCGCCGCAAATGGAACTAGAAACTTCTACTCTCGTAACATTAAAAAGTTCTGGTTTCCACTCTTTACTATTTATTTTAAGTTTAGTTCTTGGCTCTATTGAAGCGGATAAATCTTTTGTATAGTCGCTCAGAGATTTCATAGCAAACATCCTTTTTTATTTTAAAATATACCGTTTCTTTTTCTATCCAGAAGAAGTTGTGATTCAACTCTACTCAAAACAGTTTGAGAGATATCTTCTAAATTAATAGAACTAAGCTGAGATTTTATCAAATCCAGAATTTCTTTTTTCCCTAGAGTATTTGCCATAATTTTCTTTTCAAATTCTTTTTCGTTGAATGATACTGGTGCTACCGGCTTGGGGACTTCTTTTATTGTGTAATCAGGCTCTTTTGACACTTTGGCTTTAGGTTTCGGGTTTTCTTTTTTCTCCTGAATTTTTGGCAGGATATTCTGTTTATACACCATATGAGAAGTATCGTCATAAAAACTCGAAAACAAATTATTTACTCGGTGAATTTGACTCTTTTCTGCAAATCTAGATTCATCTACGGGGATGTCCATCAGATTTAAGTTATGAATAAAATTTAAATTTTCAGTAGTAATTCTACGGTTTTTTATCAAAGAAGTTGTTTGAACTATATCTTTAAAATTTTTGACGCTTTTAGATATCTTCTCGGAAGTGAGCTTTTTCCTACTCAATTTTTCTTCATTAAAAACATTTACGAACTCTTGAAGCTTAGCGTAATTTTGGAAATCAAATCTTTTTTTTAATTCATAATTAAAATTTTTGAACCTAAGAACATCGTCGTATTCATTGTGAACCACATCATAATTTGATTTAAGTTTTAATATATCGGAAATTCTATGAGTTGTTTTGTAGGTCAATGCAACTTGGTTTATTAGGTCTACTGAGTTTTTAAGCACGTTTACGTTTTCGAAGTATCTATTTCTTATTTCTGATAATCCTACATTTTTTTGGTTTAAATCTATCACGGAGTATTCATCTGAAAGCGTTACTTTACGCGGCAAAATCTTTTTGTTGTAAGTGGTTTTGAATTTACGCGTTTGAGTTTGTTTTTCGAGAATGTCATAAATAAGTTTATCTTTTTGGATCAAATTTTTAGTTACATAATTTTTAACAGCGGTTTCACTTATATTCTCTATTTTACGATAAACTTGGTTTTGATAAGTAAATTTATTAATATTTTTCCTTACTTCGTTTTGTACGCTTTGAGAAACAATCTGATTAGTCTTCAGTTCATAATTTCTAGAAGTGACCAATGTTTTATCGGACTGAAACTTTTTGAAATAATTATGGACTTTCTTAACTTCCGTTTGATACTTAAGTTTGAAATTTTCATACTGTTCTTGGTTATAAATCAGCTTTTCTTTTAATTCTGTAAGGTTTGTGTTTTCTATTACTTTGTTAATTAACTGAGTTTCTGAGGGAAGTACTTTTGAAACTGTTTTATTTACAACATCATTTGCAATCAACCTAGTTTTACTCAGCAAATTTATCTCAGAGAGCTTAACTCGTAATTTAATTAGAGGTAAGATTAGCTGCGACTTAGCGATAACATTATCTCCAAGTAAATCGTAGAGCTGTTTTACTTCGGTATAGTTTTTAAGAACCGATTTCTTATCATCAAGTTTTTTAGATTTTTCACTCTTTACAGAACGTAAAACTTTATCAGGTTTTGCGGTTTCTTCCTTACTAAGATTCACCAAATCAGTTGAAGTATGTATCACTTGTTTGGAGTTTACGTAGTTTATGAGCTTATTAAAAGTTTCACTGCGTTTATTTACAACGTCCAGCAGTTTAGTATTCTTAGACTCTAAGTTTCTAAGAATATATTTAGATGGTTTAAACCTAAATCCTAAATGATTCGCTAATGAGGGCTGTTCAGCGAATTTTTTTTTTGAACCTCTCAGAAATGAATTTAAAATATCTGTGAGAGTTTTTTCATCGAAGTTGTTATTTGAAAGTACCTCTAAGTTCTTTATCTGATTTAGAGATAATTTATGGCTTACTTTCAAAACTTCACTTTTTAATTGATTTAAAATTTGTTCCCTAAGTACAGTATTATTTTGAACAAAAATATTTTGGTCATTTTGAGTAGCACGAAGTTGTAAAAGTAAATCAACGATAACTTGAAAATACTCTGAATCAAGGTGCGCAGATTTCGAAACGTCATAAACAAGATTACGGGTTTCAGAAAAATACTCCGGCTCCTCAACAACTGAAGCTATTTTGTTTTTTTCAAAAAATTTATTACAAAAACTATTGTTGTATTTCAAAGTCAACAAGCTCGATGAGGTCCGAACTTTAGTCATAGCCATACCCTGCTGATTAGGACTTTTTTTCTGCATAGGGACAAACCACCTTTAATTATGCTAATTAAATTCACACGCACTGCGCGTTTCAGCGATAATATTTTTGAGTCTACCTGAGGATTTACTAATTTTAAAGCTTAAATCTTGAGTCTCTTTTTTTAAGTCTAAACACTGCTCTGCGAGCTTTTTCGCTCTAGATTTTACAAAATTCAAATCTAGCTCAGAAGTATTATCTTTAGATGTTTTTAGTATACAATCTTTACAAACTTTCTCGGCTAGGAGATTCTGAAAAACTTGATTTTTTTCATCAAGTATACATTTCAAAACATAAACTTCCTGTTTAAGAGCTTTTCTTTCCATTTCTAGTGCCAAGGAATTTGCTTCTCTTCTTTCACTTTCACTTTTATTCTCAGCATTCAAACGAATCAATTTAGCTCCCGATAAAGCTTTTTCAGTTTCTTTTCCGATGTTATGCTTAAGGTTTTCAAATTCCTCTTTTTGCTTCCTGATTTTCTCCTTGGCAAGCTCCTTTATCTCTTTTCTTGTAAATATTTTAGAAGGTTTATATTTTAAAAGTTCTTTTTCCGCATCCGCAATTTCTTTTTTTTTCAAATCGATTTGAGTACTAAGGTCATTCAAACTAGAAAGCTTAAGTTTGATCTTCTCTTTAGATTCCTCTATGAGGCGTCTGAGCTCAGCTTTGGATTCCAAAATTAAACCCACCTTCTTTACAACATTAATTCCAACCTTGAAGTCTATAACCTTCCAGCATTACCCTCTTTCTAGCTCTTCAAGTCGTTTTAAATTTTCTTGTTCCTCTTGAAGAAGTCGCTGCTCTTCACGTTGTTTATTTAGAAGCTCGTCTTGCTCTCGCTTTTTTTTACTCAAATCATCGGCCGCTTGCAGGCGTTTCTTAGATTCATGAGCTTTTTTGTACATCGAATTAGAAACCCCAGAGATATCGGAAAATAAATTTTTTACAGCTCCGGTAATCGGAGGCGATGCTAAGGGTATTCTTTCAAGGCCGGTATGAGCAACTGTAAACTCTTCGCACAATATGCTTGAAGTAGAAGCGTCCAAATCATCCGATCTCCAGTTGGTTATACCCAGCGATAAAAAAGAATATACTGCTTTCAAACATTTTCGTCTATCGAAAACTTGTATTATTCCAAGAGCTGGCCCCTTCTCCAAACACGCTTGAGGGTCTAGCGAAACTGCAGCTGTAACGGCAAGCTTTCTAGAAGGATTGTCGGGAATCAAAGAGGCGGCTGCTACAGCGTTTGCGTCTACAGTAGAAGAGCTACGCATCAAAATGCCCCTTTTGAATGTTAAAGTAGGGTTATCGTCATTTGGACAACTCACCATAATTTGATGGTCATTAACTCCCCCTTCATTTATATAGTTGACTTTCCTGTTTATACTCAACCCCGAAACGCTTTGGAATCCATAAGTCAACTCATTAAGAGTAACAACAAAATTAAATCCTGGTATTAAGCAGTCCATAGAAGAAATACGCAATTGAGGTAAACGAGCAACCGCATCCTCATACAGCGGGCTTACATACCCATTGATCAAACCGAGCATCCTTTTTTGCCTCCCTTATCCCAAAAAACATGTTAATCGATATCAAATATGTTCTTTCTGTTGCCATTGGCTTCTGAATTCATTTTCTTGTTTATCTTAGAAACCTCAGAACAGAACCTAATTCTTTCTCTGTGTGGAAGTTGCATAATCTCACATCTAGACCAGTGAAAATAATAAGCCAAAAAAGCTATCTCTTCATATAAAACCTCACTGGAATAACTTTTTAGGCTTCCCCGAAAAAAGGTATTTCCGTCCTGAATTCATGCGAGCATTTTGGACAAATAACGCTCATTACAGGCGGTTCAACAGCATTTATTTTTTGATATAAGTCCTGTAAATAAGCCATATCTGCTGTAAACAAATTTTCTATGACCCTTGCATCAACTTTCTTGAGCTTTCCTAATCTAACAATAACTCTCTCAAGCAAAAGTATACTCAAATATCCCGGGTTCATCTTAACTCTTGGGTCATTCAAGGGAACTATTTCATCGGCAGCATTTGCTAGTCGCATTACTCCGTGTTTGTGTACTTCACCGGTTTTATCAACATATCCTTTGGGTAATTCAAACTCGAATTCGGTTTCAAAACCATTTGCCATCTATTATCTCACTCTTTCTTAAAATTTATTTCTCTCTCCCCGCAGAGAATATACGAGGAGATCAAAATTTTAAAATTAAATTTATTATGCTCCTGCTGGAGTAGTATCACGTTTGATACCTTCATGTGCAAGTGTTAGAGATTCAATCAAAATTGATGAGTCTTCTGCGTTAAGGTCTCCTGATTTGTAAGACAGCGGCCACGCGTTAATAACACTCCAACTGGCAGTCGGTTCTCCGGCATTATTGTAAAGTGTTATAGTTGCAAGTGCAACAGGCTCAAATCTATTACCTTCCAAAAAGTCGTTAAAGAAATTGTATAACAGCGGGTTAGAATAGAGTCCTTTTTCAAGAGTTATATCATCATAAGAAACAAGTCCCGGTAATTTTCTTTTTGTGAGATGACCGAATCCACCTTCACGATAATCACTGGAATCAACGTTTGAAGAAAATCCTGAAACGCTTCTGAAAGAAGATGTTCCTAAGTTACCGAAATTTGCCGTAAATCTAAATCCTCTTAAAGGCGCAGATAATCCTTTTGTGTTTTGGGTTGAAAGTACCTCGTTACCTAAATCTTTAATTCCTGAAGTTGCTAATCCGTCAGCCATTAGTAATCATGCTCCTTTCTATGTGTTTAAAAATATCTACTATTCACCTGTTTTTTGAGTGATTCTGAATATCACGAATTCCGCAGGTTTAACAGGTGCCACTCCTATTACGCAAATCAATCTTCCATTATCAATATCGTCTTGAGTCATCGTATTAGGACCAATGTCTACGAAGAAAGCGTCAGCCGGAGAGCCTCCAACTAAAGCTCCTGTCCTCCAAACTCCTTCTAAGAATAATTCGATACTTCTCCTTACTCTTGACCATAATCCAACATCATTTGGTTCAAATACTACCCAATTTGTATTTGCTTTAATTGATTCTTCTAAGTAAATGAAAAGTCTTCTCACGTTTACGTATTTCCATAAAGCTTTAGAAGAAGCTGTCCGTGCGCCCCAAACACGAATGCCCGCACCTGGGAATTTTCTAATTAAGTTAACACCTTTTGGATTCAGCAGATCTTGTTCTGCTACGTTGTAGTTCACGAATAAACCACTGCAATTTGCTATTATCTCATTGGCAGGTGCTTTATGAACTCCACGTTCTCCATCGCTGCGAGCATATATACCCATTACTGAGCCTGAAGGCGGAATAAAAGTATCTTTCTTATCGAGAGGGTCAAATACCTGCAGCCAAGGATGATACATTGCACAGTAATCGCTATCCACGATATCTCTGTGTTGCAAGACGTCTGCCACAGTTTTGGCTGTCATTGGCATATCAAGAACCGCAAACCTGCTTCCTAGTTTTTCGCAGTGTGAAACCAATGCCATCTGAACATTTGCACTAACAATTCCTGGAATTGCCATAATGTTAACATCTGTGTTGTCCAAAAAGGCTTGAATTCCAGTTCTAGAACCCGGTCCTTCATCTTTTCCAATGAAATCGGCATCTGTTAAGCTTGAAGCCGTACCATTAGTGCCTCCGCTCAGAGTTATTTGAATTTCTTCTCCGTCAATGCCAAAAACTTGTTTAACAACGTCTATTGGCACTACAGCTCCCTCGATGGGCTGAGCTTTTAAGGTTATGAGCTCAGATTTAGATAGTGCTTTCTCAATAAATAAAGGTGAAGCAACATTAAATGAAACTCCCATATATTTTTCGAGAAGCTCTCCTTGCTGAACAATAACATTCATTTCGCAAGTTTTAATTGTGATTTTAGGTAGTAAAGCTTTATCTACAATGCTACCCTCAAATGGCTCTTCAAAAGTAACAGTATCGCCTGCTACGGACTTAATAATTCCATACTGTGCCTCAGCTTCACCATCTACTGCCACAACGTCTCCAACGTCAAATCCTGCAGCACTTTTCAAACGATACTTACCTTTGCCTAAGTTTTCAAGTACTTGAGTCTTGCTAGTGCTTGCTGGCTCAAAATTCACTACAACGGAATTACCCCATGCCCCAGCACTCTTAGCTGAAATCTCAAGAGTATTTTCCTTCCCTTCCACACACTCTGCTTTAGCAACTTGTGCATCGGGTGGTACAACACGCATAACAAACGCACGTGTTCCTCCATTGATAAAGAAGTGATTTACTGCATGAGCCAAAAATCTGTAATCTCCAAACTCATTTTCATGGAGATACCCACCGAATTTTCTTGAAAAATCCGCAGGGCCAGTAACGAGGACGGGCGAGCCAATTGCAGGGCCTTTTTCAGCTAATCCAATAAAACCAGCTGTGCTTGTTCCCACGCCTTGCATTGGGGTAGGGCCACTGTCAAATTCCTCAACATAAACACCAGGAGATAAATACTCTGCCATAATTCTCTCGGTTCGTTACTAACTAAGTAGCAAGAACCTTTCAACTCCTTTCTAATTATCAAGATGCCAAGTAAACATATTTTTATTTAACATGCAAAATAGAGAAATGATTTCTAAGTTGCCGTTAATCTGTTTTGGAGCAAGTCATCTATGAGCTTGCGTAACTGTGCGATGTTCATTTTATCTATGTTTATATCTTTAAAATTTTTAAGTTTTCCGGTTTTAAGTTTTTTCTCTAGAAGCATCTTTGCTAACCTTCTAAGTAAAACTAAATCATCTGTGTATGAATTTGCCATTCTTTTTTCTCGAGTTACAGCTTCATCAGACTCAATAATTTTCCTAAGCCATCCTTTTTTCATCTTTCGAAGGAACTTGAAAATTTCTTTAACAAATTCAAAGTTGTCCTCCTTTTTCTCTTCTTGGATATCTCTAAGCAAATCGATTTTTTCATCAATCTTATGTTTTGTAGAAATAGATGCATTCGCTCTTGTTTCCTGTAGAGACTTTATTTTCTCAGTTTCAGTATTATCTTCATATAAGGGTTTATTTTGCTTATCAACAATTCCGTCGTTGTCTTCTTGGAATTTTTCAAGTTTGGCGGTTTCTTCATCGTACCTAAAACTTAGTTTGCTGGCCTTGAAATTCTTCTTTTTACCTTTCATTTCACCACCAAAATAAGTGTTGGGTGAGTCCAGTTTTCGAGTTGGAATTTTATAATCTCGCTTAACTTCATCCGGCACAAGGGAAAATATGATGTCCGTATTCTTTTTATATTTTTTGTACCCCACAGAGATAGTTCCAAACCGAGATTCAAAATATCCTAAATTATCAGGCGTTTCCCTAGATTTCTCCATTTTATTTGGAATTATTTTTGTTGCCTTGATGTTTTTCTTCAAGAATGCAACTTTAGAAGAAATGTCGTCCTGATACTTTTGCTTTGCTGTTTTGGCAGGTCCTGCGAAATTACTAGTGATATAAGTCTCCAAATTATTTATTCTAGCAATATCCCGCTTCTTAGACTTAATCTTTTTTTCGTCTTGATAAATTGCTCCCTTCATACGTAACTCCCCTTAGGTACACAATTTTTCTTTTAGTAGCTATATCATCCCTAAATTCAACCCTCTTTCCGAAAATCATAGACTGTTTAATTTCACTTTTCTACGATTTTTTGTTAATTAAAAAATTATAGATGTTAATTATCATATAATTTCTTATCTGCTGATAAAGTTTTGCTGTATTTTTACTATGCGGAGATATTATATCATGATAACAGCAATTTCTCCATTAATTTTCTACTAAATCATAGTTTTATTACTATTATTTATATAAAATTTTCATGTAAATCTTCAAAATGACAAATTTAGTCGTTAATATGTAGACCTCCAAGCAAACCAAAGCTTATAGAAAGTGCTTTATCTACTCTATTCATAGCTAACTTATCGGCAAATCCTCGTTTTTCTTTTAATCTTTGTTTATCGAGTGTTCTAATTTGCTCCAGAAGTACAACAGAATTCTTAGTTAATCCCGAAGAACCAGAAGAAATATTGATATGAGTGGGGAGCTCAGTTTTTGCGTCTTGACTCGTTATGGCAGCGGCAATTACAGTTGGACTGTATCTATTTCCTACATCGTTTTGAACTATTAACACCGGGCGTATTCCCCCTTGCTCAGATCCTACCACTGGGCTTAAGTCTGCATAAAAGATATCTCCTCGTTTGATGTCCATAAAATAAAACCTCCTAAATAAATTATAAGACAACCTTATTTTTTACCTTCAGAGAGTGTTTTAATCACTTAAATTTATAAAATTTGAAATAACAAAAAAACCACAGATAAATATCTGTAGTTTCAAAATAATCATATTAATAACTTTTAGTTTTCGCAGACCATAACCACCATCGATGCAACTACCCCCGGGAAAATTTTGACTTCAAATTTATATCCGCCATATCCCTTAATTGCACCTTCAGAAAGAACTATTTTATGTTTATCTATGTCAGTTCCAAAAGTGTTGTTGATTTCGGCAGCGATATCTTTTGAAGTCACCGCTCCAAATAGCTTACCTTCTTCTCCGCCTGCTCGAACTATTGTTATGGTTTTTTCATTAATTAGCTCTTTAACTTTTTCAGCATTAAGTTTTTTCAATTCGTTTTGTCTTTTAGCGGATTCTTGGCTGTCTTTAAGCTCTTTAACAGATTGAGAAGTAGCTTCTTTAGCTAAATTTTTTGGAAATAAAAAGTTTTTAGCATATCCGTCAGAAACTTTTACTACATCACCTTTTTTACCGCTTCCACGTACGTCACTTAATAATATAACTTTCATGTTTCATCTCTACCTTTCACTTAAACTTTAATTTGAATAAGGTTCTTTAATTTAAGTTCGGCCTCTTCCACGCTAATACCGGAAATATGTACGGCCGCCATGGTCTGATGCCCTCCACCTCCTAAAGATTCCATTATCAGTTGTACATTCACTTCACCCAAAGAGCGCGCTGATATATCGATTCCCTCGCTGCTCTCAAAAATCACAAACGATGCTTTTACATCTTTTATGCCAAGTAGTTCATCCGCAGCACGAACACAAGAAATATGGTGGCACGGACTACCTTCTTTATATTTTGCGATAGCACACCCCTTGAGGATGTATGTACTCTCTATTATTTTACATTTTATTTTATACATTTCCATAGAATCTGCAAACATTTTTTTTACTATTGCACTATCTGCACCTTTTCTCTTTAAGTAAGCTGCTGCTTCAAACGTTCTAACACCGCATCTTAGAGAAAAATTTTTGGTATCTAGCATTATACCCGCTAACAAACATTCCGCTTCCCATTTTTTAAGACAATTATTTGGAACATACTCGATAATTTCAGTAACCATCTCGCAAACTGACGACGCAAAAGGCTCATGAAAAAATATATCTGTATTTTTTATTTTATCAACTGTCATTCGGTGGTGATCTATAATAGCTGTGTTTTTAAACATATGGTATAGATTGTAGTTTTCCAAAAATTTCTCTGAATGGGTGTCCACAACTATCAAGAAAGATTTATCTGTTATCTTTGATATTGCCTCCTCGGGAGTTATTATATACTGAGGACTCACAAATTTCTCAATTATTTCAATCAGCGGCTTAGCCATGGATTTTTCTTTATCTAGAATTAGATATGTAGGTTTTTTCTCAACTCCTGAGCATATATTTCTAAGACCTATCGACGACCCTACACTATCAAAATCGGAAAATTTATGGCCCATTATAAACACTATATCACTAGATTTTATTTTTTCCCTTAAAGCTGTAGAAACCACCCTTGTTCTGACTTTGCTGCGCTTTTCTAATCCCGGAGATGTGCCTCCAAAAAATTCATATCCCTTTTCGGATTTAACAGCTACTTGGTCTCCTCCACGCCCTAATGCCATATTAAGTGCATTTTCTGCTAAAATTTTAGTTTTAACTATAGTTTTGGCAGGATAGCTAACACCGCAAGATAGTGTTGCGAACCTATGAGAATCTACTTTTATCTCATGAATCTGGTTTATAATTTCAAACTTTTGAGATATAAAATGCTTTAAATATTTCTCCTCAAATAAAAGTAAATACTTGCCATCTGATAGCTTTTTCAAAATTCCCTCAGATTCACCCATCCAGCTCGCAAGAATTGCCTCCACAGATACCAAAAACACTATACTCTCTTCTTCACTAACACTTTGAAATAGTTCTTCTTTGTTGTCGAACATAGCAAGGGCTACACAAATCCTAGAATCTGTATACTGCTTTTTTAAATCAAGATAATCCGTATTATCAAAGAAATAAAAAGCTAAAATATCATTCATTCTTTCAGCATTTACTAAAAATTTTCTTCCCTTGAATTCAATCTTTTTTCGAAATGGCGCTTCTAAATTAGAATCGGGTGCAAATAATTCGCTTATGTTTATATTTAAAATATTTTCGTCGTCTAAAAAAACTTCTTTGAATGTCTTATTATATAGAAGCACTTCTCCGTGAATATCTGTCAGTACCATCGGCAACGGAACAAGTTCTAAAACTTTAAGATTATCTTCATCCATAAACATTCTTACCGATTTAGAAACACATATCAAGTAATCGATGTAATTCCTAAGCAGAAAAAATATCGCAATTCCTATGATGAGCGTAACCGAAAAATTCACCGCGAACAGCATACGGCTAAACAGCAACATTGCAAAATTCATAATACAGGCTGTTAAAAATATTGCAGCAAAGGCCGTATACATATAAGTTTTAATTCGTTTCATAAATCCTACCACCTCTTGGCATTTAAATACCAAAACGCTTCTTATTAAACTTCCATTATAATCGGCAAAATAACTGGATTTCTTCTCGTTCTGCCATGGAATAATCTATAAAGCTCATCTCTAACTTTAGTTTTGATAACACTCCAATCTCTAGTTTTTTGGTTAGCACAGCTTTCAAAAACTTTCAAAGCTACACGTTTGGCTTCGGCCATTAACCGCTCAGATTCTTTAACATAAACAAATCCACGTGAAACTATATCCGGACCAGCAATAATGTGTTTATCAATTGAATCTAGCGTTGCAACCAATACGATAAGGCCATCTTCACCGAGATGCTTACGGTCACGCAAAACTATACTTCCTACATCCCCAACGCCTATACCATCAACTAAAACCAACTCCACAGGTACCTGACCCACTTTTTTCATAGTACGCCTGTTGATTTCAAGCACGTCGCCGGTTTCTCCAACATAAACATTTTTACTTGGCATCCCCATTGAGGTTGCGAGTGAAGCGTGTTTTATCAAGTGGCGTCTCTCACCATGAACAGGAATAAAGTATTGAGGTTTTAGCATACCTTGCATTATTTTTAGTTCCTCTTGGCACGCATGACCTGAAACGTGAATTTCATACATCGATTCATAAACAACCTCGCAGCCAAGCCTCATAAGTTCATTGATAACCGCTCCAACTGTTTTTTCGTTCCCTGGAATTGGAGTTGCCGAAATAATGATAAAGTCTTCAGGGCCAACTTCAACCTTTTTATGTTCTGAAAAAGCCATCCTATGAAGCGCTGACATCGGTTCTCCTTGGCTTCCAGTGGTTATTAAAACTACTTCGTGCTTAGAATACCGCGTAATTAAATCTATATCAATTATCAGACCATCAGGTGCGTGGATATAGTTTAGTTGCTGAGCAATCGCAACATAGTTCAACATGCTACGCCCTGAAAAAGCCACTTTTCTACCGGTCTTAGCTGCACAATTTATAATTTGTTGGAGCCTTCCTATATTAGATGCAAAAGTTGCAATTATAATTCTCTTGTTCCCGGCCTGTTGAAAGAGTCTTTCAAATGATTGATCTATTTTCTTTTCAGTCATCGTATACCCCGGGCGCTCAGCATTAGTAGAATCCGCCATGAATGCAAGCACGCCCTCTTTGCCAAGTTGCGCAAAACGAGCTAGATCAATCATCTCACCACGAGAAGGTGTGCAATCGATTTTGAAGTCACCCGTATGAACTATAGTCCCGGCAGGAGTTTTTATTGCCAATCCCACAGCATCAGGGATAGAGTGATTAACATGTATGAATTCTATATCCATACAACCCAAAGAAATGTGTGACCCCGGCATTACGATGTTAAGTTTGGCACTGCCAAGCAACCTATGCTCTTTAAGTTTGCTGCTGATAAGTCCAATTGTTAATGGAGTAGCATAAATCGGGACATTTATTTTTCTCAAAAGATATGGTATAGCACCTATGTGATCTTCATGACCATGAGTAATTACCAAACCTTTTATCTTATCTTTATTTGATTCTAAGTAGGAAAAGTCCGGTATAACTAAATCTATACCAAGCATCTCGCCGTCAGGGAACGACATCCCGCAGTCAACTATAACAATTTCATTATCGCACTCAAAAGCAGTTATGTTTTTACCAATCTGGTTCAATCCTCCTAAAAACACTACTTTCACGGATTTAGCAGGGTCTCCGGGTATAACTCTCTGGTTAGGAATTGGGGATGATGCACTGTTTTTGCTACGCTTTCTGCTAACTGACGTACTATGATTTCGGCTTTTATTTGAATTACCTTCAGAACTATCCGGCTCAAACTTTTTCAAAACTACTGTATTTGTTTTTGCTTCTGGATTATAATTCTTAATAACCACCTTTCTGTTTCTTGAATTTTCAATTGTCTTTTTTATAGGTTTTTTTGATTCTTCTTTTACTTTTTCTAACATTACGAATTACCTCTCAATCTTTCATTAAATTTGATAAATAAAATAATCTCAAGTTCAATAGCTCAATACGAGTGAACTCTTCAACATGTATATAAAAATAAATCCGAACAACAAACTAAATACAAACAACGTACGTCAAGCATTAAAGCCTATTATATATCCATTTAGATTATATGTCAATGAATCTTCATCATCCAAATAATATTGTCAAAAGGAGAAAATATATGAAAAATATCGAAATTTTTACAGATGGTGCTTGCAGTGGTAACCCTGGTACTGGAGGTTGGGGAGCAATTCTTAAGTATAAAAATATGGAAAAAGAAATTTCCGGTGCTGAAAAAAATACCACGAATAATCGCATGGAACTGATGGCTTTTATTAAAGCCTTAGAAATTTTGAAAGAGCCTTGCGTGATTACGGCATACAGTGATTCTAAATATTTATGCGATGCTTTATCAAAAAATTGGTTACAAAACTGGATTAAGAACAATTGGAGAAAAAGTGATAACAAACCTGTAGTTAATGTAGATCTTTGGCAAAGGCTAGTAGAAATTATGCGTACTCATGAAATTAAATTAATTTGGGTTAAAGGCCATGCAGGGCATCCGGAAAATGAACGGTGTGATAAATTAGCCACCACAGCAATAAAGAATTTAAAATAGAGATGCATACAACTGCATCTCCTAAAGTTTATACTAATTCTTCTGAATATTATGTTTGAAAGTTGGAACAATTTTCATCAACATTTTTTCTATTTCTGAATAAATTCCACTGGCAGCAATTTCCCTTAACTTTTCGATATCCTGCTTAAAAACGCTTTCGTCAAGCTCTATAGGATTTCCAATATATATTTTTTTGCTTTTAGTTTTGCGAATTCCCTCTTCTTCTAACAAAAGTTCTTCGTAAAGTTTTTCTCCCGGGCGTAACCCCACGTATTCTATTTTTATATCTTCATGAGGCACGAATCCCGAAAGGCGTATTAAATTTTCCGCTAAACTTTTTATCTTAACCGGCTCACCCATATCCAGTACGAAAATTTCTCCTCCTTTGGCAATTCCTCCCGCAGTGAGCACCAAAGATACTGCTTCAGGTATAGTCATAAAGTATCTGATTATGTCGGGATGAGTTACAGTAACCGGCCCCATACGCTTTATTTGCTCTTCAAAAAGCGGTATAACAGAACCATTTGACCCAAGCACATTTCCAAACCTAACTGCTACGAATTCGGTATTTGAGTGCTTGTTTTTGAACTGAATAAGCATCTCACAAATTCGTTTGGTTGTCCCCATTATGTTTGTGGGATTAACAGCTTTATCAGTTGAAATTTGAACGAATCTACTTACTCCATACTTATCCGCACATTCCAAAAGATTTAAAGTCCCAAACACGTTATTCTTAACCGCTTCTTCTGCGTTTTTCTCCATCAAGGGAACGTGTTTATGAGCAGCCGCATGAAATACAACATCTATTTTTTCTTTTGCAAATAACCTTTCCATTTGGTCTTTATCACAGATAGTTGATATCTCAACCGACATGTTAAGCGTATTCTTATGCTCTCTTTTAAGCTCTTGTTCAATATCGTACGCTCCGTTTTCATAAACGTCCAGAAGTATAAGCTTACGCGGAGAGATTTTAGCTATTTGCCGGCAAAGCTCAGACCCTATAGAACCTCCAGCTCCCGTAACCAAAACAGTTTTTCCTATAAGGTAACTTCCATACTGTTGTTTATCGAATATTATAGTTTCTCGCCCGAGAAGGTCCTCTACTTTTATTTTTCTCATCGCCGAAGAGATAGAAGTGCCTGAAGTTACAACCTCATAAATATTAGGTATGATCCTTACCTCTAGAGAAGTTTTGGCACAGATATCAAGAATTTTCCTGCGATCCTTCGAGGAAATAGAGTTTATAGAAAATAAAATTACCTCCGCACCAAGTTTTTCGCAAATTTCAGGGATCTCCTTCGTTGAGCCTTCTACTTTCACTCCCATGACTTTACGCCCTATCTTTTCGCCATCGTCATCTACTATTCCCACGGGCAAATACTTGTTAGCTGAATATTTAGATATCTCTCTCAAAACCGTAGCTGTGGACTCTCCTGCTCCTATGATAAGCATTCTTTTTTTATCTTTGATTTCTTCGTCTGAAACATTATCTATTAGCCTATTAACCCTATAAAGAATTCTAAACATAAAAATACCTAGTGTAGATGTTAAACCAAAGATAGTATAAACCCTAAGTGTTAATTTAAATCCGCCCACCATACTCACTATGAAAAACAAAAAATTGGCACAAAAAGTGGCCATGCCACCATAAAAGAAATCTTCGATGTCAGCATAACGCCAAATTTTATCGTATAGTTTGAAAGCAATAAACACAAAACTAAAACACAAATTAACAGCTAAAATATTTTGCCAAAAATTTGAAACTTCAGAAACCACAAATAAGTTGTTTCTATTTATTGCTAAAGAAATATAGAAAGAGAAATTCCAAATTATAAAATCACAGAAAAACAAAGCATACTTCCTATACCTTTTAACAAATCTCCAAATAGTATTTTTTATCTCTTCCATATTTCATTCCCTTGCTTCAAAAATAAATCTCATCTAGTTTTCCCAGATTCTCACTTTAAAATTAGTCTGTGTTAAAAATTCTATCTCCAGCGTCGCCAAGTCCGGGGAGTATATATCCATGAGAATTTAAATCTCTATCACAGCCTGCGCAGTAAACTGAAACGTCGGGATGAGCATTTTTCAAACTCTCAATTCCTTGAGGAGATGCCAAGATACACATAAATTTAATTGACTTTGGATTTCTCTTTTTTACAAGTGAAATTGCGTCTATAGCCGTTCCGCCTGTTGCAAGCATTGGATCTAGAATAACAATTTCTTCATCTTTCTCAGCTGCTGGAAGCTTCGAATAATACTCCACAGGTTTTAAAGTTTCATGGTCTCTATAAAATCCAAGATGACCCACTTTAGCCGTTGGAATCATTTGAACTGCACCATCTACCATACCAAGACCAGCTCGGAGAATAGGTATAAACATAATTTTGTTTCCATTTATCATGCCAAATTTAGCAACCTCTAGCGGAGTTTCAACTTCAACTTGTTTAGTCTCGAGATTTTTCATTGACTCATAACACATAAGCATTGTGATTTCAGATATTAAATCCCTGAATTCTTTATGGCCAGTTTTTTTATTCCTTAGAATTGCAAGTTTATGCTGAATCAAAGGATGATCATCTAAAATGTTTATATTTTCATTTGTTATCATATTTGTTTCCTCCCAGATTTTACCAATATTTTTCAATTTCTGAAATTTGATTTACTCTTATTTGATGTCTGTTGCCTTCAAATGGTGTGCTTAAAAAAGTATCTACTATTTTTTCAATTTCTTCTGATGTAACTATCCTAGCACCAATGCATAAAACATTAGCATCGTTATGGCTTCGGCTAAGTTTTGCGGTATTTACGTCATTGCAAACAGCAGCACGGATACCTTTAACTTTATTCGCTACTATACACATTCCTATACCAGAACCGCAAATTAAAATTCCTTTTTCACTTTTACCTTCAGCCACTTCCTGTGCAACAGCTTTTGCTATCAACGGATAGTCGCACGATTCCTCACTTTGAGTTCCGAAATCCTTAAACACCTTTAAGTGTTTTTTGAGCTTTTCTTTGGCTAAAAAGCCCGCGTGATCTGCACCAATTGCTATCATAACAAGTCCCCTAAATTTTATTTTGTTGAAAGTAGCCTTTCCGCTTGCGATACCCTTAAATACTTAGGTTTTATTTCCTCAGCACTCACAATTTGGTTTTCTCCTAAAGATTCCAGGGCTGCAAGTCCCACCATAGACGCTCTGATATAGCGTTGGCAGTCAGGCATTAATTCAACTCTTAAATTATAATTTTGACCTAAAGTATTGTAACACATTTCTGCTCCGTCGCCAACTAATTTTATTTCTTGGTTGTAAGTTTCGAGTATTTTTCCAAGCTCATCAATAGAAATTGCAGAGTCTTCAAAAATTCTAGTTAAATTTTTTTTATCAGATTTGAAAGCTGCGCAGTAAACTTCACCCCTTCTGGCATCCATACACGGCACAACAATCCCCCCCTGGGCTCTCGAAGCATATGCAGCTGCAAGCAACGAAGATACTCCCACGCATTTTTTACCTACTCCAATTGCCATCCCTTTAATTGTTGCCATACCAATCCTAAGTCCAGTAAAAGAGCCTGGGCCTTGCGTTACGGCAAAAAGGTCGATATCTAGCAGGCACAATCCCAAACTTTTAATCACAGCATCTATCATCGGTGCAAGAGTTTGGCTGTGGGTCAGACCAGCATTGATATAGAATTCAGCTAAAATTTTTTTCTCTTCAAGTACAGCAACTGAAGCCGTAATGGATGAAGAATCAACCGCTAATACCTTCAATTTAAATCTGCTCCTTCTATAGTTATAATTCTTGAATTTTCACCATTTTTTTCTATTTTTATTTTTATAGTTTGCTTTGGCAAATACTTATCTACATTTTCACTCCACTCTATTATGAATACCCCTTCTCCGAGATAGTCAAAAAAACCAGTTGACTCCAAGTCCTCCAGTGAAGCTATTCTATACATATCAAAATGATACAGTCTAACTTTAGAGCTTTCATATTCATTTAGAATTGCAAACGTTGGACTACATACTTTATTCTTTAAATTAAAAAAGTCAGCTATTCCTCTAGTCAAAGTAGTTTTGCCTGCACCTAAGTCACCATAAAAAGCTATTACTTCATTTCCCTTCAGTTTAGAAGCTATCTGTTTACCCAAATTTTCTGTTTGAGAAGATGATTCACTATAAAACTTCATTTTCATACCTCCTTTTGAAACCTGATTCACATAAGTTTACTTAAAAACTTATTTATTCGGGGATTTTCAGAATTTTCAAAGATTTGATTTGGAGTGCCGTCTGCAAGAATTTTCCCTTCGTCTATGAAAAGAACCCTTGTGGCCACTTCTTTTACAAAACTCATTTCATGAGTGACGAATATCATAGTCATTCCTTGTGAAGCAATATCCATCATAACTGAAATCACTTCTTTTATCATCTCAGGATCTAGCGCTGAAGTAGGTTCATCAAACAGCATAATTTTTGGCTTCATAATTAGTGCCCTAACTATTGCAACACGTTGTTTTTGGCCACCTGAAAGTCTTGAAGGATAAAAATTTTCCTTTCCTTTGAGCCCCACTTTTTCCAACAGCTCAATTGCTATTTCTTTAGCCTCTTTTTCTTTGTATAATTTTAAGCTCACCGGTGCAAGCGTAATGTTCTGAAGGACAGTCAAATGGGGGAATAAATTAAAATGCTGAAATACCATACCCATTTTTTGACGAAGCTTATCGATATTAAACTTAGGAGAAATTATACTTTTTCCTTCAAATTCTATTTCACCACTTGTGGGAACTTCAAGTAAATTAAGACATCTCAGCAAAGTACTTTTCCCAGAGCCCGACGGACCAATTATCCCTACACGCTCGCCTTTTTTAAATTCAACATTTATTCCATTTAGTATGCGAATTTTTCCCATTTGAAATTCTTTATAAAGATTTTTAACTTTTATCATTTGTTTTAAACTTCCTTTCCATGGAGCCAAGAAGTAAAGTTAGAACAGAAACTAAAACAAAATATATTATCGCCACACTCAAAAGAGGTACGAGCGGTTGATAAGTGTTACTCCTGATAATATCTCCTGCACGCGATAAGTCAACAACTCCTATAAATCCTGCAACGGACGTCTCTTTTATGAGCTGTATGAATTCATTCATTAGGGTGGGTAAAATATTTCTGAATGCTTGAGGAAGTATAATTTTGCTCATTGTAAGGCGCTCGCTCAAGCCTAAACATCTTCCAGCTTCATATTGTCCGGGGTCTACAGCATTTATTCCAGCTCTGATTATTTCCGAAACATATGCTCCCGAATTAATCCCGAACGTCATCATAGCCACAGCCACTTTGTTCATTCCACTGGAGGAAAAAATTATATAATGTGAAACAAATAGCTGTATCACAACCGGAGTACCACGAATAACTAAAACATAAATTTTAGATATAAATTTAAGAACTTTAACCGCTACACTTTCACTACGGCTAGCACTAACCAGTGCAACCCCAACACCAAGAATAATTCCTATAATCAAAGCTACGCAAGTTATTTCAATAGTGTTGGCCAGACCTCTCAAGATAATAGCATAGCGCTGCTTGTTTACGAGATTATTATATATTTGAGATTTTAAATCTTCGCCTTTCCCCTCCAGAGACGAAACATACTTTTGAACAATCCTATCTATTTCACCGCTTTTTACCATATCCTCTAAAATGTTGTTTATTTCACCTAGCATTTCAGTTTCACCTTTCGCCACGGCTATTCTGTAACTTTCTTCGAAAAGCGGTGTACTTAATGCCCTAATTGAATCTCCAAGCATTCCATTAAGCTTTTGAGCGGGTAAATCGTCAACGATTATAGCATCCAGCTCCCCACTAATGATATCGCTTGAAGCGTCGGAGATTTTATTATATCTTACAATCTCAGAATTTTTATAATTTTCAGAGCAGTATATATCTCCAGTTGTGCCAAGCTGAACACCTAGTTTCTTATTATTTAAGTCTTCCGAAGATTTTATAGTGCTGTTTTTAGGTACTAAAACTAATTGCTTTGCCACATAATATGGATTTGAAAAATCAACGCTTTTAGCTTTTTCTTCACTTTTACTCATCCCTGCTATGGCAAAGTCGCAGTTACCATTGATAAGCTCCAAAACCAGTGCATCAAAGGAAACATCATTCATTTTAAGCTCTACACCTAAATGCTTTGCTATCTGTTTTGCTATATCTATATCTATCCCCAGAATTTCCTCCCCTTCACGGAATTCAAATGGCATAAATTCAGCATTTGTTGAAACTTTAATATACCCTCTTTGTTTAATTTCCTGAAGGCTTGCACCAAAAACTTTTCCGAAAACAATCATTCCGAAAAACAAAACCACGCTTAAAAATTTTAAAAACTTTTTTTCCATATTTTTATCCTTTTTCATTATGTTTAATTCTTGTGTTTTCTGCTGTAAAAATAGGGTACTAAGGTTGTGGCAACATTTTCAAATTTTCGGAGTTCTTGCTCGATAAAGAAAGTCGTTTGGTTGTGGTAAATCTCATCTAATATACCACTTCCGCTTATTCGAGTTAGTACTACTGTTAAATTTTCACCTGGAGTAAGTTCTGCACGACGACCATCCACATACTTTATTATTTTAGCAACTATATCTCTATAAGGAGTGTAAATTATAGTTAAAGGCACACCCATTTTAAGTTCTTCCCACTGATGCTTTAAAGTTTCAGTTTCTTCTTCAGATACCGAGACATGCAAAACTGTAACGTTAGAAGTTATTTTGTTTGCATAATCAAAAGTTTTTAGTGCTGCACGATTTATCTTATTAACAAGCACAACACATGGAAAAACGTCCGAACTGGGACTTTCTTTGTAGTGGTATTCCCACCCCAACATACTGATACCCTTTAAAAATTTTAAATAATGCTTTTGAGTAGAAGACATAAACCACATCATCAAAGGAATTAATATTAAGAGCACCCAAGAGCCATGTATGAACTTGGTAGTAAACACTACTATAGAACCTATAAAAGTTACGAGTGCACCAAATCCATTTATTAACGATTTATATTTCCACCCTTCTTCTTTGGATTTTATCCATTTTACAAACATACCAAATTGAGAGATAGTAAATGAAATAAAAACTCCAACTGAATAGAAAGGTATCAAACGATGAGTGTCAGCATTAAAAGCAATTAGTAACAAAGAACTAACAATAAAAATAAACATAATACCGTTTGAAAAGCTAAGTTTAGTTCCCCTTTGAGAAAATTGCCTAGGCATATAGTGGTCTTTTGCAAGAATAGATAACAGTATAGGTAGTCCACTATAAGAAGTGTTTGCTGCAAGAAGTAAAATTAGAGAAGTTGTAATTTGCAAGGCATAAAACATTATCCCATTGCCAAAAATTGCAGTAGCCATTTGTGAAAGCACAGTGGTCTCTTCGAGTGGATACGCTTTGATGACCGTGGCTAAAAAGCTCGTTCCGCCAAATATGAAAACTATTATCCCACCCAACATAAAAAGAACGTGTCTAGCGTTTTTTTGGCAAGGCTCTTTGAAGCTAGGAATTGCATTACTAACCGCCTCAACGCCCGTTAAAGCTGAACATCCCGATGAAAACGCACACAAAAATACCGCTAAACTCATACCTTGAAGATTACCTGAAATGATATGTGAAATTTGCTCAGGAGAGTATTGAATAGGCTCTAATGTGCCGGAGAAGAATCTAACAATTCCTGTAAAAATTAAGGTTATCATACAAAATATAAATGCATATGTGGGTATGCCGAAAATCTTAGATGATTCCCCTATACCTCGTAAATTTATAAAAGTTATCACACCTACGCAAACCAAAGAAATTATTATTCTATACGGCTCTAAAGATGGGCAAACAGCTAAAATCGCCGCTGTAGAAGAAGATACACTTACCGCTACAGTCATTATGTAGTCTATCACAAGACATGTTGCCGCCAATAAAGAAGCATTTCTACCAAAATTTTCTTTAGATACCACATATGCGCCCCCACCATCGGGATAGTGATTTATAATCTGTGAATATGAAAAAATTAATATAAGCAAAAGCAATATTATCGGCAAACTTACAAGCCCAACATAATTAACCGCCATAAGCCCTAATGCAGGCAATAAAGACATTAAAATTTCCTCCACAGCGTACGCCACGGATGAAACCGCATCACTTGCCAAAATAGGCAAGCCCCAAAACCTAGAGAGTTTTTCGTTTTTTAACTGATCATCTTTCAAGGGATTTCCTAAAAGAAATTTTTTCAAATTTTTTAAATTTTCCACGTTTTAGCATCTCCATCCTTGCTTATTTTGAATAAAAATTAAAATACCGACTAATGTTACCATAAAATTATTAAATATCCAAGTCATGAGATAGGAGCATTTAAAATCAAGCCTTTAATTCATTTAGTAACCTCAATATTTCTGCTCTTCTTTTTTCCGTAAGCTTAGTGTTTATTATCAACTTGCCCTTTTCATTTACAGTAAGGATCATGCCTTCTCTAGCACCCCTAGGTAAATTTTTTGGAGAAATAATCCACTCTTCCCCGTTTTCATCCTCACAGACCGCTATTCCGCTCTCCTCAATTCTATCTACTGCTAAAAATTCCATGAACTCCTCCTCGCATTTAAAATTTATTTTTCTGTTGTAACTTTTAAATTTTTACCGTCCGTAAGCATTACGATCGTGCCGTTTAAGTCCGTACGATAGATATTTTTACAGTATTTGCTTATCCTGTTTATAACGTCCTGTTTGGGTAAATTATTTCTATCAGGTGCTACGGAAACCACCGCGTACTGTGGAAGTACATTGGCTAAAAAGTTTTCTCCACTTGAAGTTCTGCTACCATGATGTCCAACCTTTAGCACCGTAGACTTCAGGTCGTATCCTTTTTCTAAAATTTCGTTTTCCTCTAATTTTTCAGCATCTCCAGTGAAAAGGAAACTTATATCTGAATATTTTATTTTTAAAACCACAGAATTGTTATTTATATTGGTATCGTTGGAAATAGGTCCGAAAAACTCAATTGCCATATCTCCCAAATTAAGATTTTTTCTACCTTTCGTAGACTCAACTTTAACATTTTTTTCTTTTAGAGCTTTCAGCATTTTTTCATACGACGTACTAACAGGGATAATTTCATTTGGAACTTGCGGTTGAATAAATTTATCAACTTTGAATTCTCGAATTACTTCTGCCATCTGACCTATATGGTCTCTATGAGGATGAGAAACTACAACTAAATCCAATTTTGAAACGCCTTGTCTTTTGAGATACTCCACAACCACATTCGTAGGTTCTCTATCTGCAGCATCGATTAACATATTATATTCTCCGCATTTGATGTACGCACAGTCTGCTTTGCCTACGTTTAAAAAATGTACGGACATTTCGTATTTATTATTTCCATCGATTTCTTTAGGTACGTAATCGGAAATTCCAATATTTTTAAATACGGTTCGCCAGTTGAGATTTTCTATGTTGTTATAGCTCATGAACCCCGAAATTAAGACCATCACTAAAAACGATATCCAATACTTAAGGCCTTTTTTCATGCTTTTAAATTTTCTTCTTTTCTTCTTCAAGTAAATTTTCCTCCAGCTTAGTTTACATCTGATTTGTTCATGTTCATTTCTAAGAATTGTTGATAGTTTATGAGAACCTGTCTGGGTTTAGAGCCCTCATGCGGCCCTACGATCCCCATTTGTTCCATTTCGTCAACCAAACGCCCTGCACGAGCATAACCCACACGCAATCTACGCTGAAGAAGTGAAGTAGAAGCTTGTCCTGCCTCAACAACACATTTTATTGCTTCTTTCATCATGGGGTCCATATCATTATCTGAAGTTTTCTCTGCTCCGATATTTTCTTTAATTGAATTTTTCTCAATTTCATCAACAATACTATCGTCATAATTGCTGTTTTGAGAAGTCTTGATAAACTTTATAACCTTTTCTATTTCTTTATCCGTAACGTAGCACCCTTGAACTCTTATGGGCTTAGATGATCCCGCAGGCGAAAAGAGCATGTCACCCCGCCCGAGCAATTTTTCTGCTCCGCTCATATCCAAGATGGTACGTGAATCTATTTGAGAAGAAACCGCAAGTGCAATACGACTGGGAATGTTGGCTTTGATTATACCTGTTATAACGTCAACCGATGGCCTTTGCGTTGCAATAACTAGATACATTCCCGCTGCACGAGCCATCTGAGCTAAACGGCAAATGTAATCTTCAACGTCATTTGGAGCCACCATCATTAAATCCGAAAGCTCATCTATAATTATAACTATTTGAGGCATCTTTTCTAAAACTTCGCCATCTTTTCCCATAGCTCCCGGAGAATTTTCCACGAATTCATTGTATGATGAAATATCGCGAACATTATTTTCTGCAAACCGTTTGTATCGTTCGATCATTTCATTAACTGCCCATCCCAAAGCACCTGCAGCTTTTCGGGCATCGGTTACAACTGGGACGAGTAGATGTGGAATCCCGTTATAAATTCCCAGCTCAACTACTTTGGGGTCAATCATCAGTAATTTAACTTCACTTGGCGAAGAATTGTAAAGCAAACTGATAATAAAAGAGTTTATACAAACGGATTTTCCCGAACCTGTGGAACCGGCTATCAGTAAGTGAGGCATTTTTGCAAGATCCGCTACCGTTACCTCTCCAGAAATGTCTCTACCTAACACAACAGTAAGTTTACTTTTAGCATTTTTAAACTCAGGAGAAGTAATCAGCTCCCTCACGCCTACCATACTTATTACTTTGTTTGGAATCTCAATTCCAACTGCTGCTTTCCCGGGTATAGGAGCTTCTATTCTAACTCCCGATGCAGCCAAATTTAAAGCGATATCATCTGAAAGAGTAGTTATTTTACTAATTTTAACCCCTGATGCCGGCTGAAGTTCATATCTGGTTACTGCCGGACCTCTGCTTATGTCTACAATTCGGGTTTGAACGTTAAAGCTTTTTAAGGTGTCTACCAAGATTTGACCGTTGCTGTTTAGCTCGGTACTTATATCTTCTTCCTTGGGGACAACCGGCTTATTTAGAAGCTCCACAGACGGAAAAATGTATTCTTCTCCTTCAGAACTTTGCTTTTTCGGGCGTTCAAATTCTTTTGCTTTGGAAGACTCTTCTGATTCAGATGTGGCCTCCGACTCAATTTTATTGTTTTTTACTCTCGATAAAAATTTTTCGGTTACTTTTGAAATATCTTCCACCACGGATTTGCTTTCCACAGCAGGTACTTTAGCCGTATCTTCTTTTGGTTTTTCAAACTTAGACTCTTGAATAGTAGAAGTGTGTGGAATTTCATTAAATTTAGCTTCTGAATTTTCCTTAAATTTAAGTTTGCCTATTTTCTCTTTGATAATTAAAAACGGCCTTGAGATAATGGCAAAAAATTGAATCAACGAAGTTTGAGTAAGAATCAACGAACATAAAACCACAATTAATAAATCCGTTATCCTAGCACCTATCGTCCCAAATGCCCAGATCAACATTGCCCCTAATAATCCTCCCAGGAGTCCGGAGCCAAAATCTAATTTGGAAGCTCTGTAGCACTCCCAAACATAACTAAACCAATTTGATGTTTGACCTTCAGAAAGGGGGATTGAAAATACGTAAAAAAGTGAACAAATTAGTAAAATTAAAAAAACTAAAAGTCCAGTGCTCATTCCTTTGTAGCGAGCTTTCTTCTCCATTGCTACCATCCATGAAACGTATCCCAAAGCTACCGGAATTACAATAGATCCTATTCCAAATAAACCTAAAATAAACTTATGTAAATGAAACCACAAATTCTCCCCTGGAATCACGACCAAGAAAAATAAAAGTATAGAGATGAAAAAACCTACCACAGATAAAATACCATTTTCACATCCACTGGCGTCGCTTTTGGTAGGAGATTGCTTGGAAGGAGGTTTCTTAACCTTATAGGACTTGGAAGTTCTTTTTTTAGTGTTTGTTCCTTTAGTTTCCTTCATAATTTACAAAGACACTCCAGTGAAAATATTAACTCCCATAAATTTTTCAACCACGCCTATCACAACTGAAATAAGCCCGACTATGAAAGTGTATACCACGAATATCATCATTTTGTCGGTTTTTAAAAGCCATTTGAACACTTTGATAGATAAAAATCCCACAACCGCTGAAACAACCATTCCTATCATCACAGGAGTTAAGTCAATAGAAGAAATTAAATCTTGTTCAAAAGCTTCTTTTAGTTCCAAAAGTGAAGCGGCAACTATTGCAGGAATTCCTAAGATAAATGAATAATCAAGTGCGGTTTTTTTGTCAACTCCACGCATAAGACCTGTAGAAAGCGTAGAACCCGAACGCGAAATCCCCGGAAAGATAGCTGCTATTAGCTGGGTAATTCCTATCCATAAAGAATCCATATATGTCATATTCGTTCGGCCTAAAACAAGCTCACCGCCTTTGCAATTTACATCTCTAACTTTAACGCTCTTCACCGCATTTATACCCTTCTTGAGCATAAAACTTGTGAATAGCAAGAAAATTCCAACGATCAAAATGTTACTATCCGCAGAAAGTTCCTCGGCAACGTCCTTAACGCTCATTCCGCTCCCAGGAACGGGTAAAAATAACAGAAACAAAGGCAATAAACCAATTACTAAGGAAATTATTTTCCTCTCATCGTCTGTTGTGGAATTTAATTTAAATTTACCACCAAAAATTTTAGCTATCATTTTGAAAAACGCACAAATAAGCTCTAAGATTTCTTTTCTGTAAACCGCTAAAACTGCTATTAAAGTACCGATATGAAGCATAACATTAAAAAATAAATTATTTTCCCTAACTCCTAAAATATGCTGGGAAATCAGTAAGTGACCACTACTGGAAACCGGCAGAAACTCGGTCAACCCTTGAACTATACCTTGAATAATTGCATCAAAAATACTCATTTACAACTGCTCCTTATATTTTTTAACTACTTATGATTGTATGATGATTTTATAGTTTAAATTATAATTATAATAATTTCAAATAAATAATACAGACTGTGTGAAAAATTACAATCATACAGTCTGTTATTTTTTTCTGAAATCTTGTAAAGTTGTTCAATTGCTTCAGCCAACGTCCCGCATTTATCTATAAGGCCTTCTTTTACTGCTTCTTCTCCTTCAACAACACTTCCGATATCTAAAGCCATTTGCTCTGTGTTCATACAAAGTTCATAAAACCTTTTTTTAGAAATTTTAGAATTCTCTACCACAAAATTGGCAATTCTTTCCTGCATTCTTTTGAAATACTCAAACGACTGAGGGCTTCCTAAAACCATACCCGTGGTTCTCACTGGATGGATAGTCATAGTGGCGGATTTAGCAATAAAAGATTTATCAGTGCATACCGCCAGCGGTACTCCAATTGAATGACCTCCCCCGATGACCATCGAAACACTAGGCTTTTTCATACCAGCAATCAATTCGGCAATAGCAAGTCCGGCTTCGATATCTCCACCAACAGTGTTCAAAAGCAAAAGTAAACCTTTTATTTTAGGGTCTTGCTCAATGGCAACTAGCTCTGGTATTAGATGCTCATATTTTGTGGTTTTGTTTTCTGAAGGCAAACAAGTATGACCTTCTATTTGCCCTATAATTGTAAGACAGTAAATCTTTTCGTTTTTCTTTCCAGTTATGACGGAACCTATATTTTGTATCCTCTCATACTGTTTTTCGCTACCGGTTGGTGCTTTTTCTCCAGGATTTGACTCATTATCTTTATTTGACCCAAAATTTTGGTTTTTACGTGTATTTTTCTCCATAAGATACCCCCTAATTTTTATTTTTAAAGGACCAACTGAGGGTATTATTTGAAAATTAGAGGCCAATATTCTATAAATAATATCAAAAATTATAAATTCTCTTGACTAATTTGTGAGTTTATAATAAAATCAATATTGGTTCACGTTGTGATGGTGAATTTTAAACAAAGTTTGCTTGTTTGGACAGTTCATTTTATGTGAAACAATTAAATTTTAAGAAAGGAGGTCAAAAATATGGAAATAAGTTCAAACTCTTTAAAGCTATTAGGAATGCTCAATGCAGATAAAGAGAAATTATCTCGGCTCAGAAGTTTAGATAATCCCGAGAGCATGTACGCCTACTTTAAAACCTTGATTCCAGAATACACCAAAGAAGAATTTACAGAATTTGTAAAAATCATGTCACACTTGAGCCTTCGGAATTCCAATTCTAACACATCCCTTGAACTAGACGAGCTAGAACTAGATAAAATTGGTGGTGGAGGTGATATAGACTTTGATTACGGTATTAAGGTTATGAATTCTTTTGATGAGGGATTTAAAAGTATGCAACACACAAATGAAACTATCCTACAAGTAGCACAAATGATGAAAGGTCTTACCACAACACTTTTTAGTAGTAAAAAAGAGGAAAAAAAATAATTTTAAGTAAAGAAGGGGTTTAAAATGGAAATAAAAAAATTTAAATGCTTTGTCCTAGCAGGATTATTGGTTGGAGGTTTATGTGCTTGCGGAAATCAAAATAACAATAACTCTTCAAACAATAACAACTCTAACACTTCTAACAATGCAGTGTCTCAGGAAAGTTTAGTTTCTTCTCACACACCTGAAGCAATAAAAAACCGTGCAGAATTGCTCGTAGGTGTTAAGGCGGGAAGTTATGAATTTTTCAAAGATAAAGATCAAAATGATGCGGGTTATGTAATACCCTTTGCAAATGCAATTGCAAAAGACATCGGCGAAGATGTTTCAATAAAACTTATTGAAAAGAATGAAGAAGACTTACTTAACTCGCTAGAAAAAGGAGAAGTTGACATTGCGATAGCTTCTCTGCAGTTAACACCAGAACTTAAAAATCGCTTCACATTGAGTACTTCTTATTGGCCTTGGGAAGTTGGAACAGCTTCAACATATGTTATGAATAGCAACAAAGAAAAATTTAATACTTACAGCACATTCACAAATGCGAAAGTTGCAGCAGTTAAAGGAACACCAGAAGAATCTTATGTATCCACTCATCTCCCCTCTGCAACTCTGACTACTTGCGAAAGCATAAAAGAGTGTGTAGAAAAGTTAAAAGCAGGTGAGGTAGATATTATAGCTGCTTCAGACGCAGACATGAATGAAACTCTCAAAGAAAATACAGACATCATAAACACAGACATTACAGTTCCAGAGTCTAAAGATGATCAGGGTATGTTTGTTGCAATGATGAAAGATAACGAAGCTCTTCAAACTTCAGTTAATAAAACCATAACCGAAAACCGTGAAAACGGAAATATCGAAGAATGGATAATCAACGCATGGAATGGTCTTTTAGCAGGAATGTTTGGTAGTGTCGATAGCGATGATTCTGCCGACCAAGCTGCCCAAAATGAAAACAATAATTCTGAAAACTCAAACGCTTCTAAAGAAGGCGCAGCTCAGACCGAAGCAGCTAAATAAATTTTTAATTAATATTAAAAAGTACTTGACAAACACATTTTTTATTGCTAGAATTGGAGCGTTGGTTACTTGAGTATAGCTCAGTTTTTGAATTAAACTTATTTTAGAAAGGTAGGATGAATTGACATGGATTTTAAAAACATCAATGATAATGAAGAGTTAAAGGCTGAATTACAAAAAGCAAATGACATTGAGGATCTATATGAAGTTTGCAAAAAAGCAGACTCAAGTTTAACACCAGAAGAATTTGAAGACTTTCTTGTATCTTGTTGTAAACAGATAGAGGAAACTTCAGAGGAAGCATTGGAAAAAGTAGCTGGAGGTAGAATGTTGGATAAGAACGTAAGTAAAAAGGTAGCTTCATTGGTACTGGGGACTTTGGCTTTGGGTTCCTCAGCCGGGTTCACTGGTTCGGACAAAGCAGGCGCAGTATCACCACATAGCGTTGGAGTATCAACGATAAAAGATCTTGGATTTGCTCACATCTATTCTAAAGAAGAAGTTGCACAAGCAAGAGCAGAGTTCGATAGACTATATGATGAATGTGCAGATCTTATTGAAAAAATTGATGACAATTTCGTGGCATCTTCTTTGCAGTCACAATTGAACAATTTAAGCGTGGCTTCTGAGAAAACTTCTTTTATGGATAAATTCTTTGACAGATTTAAATATAAACGCTTATTAGAATCTGTTACGGGATTGGAATCTGTTAGGAAGAATGCTTTGAATCAACTCAAAAGACAAGAGGTTTCTAAACCTAAAGAAGAAAAAAAAGAAGAAGTTGATACTGCTGATCAAGTAGGCAGAGATGCTTTACTCAAGAACCAGAATCAAACTTTCAACAATTACAAAATAAACAATAAGGCTAGCCTGTCCGTTCTTAAGAAAAATATTGAAAGTTGTATTAGCGGAGTCAAAGACCCTTCTTTACAACAAGCATTTGGCGCTGACATTGATAAGATAAAAAATGATATCGATGAGCAACTCAAATTGTTGGAAGGTATGACTTTAAGCGATGAAATTCGTAACGATGATATTCAAATATTCACTCAGAATTTGGATGGGTATTTTGCCGATTTCAAACTTGAGTTAGATTCTCTAACTAAACGTTGTGACAAGCTCATTAAAGACGTAACTAACGCTTCTAATGCTGTTAAAAAACAACTTTTAATGGAAGCTAAGGACAGATTCTCAAACGTTACTCGTGAGATTCAAACTAAGATCTCCGATGAATTTGCTTCTCAGGATATCTCTGATGACTACTTAAAGAGGATTCAACAACTAGAAGCAGATGTTAAGAGTTCTTTCAACGAGATTTGCGCCAAAGTTGATGCAATGTCCTCTATTGATGACGTACAAGATATCGAGAGAGCTTTAACACTCTTCAATTCTCAATTAAACCGTGCAATTGCAAGCAAAAATGATGTTGTAGCTCGTTTCCGTGAACGTCAAAGAAAAGAGAGACGTTTGGAAGCAAAGAGTAACTTCGATCAACTGTTAACAATGCTTAGAAGTGGTTTGCTAACATTAGATGACGTTGTTGGCGGAAACGAAGATATGATTGCAAGTGTTCGCAAAATGATAGATCTTCACCGTGAATTCCATAGGTCCAATAAAGGAAAACCACCTAAAGGAGTTATCTATTACGGCGAACCAGGTGTAGGAAAAACAACCGGTTTGCAAGCAATCGGTGCTGCTGAAAAATTACCAGTAGTATTGGTTAGACCAGGTGGAACCGAAGAACAAGCAGTTGAAAAATTAACGAGTTCATTTGCTGAAGCTAAGACTTTAGGAGCTTCACTCGGAGTTAATGAAGGACCAGTATTGCTAATACTCGACGAGATCGATGCTATATGTGCTAAACGTGGAACTGAGAAGACCAATAAGTTAACCACAGCCATGATTGGATTGCTAGATGATCTTAAATCAAAAGACAACGTTTTAGTTGTTGCAACTACAAACCTCTTAGGTGCAGTTGACCCAGCAATCAAGAGATCTGGACGTCTAGAAGAAGTATGCGAAGTAGCTAGACCTCAAGAAGATGGAATCCGCAAGATACTGAAAGTAGCCTTCTCTGGATTTAAATTAGAAGGACAAATGTCTCTTGAAGAATTCGTTGAGAATTTCGTAGGACCTCTCAGAGGTTGCACAGGTGCTGATATTACTAGCGTTGCTGACCGTGCAGTTCAAAAGCGTTTGAGAGAGAGCCCAAGCAAGATGTTAAGCGATATCACCTTATACATGAGTGACGTCAATGAGCAGATTGCAAAGTTACGTAGATAATAATTTAATAGTGTATTTAATAACCTCCCTTCGTGCTGAAATGGCATGAGGGGAATTTTATGTTGGTGAAATAATTTTATTTTTTAAAATTCTAGATCTATTTGCAGACATCATAAAAGCCGTACACAACTCAGCGTACGACTTGGAAACAAAAATTAACTATTAAATTTTAACATCATTCTTATGAATAATAATTTTTAGCGGCATAAGTCTGCCATCTAATTTCAATTCTAATGCCTCAATCAAATCAAGCTTGATCATATTTTTCAGCCACTGTGGATCCTTATGAAGTTTTTCGGCAAATTTCTTACACTGATCACGTGTTAATCTTATAGCAAAACTACTCATGACCTCCTCGATCATGTTTTTATCTACTTCATAAGATTGACCTTCAAACCGATGAGAATTCAAAACTACTCCAATAATTTGATAAAATAAAAGTCTTTTAGACAAATCTAAAAAATTTAAAGCTCGACCGTCGTCAATCAAAGCAAACAAAGTTCGACCCGGAGTTAAATCTTCATAGGATTTCTCCAAAGCTTTAATGAGGTAATCTTGAATATTTATTTCTTCAAAAATATGTCTTTCAATTTTTCGGAGTTGTTCAAAAATAAAAGTTCTTATGCCCTCTACACTGTCGCTATCTTCTGAACTAGAACTGGTTTCCAAACTCCACTCTTTCACGGTTGACGCCTTGACTTGGGGTGAAAGTGCAGCACCAGTCATGAGTAAAGTTGACATCAGACAAGAGGCTATTTTTTTGTGCATATGTGTCTAAATCCTTCCTACACTATATATTGAGTAAATTAATACAAACACCCCAGAAGGGTGTTTGACAAAATAGCTTAGCTCATGCTCTTACGAACAATTGCAGATTTTCTTCTTGCTGCAGTATTTTTATGCATAATTCCCTTAGAAACAGCTTGGTCAATTTTTTGAATCGCAGCTCTAACTGCTGTAGTTTTGTTGTTTTCAGTTGCGCTCAATGCATTCTTAATTAGAGTTCTAAGTGAAGATTTGTAAGCTTTGTTTCTTTCATTTCTTGTTCTCGAAACTCTAACTCTTTTTTTTGCAGATTTTATATTTGGCATAAAACTAAGTTCCTCCTCTTATATCTATTTTTATCTATGATCATTCATGAATACCAATGCTAAAGCTCCGGGGCCTGTATGAGTGCCTATCACGGGACCTATACTTGTAACGATAACTTCACTTGCTCCAAATTCTTCTTTCAGTCTGCCCACCGCGTACTGAGCATCTTCTAAACAACCTCCATGCCCAACTATCAAAGTTTGATTATGAACACTAGGATTCAAGTTTGCAACTTTTGAAATTATAGAATCAAAAGCCTTTCGCCGCCCCCTCATTCGGTCAGAAATAGAAAGTTTTCCTTCATTGTCTAACTTAAGAATCGGCTTAACACTCAGTATACTACCAACCACCGCAACCGTAGGAGAAATTCTTCCTCCCCTTTTCAAGTGATACAAATCATCTACTATAAACCAGTGACAACACTTAAGTTTATTAATTTCAACCCACTCACTAAGCTCTTCTATACTCATATTTTGCTTTTTTTTCAAAGCTGCATGATAAACTAACAACCCCTGGCCAATAGACGCGGACTTAGAATCCACTATTTTAATCTTTCTCTTAGGGAACTGTCCTGAAAGCTCTTTACAGGCCATCAAAGCATTATTATAGGTACCGCTCAAAGCACCCGAAAAACCTATATAAATCACATCTTTCCCTTGTTCCAAATAAGCTGAAAAGAAATCTACAAATTCTTGAGTGTTTATTTGAGTCGTTGAAGGAAGCTTTTTTTCTCTGAGAAATTTATAAAACTCCTCGGTGTTGACATCTAAATCTAAATAGACATGATCATCTATCACGTACTTCATCGGGATTACTTGTATCCCCAATTCAGTGGATACTTGGCGAGGTAAGTCTGCTGTAGAATCTGTTACTATAACGTAGTCATTCATAAAAGATTAGGACCAATTCGTTGAAAAAACTAAAAGTCCCATAGATCCACCCTTCAAGAAAAATACTATCTCTTTGAGAACTGCGGAGCCTTTCTAGCTTTCTTAAGACCGTATTTTTTGCGTTCTTTCATACGAGGATCGCGGGTTAAGAACCCAGATTTTTTCAAAGGTAATTTAAGCTTTTCAGCATCAAACTTAAGGAGTGCACGAGAAATACCATGTCTAATTGCACCTGCTTGACCTGAAACTCCTCCGCCTGTAACATTACAAACGATATCAAATTTGCCTTCACTTTCAGTTAGCAAGAGAGGCTGACGAACTATAACTTTTAAAGTTTCAAGTCCGAAATACTCATCAATGCTTCTGCCGTTTACTTGAATCTTACCAGTACCTTTGTACATTCTTACACGAGCAACTGACTTTTTCCTTCTTCCCGTGCCATAAAAAAACGGACTTTTTTCGTACATTATCTATTCCCCTCCAAATCTTTCCATAACTCAGGTTTCTGAGCTTCATGCTTATGTTGAGAACCCACAACCGCACGCAATCTAACAATTTGTTGACGTCCGAGAGAGTTTTTCTGAAGCATTCCCTTAACTGCCAGCTCCATTGCTTTTTCAGGGCGAGTTTTCATCAAAGCATCGTATCTTATGCTCTTTAGATTACCAACGTAACCTGTATGACGATAGTAATACTTTTGGGTCAATTTCTTTCCCGTAAGTACGGCTTTATCGCAATTAAGCACTATAACATGATCTCCGCAATCAACGTGTGGTGCAAAAGTCGGTTTGTGCTTTCCGCGAAGTAAATTTGCCGCTTGAACCGCTATTCTTCCCAGCGGTTTGCCGGCTGCGTCTATAATATACCATTTACGCTCAACAGAGCCAGATTTTGGCATGTATGTAGACATCTTCATTCCTCCTATTTTTTATAAAAATTCTTAGCACTTTAGAGTTTACCACTGCATGATGGTAAATGTCAAGATAAATTTAATTTGTTTCGGATAAAGCTTCGGTTTTCTTTGCTATCTACCTGCTTTTCTCTTTTTTACTCCATTTCGGTTTTTGTTTTTAATGGTTTTAAGCTACATATGGTGTTTGAAAATTCCTGCAAGAGATGTATAATGGTTATACTTAAAAACTCAATAAAAAATAGGAAAGTGTGATTACTAAATGGATAAGCAAAAAAAGATGGTAGAAGAAATCACTTCAATGGAAGAAGATTTTGCTAAATGGTACACGGATATAGTCCAGAAAGCCGAATTGATGGATTATTCATGTGTTCGGGGTTGTATGGTAATTCAGCCCTATGGATATGCTCTTTGGGAAAATATGGTCTCTATTCTTGATAAGATGTTTAAAAAATTGGGACATCAAAATGTTTCAATGCCACTTCTAATTCCCGAAAGTTTGCTTCAAAAAGAGAAAGACCATATAGAAGGCTTTGCACCAGAAGTAGCTTGGGTTACTCACGGCGGCTCTCAAAAACTTCAAGAAAGATATTGTATCCGTCCGACCTCAGAAACGCTATTTTGCGAACATTATGCAAATAAAGTTCATTCTTGGAGAGATTTACCAAAACTTTATAACCAGTGGTGCAGCGTTGTAAGATGGGAAAAAACTACTCGTCCATTTTTAAGATCGGTTGAGTTCCACTGGCAAGAGGGCCATACCATCCATGAAACCGCTGAAGAAGCTATGAAAGAAACTAAACAAATGTTGGAGGTCTATGCAAACTTCTGCGAAGAGTATCTGGCGATACCCGTCATAAAAGGAAGAAAAACCGAAAGCGAAAAGTTTGCAGGTGCAGAGATAACTTACACCATAGAAGCACTAATGCACGACGGTAAAGCTTTGCAGTCCGGCACGAGCCACTACTTTGGGAATGGTTTTGCTAAAGCATTTAATATTTCATTCCAAAATCGGAATAACGAACAAGAATACGTGTATCAAACTTCTTGGGGTAGCTCAACTCGCTTGATAGGTGGAATAATAATGACTCACGGAGATAACAGAGGCTTGGTCTTACCTCCTGCGGTTGCACCTATTCAAGTTATTATCGTACCTGTTGCAATGCACAAACCCGGAGTTATTGAAAAGGCAGAGGAAATACTTAATACTTTGAATTCAGTGTGTAGAGTGCAAATTGATAAATCTGATAAGAGTCCTGGATGGAAATTTTCTGAGTATGAAATGCGAGGCGTCCCCTTAAGACTTGAGCTTGGACCAAGAGATATCCAAAACAATGAATGCGTTATAGTGCGCCGTGACAACCTTGAAAAAATAAAAGTTTCTCTTGATTCACTCGAAGATACTGTTGTTAAACTACTTCAGGACGTTCATGAAGGTATGTATCAAAAGGCTCTGGAAAGACGTCAAAGCATGACGTACACTGCGCAAAATGAAAAAGAATTTGAAAAAATTTCACAAGAAAAAATCGGGTTGATAAAGGCGCCTTGGTGCGGAAGCGCTGAGTGCGAAAAAACAATAAAAGAAAAAACCGCCTTCACTTCAAGATGTATTATTGAGGAAACACCATCCGAAGGAAGTCGCTGCCTGTGCTGCGGAAATAAACCTAAACACGTTGTTTATTGGGCCAAAGCTTATTAATAACCACTTAAGGAGTTGTAATAAATATGCAATCAAAACTAACCACCACCATGGATGGCAACTCTGCAGCCGCTTATGTTGCTTACGCGTTTACTGAGGTTGCTGCTATCTATCCTATTACCCCATCGTCCGTGATGGCAGATCAGATGGATAAATTTTCTTGTGGCAATAAGAAAAATATTTTTGGCTCAAGCGTCCAAGTGGCTCAAATGCAGTCTGAAGCCGGAGCGGCCGGAGCTATTCACGGAGCACTATCTGCCGGAGCTTTAGCCACTACTTTCACTTCCTCACAGGGACTACTTCTCATGATTCCAAATATGTACAAAATAGCAGGTGAGTTGTTGCCGAATGTCATCCACGTAGCAGCTAGAAGCATCGCTACACATGCACTATCTATTTTTGGAGACCATTCAGACATTTACGCTTGCAGACAAACTGGATATGCCATGTTATGCTCAAATAGTCCTCAAGAAGTAGCTCATATGGCCGCTATTGCTCACTTGAGCAGTATAAAAAGTAGTATTCCTTTTCTCCATTTCTTTGATGGATTTAGAACTTCCCATGAAATTCAAAAAATAAATCTTCCCAGCTACGAAGACTTAAAACAATTAGTAGATTGGAAAGCAGTAGAGAAATTTAAAAGCCGTGGCTTAAACCCTAGCCATCCTGTGATGCGCGGGACGGCTCAAAACGATGACGTCTTTTTTCAAAATCGAGAGACTACCAACAAAAACTACTTGGAAGCTGTAAATATCGTAGGAAACTACATGGAACAAATAAACAAAAGATACCACACCAACTATAAACCTTTTGAGTACTACGGTGCGCCGGACGCAAAAAAAATAATTATAGCCATGGGGTCTGTTTGCGAAACTATTGAGGAAACCGTTGACTATCTAATGGATAAGGGAGAAAAAGTAGGCGTTTTAAAAGTTAGACTTTACCGCCCTTTTTCTGCAAAACATTTACTAAACTCAATACCTGAAGGCGTAGAAAAAATTTCTGTCTTGGACCGCACTAAAGAATGTGGGTCGAGTGGAGAACCGCTCTACTTAGATGTCCTTAATGCAGTAAAAGACTTTAAAACTCACACGCTTAAAGTTTTTTCAGGAAGATACGGCCTGGCTTCAAAGAATACTACTCCTGATCAAATAATGGCTGTGTTTGAAAATATGGATAGCACTTCCCCTAAAAAAATATTTACGGTCGGAATCAACGACGATGTAACTCACCTTTCTTTGAGCGTATCTTCAAACATCAATACGATTCCTCAAGGAACTTATTCCTGTAAATTTTGGGGAGTTGGTTCAGACGGCACAGTCGGTGCTTCTAAAAACACCATAAAAATTATCGGCGATAACACCGATTTATACGTTCAAGGTTTCTTTTCCTACGACTCCAAAAAATCCGGCGGTACAACAATTTCTCATTTAAGATTTGGAAATAAACCCATAAAGTCCACTTATTACGTCCAAAAAGCCGATTTCTTGGCCTGTCATGCTTCCAGTTACGTGTATAAATATGATCTCCTAAAAGATTTAAAACCCGGTGGGAAGTTTTTGCTAAATTGTTCTTGGTCTGACTCAGAACTAGAAAAACAATTGCCGGCAAATATGAAAAGAATACTGTCTCAAAAAAATATAAAGTTTTATATCCTGGATGCCGCAGAGATAAGCCGAACCTTAGGTCTGGGTGGCAGAGTAAACACAGCACTTCAAGCCGCATTTTTCAAAATAACTAATATCTTCGAGCCCGAAAAAGCCCTGAATTTAATCAAAGAGTACATCACAAAATCTTACTCCAAAAAAGGCATAGAAACCGTTAATATCAATTTTAAATGTGCTGAAGAAGGAATGAAAAGAGTTAGAGAGTTTGTAGTACCGAAGTCTTGGGAGAACGTCAAAGATGATGTCAATGATGATAATTTAAACCAAAATATACAAAATAAAGAATTAAAAAATTACGTCAAAAATATAGTAAATCCTGTAAATAAATTAAACGGCAACGACCTACCAGTTTCCGCTTTCTTGCCCTACGCAGATGGAAGTGTTCCGTTGGGTTCTTCTGCGTGTGAAAAGAGAAATATATCAGCTTTCGTACCTTCTTGGAAACCAGAAAACTGTATAGAGTGCAATTTATGTTCGTATGTTTGCCCTCATGCAGTGATAAGACCTTCCGTAATGAACCAACAAGAAACTACCGATGCTCCAACTTCAATGAAATATAAAAAAATGAACGGAGCTAAGCATTTGAACTTTTCCGTTTCAATTTCTGTGAGGGACTGCACAGGTTGCGGAAACTGTGTGGAAATTTGTCCAGGAATGAAAGGCAAAAAAGCACTTGAAATGAAAGAGTTATCTTCTGAGATAGTTGCTCAAACCGCTTTCGATTATTCACAAAGTTTAGATACTAAACCCGAAATACTAGATAAATTTAAAAAGTCAACGGTTAAAGGAAGTCAATTTAGAAAACCACTGTTGGAGTTTTCAGGGGCTTGTGCCGGATGCGGAGAGACTCCTTATGCTAAGTTAGCAACACAGCTTTTTGGTACACAAATGATAATAGCAAATGCAACCGGATGCTCTTCAATATGGGCCGCATCATTCCCCTCCACTGCATACACCACAGTTAACGGAAAAGGTCCAGCATGGCATAACTCACTTTTTGAAGACAATGCTGAATTCGGATTCGGAATAGCACTTGCTCAAAAGTATTTGAGAAATCCCTTGATTGATAAAATAAAAGAAATAGAAAGCTCCACCACAGATAACACCCTCAAAGATTATTGTAAAAAATATATCTTGAGTTTTGAGAATTCCTGCGAAAATCAAATCGATTCTGAAAACTTGGTAAACTATCTTACTTCGAATCCAATTACGGATATCTCCTCGGAAACAAAAAACTATATAATAAAAAACAAAGACAATCTATCGAAAAAGTCAGTTTGGATTTTTGGAGGAGACGGTTGGGCTTACGATATAGGATATGGCGGACTTGATCATGTTCTCGCTTCCCAAATGGACGTAAATATTCTAGTCTTTGACACCGAAGTTTACTCTAACACCGGCGGTCAAGCTTCAAAAGCAACTCCAGCAGGAGCCGTGGCTCAGTTTGCTGCAATAGGAAAATCAACTCCTAAAAAAGACCTAGCCGCAATGGCTATGAATTATCCGGGCGCATATGTTGCTCAAGTTTCATTAGGAGCAAACTTCTCACAATGTTTAAAAGCATTTATTGAAGCTGAAAATCATAAAGGACCTTCAATTATAATAGCTTACGCTCCTTGCATAAATCATGGTATAAAAGGCGGTATGAAAAACTCACTTTTGGCGGCAAAAATGGCCGTATCATCCGGATACTGGCCACTGTTTAGATATAACCCTTCTTCGGCAAAAGATGGTGAATCTCCCATGAAATTTGATAGTCCTAACATTTCAACTGATTTGCAGGAATTTACAAATATCCAATCTCGATACACCATCCTTAAAAACTCTATGCCCGAAAGGTTTAATAATTTAATTGAAATTTCAAAAGCTAAGTTGAAATCAAAACAAAAAATTTTGAAAGAATTTGAATCAGAAAAATAATTCAAAATAGTTTGTGACTATCCTTAACTTTCTTTTTGTTTACTTTCATTTTTTGCTTCTTCTATTTCTTTCTGTCGTTGCTTCATCAAGTTTAGAAAATGATTTTGAGTATTTTTACATAATTTATTAATCAACCCCTTAGTCTTTTGATTGTTTTCATCTGTTTGAGTTACGGTAATCTTGAAAAAATAAAATTTCAAAATCTCGATAGGTTTAAGCAAACCAATATCGTTCTCAGTTTTTGCTTTTTGACCTAGTATATGTTTCAAATAAACATTAGTGAATACTTCCGCACTTTTTTTAAATTTCTTAATTTTCTTCCTTGCGTCAGCATATAGGTCAAGTAGCTTGTCAGAATTATCGCATCCTGATATAGATTTTTTAAATCCCTCCAATTTGTTAAGCGTATTTTGTTTGTCCGCACAAATTTTATCATAACAATCTTTAAACCAGGAAGTTTCCACAGAAGAAAAATTTTTAGCAAGTCTCATAAAAGGATTTTGTCCCCTGTCAGACCTTTCAATCAGATCCTTTGCTAAATCATTCCATTTATTGTAGGTTTCACTATAAAAAAGATCTTCGTCATTATTCGGATTTTCCAATTCTTGAAATTTGGAAATATAATTTTTTTGCAAATCCTTGAAATTTTGCTCGCCGAGTTTATTTGCAATACTCATGATTTTTCTTTTATCTTCGATAGTGTAATTTGTTCGTGCAATTTCTTTATAGTAATCATAAGTGTAATTTTTAATAAATCTCGTGGCTGCGTCTGCTCCTAGTTCTCCAAATTCTTTCAACTTTGATGGTAAAAGATTATAAAACATAAAAACTCACACTCCTTAAAAAATAAATTTGCCAAGAGGCATTTATCATAATATACCTATTTTTTCTGCTTGTCAAGATTTTTTTGTTATATATTATTAAAAATCAAATTTAAATGAGTGCACTTATGTGCACTCAAATTCTAATTATAATACTTTTATCTTATTCAAAAATGAATTTAATTTTCCAAAAAATGGAGCGTCATAATTAAGGCATTTTCTGTGGGATAGGTATAAAAATTTTTTCTCACTCCACAGCTTTCAAACCCATATTTTTCATAAAGATGAATTGCAGGACCGTTGGATTGTCTAACTTCAAGAGATAAAAACTTTAAATTTAAAACTTTTGAATGATGAATTAAATTATCAATCATTGCTTTAGCTATCCCTTGCCCACGAAAAAGTTTGGTAACTGCAATGTTGTATACATATCCTTCGTCTTCAATAGCATACATTCCCGCATAACCTAAAATTTCATCATCCAGTTTAGCGCAGACAAAATAGTTCATTGGATTTTTTATAGAGTCCTGAAAATTTACTAATGACCACGGAATTGAAAAACATTCTTTTTCAATTTGAACTACCGCTTCTAAGTAGGATAATTCCAAAGGAACTATTTCAACTTTTAGCATCAAACCATGTTTTCCCAACACTCACATTAACCTCCAATGGCACTAACAGCGGAACAGCTGTTTCCATTTCAACTTTGAGCATGTCTTTTACTTCGTCAGCTTCACTTTCAGAAGCTTCTACAATCAATTCATCATGAACTTGCAAAATTAACTTTGAATTTTTGTTTTTAAGTTTTTCAAAAACATTTATCATTGCAATTTTGATTATATCCGCCGCCGTGCCTTGAATAGGCATATTTCTAGCCACTCGCTCTCCAAAACCTCTTAAATTGTAATTAGAGGATTGTAGCTCAGGGAGATATCTTCTACGGTGAAACATAGTTTCTACGAATCCTTCAGTAGCAGCAATCTTAATGACGTTGTTCATATAATCATTAACGCCCTTATAGTGTTCGAGGTATCTATTGATATAATCTTGAGCGTCTGCGCAGCTTATTTTTAGATCTTGAGAAAGAGAGTATGCACTCATGCCGTAAAGAATACCAAAATTTATGGTTTTCGCTCTCGACCTCATCTCAGCAGTAACGTCTTCTAGGGAAACTTTCATTATTTCTGAAGCAGTCAAAGTGTGAATATCCTCTTGATTATTAAAAGCGTTTATCATATTTTTATCCTGAGATACATGCGCTAAAACTCTAAGCTCAATTTGAGAGTAATCCGCATCTATTAAAACATTCCCTTCAGATGCTTTAAAAAATTTTCTAAATATTTTACCTCTTTCAGTTCGCACAGGGATGTTTTGTAGGTTAGGCTCAGTAGAACTTATTCTGCCGGTTCGTGTTTCAGTTTGATTAAATGAAGAGTGAATTTTTCCATCCTTGCCAATTGATTTTATCATGCCGTCGCAATAAGTGGATTTTAATTTTGAAAGCATTCTGTATCCTAAGATACTATCAACTATCTCATGGCTTCCTCTTAGCTTTTCGAGAGTTTGAGCATTCGTGGAGTAACCAGTTTTACCTCTTCGGCCCTTTGGTAACCCTAATTTTTCAAATAAAATAATCCTTAGTTGTTTTGGTGAATTGATATTAAACTCTTCGCCGGCTGCATCGTAAATACACTTTTCCATAACGCATAATTCTTGCTCCAACTCTTCTGAGTATTCCTCAAGTTGATGTTTATCAACCACAAACCCAATATTCTCCATGCTGGCCAGTACTTCAGATAACGGTTGCTCCACCTTTTCTAAAAGATAATTTTGATTATTCTCAAAAATTTTTTCTTTTAAAATTGGCTCTAAACTTGAAACCAAAAACACTTCCCTAGCCCTCTCGCACAATTCCAAAAGACTATTATCTTCACAATTTATACTTGGCAAATCCAAATTAAAAAGCTTAGAAATCTGTTCAATTGAATAATCTTTTTCGGAGGGCATAATTAAGTATGAAGCAAGCATAACGTCAAATAATTCACCCTTCATTTCAATTCCACGTTTTTGTGTTATGTGTTCCAGAATTTTCAAATTGTAAGTTACTTTTTCAATATCCTCAACCTGTGCTAGATATTCCAGCAGTTCACTTTGATGTTCTTCTAATGCATATACAGCCCCGGAAATTTGAATTAAAATGCTTTTGACCTCTAAGTCTTGTACGTCCGCCAAAAACACTATCTTTTTTTCTTTTAAAATTTCAGATTTAATCCACTCAATGCTTTTCGCTCTTTTGAAGGAAACCTTAAGTAGGGGCTCATCATTAGGATTCTCCAGCTTGTCTAAAAGGGAGAAAAACTCCAACTCTTTGAACATCCTTCTAACTTCGGCAATGTCAGGGACCGAAGGCTCGTAGTCTTTTTCGTTAATTCCAATTGGGACGTCTTTAATTATTTTTCCCAGCTTATAACTGATATAGGCATCACCTTTACCTGACAAAAGCTTCTCCTTAACTCCTGGTTTTATATCTAATTGACTTAAGTTGTTGTAAATATAGTCAATAGTCTGATATTTAGAAATAAGTTCACGAGCGGTCTTTTGACCAATTCCTTTAACTCCAGGAATATTATCCGAAGTATCTCCTTGGAGCGCTTTTACATCCACAAGGTTTATCGGATTTGTCCCATACTCCTCTTTTACTTTTTCTTCTCCATATAAAATAGACTCAGATTTACCAAACTTGGTTAAGGTCATTCTAACAGATACGTTATCTGAGATAAGCTGAAGAATGTCTCTATCGCCTGTTGCAAGAACACATTCATAATTATTCTTTTCACAATACGACGCAAAAGTTCCAAGTATGTCGTCCGCTTCATATCCAGGTAAAGACACAAGCTTATACCCCATAGCAACAAGAAGCTTTTTTAAAATCTCCAACTGACTAAAAAGTTCTTCTGGCATTCCTTTACGATTACTTTTGTATCCCTGATATAACTGATGCCTGAAAGTAGGAGCTGGCAGATCGAAAGCTATTGCTATTCTGTCAGGAGAAACCTCACTTAGCAATTTTTTGAAAGTGGATAAAAAGCCATAAATTCCATTTGTCATCTGACCACTTTTATTTGAAAGCATTTTAATTCCATAAAAAGCTCTGCTCAATACGCTGTTTCCATCTACCACTAAAAATCTCATAATATATCCTCACTCGAAATATTTTACTTTAAATTATGCCATACATTTTTGACGTCTTCGTCTTCATCAAGTATATCCAAAAGTACATTTACTTTTTCGGCTTCCTCTTCGCTAACATTAGCATAGGAATTAGGAACCATACCTATTTCTGATGAAATAAACTTATATCCCTTTTCTTCTAGGAATTTATATATATTTTCATAGTCACCTTTTTCAGTATAAACTACAAAACATTCATCCTCGTTGGTAAAATCTTCAGCCCCTGCCTCAATGACGTCGTCCTCAAGAGTGGAGATATCTTTATCCGCAGAATCAATAACTATAACACCTTTTTGTTCAAACATAAATGATACGCATCCACTGGAACCTAAATTTCCACCGTACTTGCTAAAATAATGACGTAAATTTCCAGCTGTTCTATTGCGATTATCAGTTAAAGTTTCTACTATTATTGCCACTCCACAGGGTCCATATCCTTCATAGGTTATGTCTTCAAAATTATTCGACTCATTACTAGAAGCAGCCTTTTTGATAATTCTCTCAATATTATCATTCGGTACGTTATTACTCTTGGCTTTAGCGATACAGTCCCTGAGTTTAGAGTTTGAATTAGGGTCTGCACCGCCTTCCTTTACCGCTACGGATAATTCCCTACCTATCTTCGTAAAAATTTTTGCCCTTTGACCATCGGTCTTTTCTTTTTTCCTTCTGATGTTATTCCATTTAGAATGTCCTGACATTGAAATCCTCCTTATGTATTTTAAATTCACATACTATTTTATTACTTATTGAAGTATGTATCAATCTTTAATTTTACGTCCAAATGACATAATTATGTTTAAATATCTTAGGAATTTTAGAACTTGTGCCCCAAGATATTTGTTTCCACTTGATTTTCATTTTATTTATGATATAATTTGAACTATTAAAATTGATAACCGGGTGTGGCGCAGTTTGGTAGCGCGCTTGAATGGGGTTCAAGAGGCCGCAGGTTCGACTCCTGTCACTCGGACCATTGATTAAAAAAACGATAAAGGAGCTCAGTTTAACTCGGATCTTTTGTATTTTCACATGAATTTCAAAGATATTTTCTATAGCTCTCGGTTTTGGTTTGATTTAAACACTTGAAATGTCTACGTATTGTTTTTATCTATTCTAAATCTTATTACATATGCAATATTTATCATTATAAGGTCTATAGATAGCAACAAGGTAGCTATATAACTCGAAGAAAGTTTATATGTGGCTATGTCAGCAAAAGCGTTTTTATAAAACAAAAATACTATCAAAAAGATAAATGTCAGGATTGTGTCCAGTAATATCATATTATTCAATTTTTTATTACTCGAAAATGAACAATATGAACTTGTCAAAATGGTTGCTATCGAAAAATATCCCAACGGTATAAAAAGCAAACAAGCCATTTCATTAACAGCAGATGCTGTAGAACTCGGAAAAAAGAATTTCACGCTCGTGTAAACTACCAGAGAAAACAAAAGTATAAAAAAGGAATGAAACCCGTATTTGTACTGATTGAGTTGTTGTCTTTCATCAAAGATATTTTTATTCATAACTAATCTTCCTCCCAAAATAAATCATCTAAAGTTTTACCTAATAACTTGCAAATATTAATACACAATCGTATGGTTGGATTATAATTTCCTGATTCGATAGCATTTACAGTTTGACGACTAATCCCTAAAGCTGTTGCGATATCTTGTTGTGACATATCAAGAGCTGCTCTCGCCGATTTTAATTTAAGGTTTTTATTCATCCTTTCACCTCACTCTCATTACATATTGTATTTTATAAAAGACTATTTGTCAAGTATAATTTACATAAACAACATATCTTATATCGTCTAGATTAGATTTTATAAAAAATGAAGTAATTTAGATAAGCAATTATATAAAACATATATTTAATCACAAAAAAACTAAATAATCTTTAAGCAAAACATATATCCAACAAATTCAAAAATTATTTTTACATACAAATATTGACATT
>ERZ1034917.121-NODE-121-length-76341-cov-16.323375_pt1 | contig 76341 bp, 57 predicted proteins | sample MGYA00520605_ERZ1034917 | MGnify/ENA primary metagenome ERZ1034917 (study PRJEB33766, sample SAMN09781784) | gut metagenome | biome: gut microbiome | host: Homo sapiens | place: Madagascar | study: EMG produced TPA metagenomics assembly of the PRJNA485056 data... | reverse complement strand
TTTTTATTTTATTTTTCAAACGATCGCGAGGCCCAGCGCCATCACGAACATCCCCGCCACCAGTCCGTACAGCGACAGGTGCGGCTCCCCGTACTTCTGCGCCATCGGCAGCAGGCCGTCGAAGGTCACGAAGACCATCACCCCCGCGACCGCCGCGTAAATCGTGTACAGCACCGCCGTCGTCAAAAAGGGAGCCAGCAGCAGATAACCCAGCACCGCCCCCGCCGGATCGGCCAGCCCGGTCAGGCTCGCGTACAGAAACGCCTTCCGCCGGTTTCCGGTCGCATAGTAGACCGGCACCGACACCGCGATTCCCTCCGGGACGTTGTGCAGCGCCATCGCGATCGCCACCGGGATTCCCAGCTCCAGCCCGCCGAGGCTCGCCGCGAACACCGCCAGTCCCTCCGGGAACTTGTGGATCGCGATCGCCAGCGCGAACCGGATTGCCCCCCGCCTCAGAGGATGAAAGTCCGGGTGGCTCTTATCCATATCCTCGACCGATTTGGTCTCGTGCGGATTCACCGGCTCCGGCACCATCCGGTCGATCACCGCCGCCGCCAGCATTCCGCCGAAAAAGGCCGCCATCGCGATAATCGCGCCGGTCGTGCCGCTGAACTCCGCGCGCAGCTCCCGGTTCGCGTTGGCCAGCAGTTCGACAAAGGAGATGTAGACCATCACCCCGCCGGAAAGCCCCAGCGCCACCGACAGCACCTTCGTATTGGTGCGGCGCGTGAAAAACGCCGACGCCGCACCGAGCACCGTGGCCGCACCGGCCAACGTGGTCAAAAATAACGCTCCGGCCACCGAGCCGGAAAACACCGCCGACTCCATTTTTCCTCCTCCCGGGCCTTCCCCAGCCCGGTACGCTTTCCTTACTTACAGTTCGTGCTCCACCAGTTCATGATGAAGCGCCTTCTGCGCCTTTTCAAAATCTTCGCGTTCGATGATGAACTGCATATTCACCTGACGCATGCACTGATCCAGCGCCAGCACGTTGATCTTCGCCTCGGCCAGCGCCTTCGCCGCGCGGGACAGGAAGCCCGGCAGTTTCATGTTGCTGCCGATCACCGCGATGATCGCGACTTCGCGGGTGGTGATCGCCGCGCCCGGGAAATTGCGGTGCAGCTCCTCCAGGCACTCGTTCAACTGCTTGGAACGGGCCGGAACGTAATGCGTGATCGTATTGGCGTTGGTGTTTTTCGCAATATAGCTGATCTTGTACTTCGCAAAGCTCGCCAGCACCTGATAGTCGTAGCCGGACTGGCCGACCATCTCCGGGTCGAACACCTCGATCGCGATGATGTCCCTGCGGCCGCAGATCATATCCACGCGCGGATTCGGCGACACGTAGTGCTTGCTGATCAACGTGCCCGGGCTCTGCGGATCGAATGCGTTGCAGACCCGGATCGGAATATCCGCCAGCTCCATCGCCTTGGAGGCCTTCGGGTGGATCGCCTCCATCGCCATGTCGGCGAGCTGGTCGGCGATGTCGAAATTGGTATGGCCGATCGTCCGCACATTCTCCTGCCCGATCAGCTTCGGATCGCCGGTGGAGAGGTGGAACTCCTTGTGGATGATCCCCTCCCGCGCATGAGTGGCCACCGCGAGCTTGCTGAAGGTGATTTCACTGTAGCCGCGGTCGAATTTCGCCATCACGCCGCCGGCGCACTTCGCGTAGCCGGTCACGATCGGCATGCACTCGGCGTAATTAAGCCCGGCCATGTGGTGCAGGATCGTCTCCTCCATCGTGCCGGTTTCCTGATCCTTCCAGCCGGAGAGATCCACGAACACTGCGTTCACACCGTGCTTGCGCAGGATCAGCGTCGAGTTGAAGGCGCTGTGCGCCTCGCCGACCGAGCTCAGCAGCTCGCGCGCGGCGGGCAGGTAGCTTTCGCGGTGGAAGTGGCCGAAACTGCGCAGCTGCATCAGGTTCTTCAGACAGCTGCGGACGCCGTCCATGCGCTCGTTCACGAAATCATCTGCCGCGGCCTGGTCGAGCCCCAGCTCTTCAAAGGTGCGGTTGAGTTCGATCAGCCGGGCGCGGGTGGATTCGAGTTTCTCCTGCCACGCCTTGTTGTCGCCGGCGGCGAAGGCGGCGTAAATGCCCGGCTCGGCGGTCTTCTTGTTTTCCAGCAGCAGATTGGTCACGCCGCCATAGGCCGAAACCACGAAAATACGGTTGTACAGCTCGGAGCCCTTGCGGTCGCCGATCAGGATATTGGCCATCAGCTCCCCGAAGCGGGTCATGCTGGTTCCGCCGATCTTTTCTACGGTATGGATTCCCATTTGGAAACACTTCCTATGCTTAAATGTCTTCGATGCGCATCAGTTTGACCGGCGCCTGGTTGATCGCCAGCACGCCGAGCTCGGCCAGCGCGGAACGGATGTCCCGCTCGGTCGCGACGTGGGTCAGGATCACCAGCGGCACCGTGCCGTCCGCTTCGCGGCGCTCATGCTGGATCAGGCTGGAAATGCTGATCCCCTTGTCCGCCAGAATCTGGGTGATCGACGCGATCACCCCCGGACAATCCTTGACCTGAAGCCGCAGGTAGTAGCGGCTCGAAACCTCGTCCATCGACAGCACTTCGGAGAACTGCTCGCCCGGCCGGAACGCCGGAATCCGCCGCACCGAACCGGCCGCGAGGTTGACCGCCACGTCGGTGATGTCCGCGGTGACCGCGCTGGCGGTCGCATTGCGTCCCGCACCACGGCCGTAGAACAGCGTCTGGCCGACCATGTCGCCCTCGACCATCACGCCGTTGAACACGTCGGAGATGTTCGCCAGCAGCACGTTCTTCGGGATCAAGGTCGGATGCACGCGCATCTGCACCTTGCCGTCGGCGGACTTGATGATCGCCAGCAGCTTGATCCGGTAACCGAGCTCATCGGCGTAGCGCAGGTCGGCGAGTTCGAGGTCGCGGATGCCTTCGACGTGAACCGGCTCCAGTCCGAACCACCTGCCGTAGGCCAGCGCCGCGAGGATCGCGGTCTTGTGCGCGGTGTCGAAGCCGTCGATATCCAGCGACGGGTTGGCCTCGGCATAGCCGAGCTTCTGCGCGTCGGCCAGCACGGTCGTGAAGTCGGCGCCCTCGTTCTCCATCCGGGTCAGGATGTAGTTGCAGGTACCGTTCATGATGCCGTAAATGCGGCTGATGCGGTTGGAGACCAGCCCTTCGCGCAGCGCCTTGATGATCGGGATGCCGCCCGCGACGCTCGCTTCGTAATAGACGTCCACACCGGCTTTTTCGGCGGCGGCGAAGATTTCCTCGCCGTGCAGCGCCAGCAGCGCCTTGTTCGCGGTGACGACCGGCTTGCCCGCCTGAATCGCGTCGAGGATGAATTTCTTTGCGACAGTGGTGCCGCCGACCAGTTCGACCACGATGTCGGCTTCGCGGATCGCCTCCGCCGCGTCGGTGGTCAGCACCCCTTCCGGGATCTTCACGCCGCGGTCAGTGGTGATGTCGAGGTCCGCGATGCGGGAGAGGACCAGCTTCACGTTCGCGCGCTTGGCGATCACGTCGCTGTTCCCGAGAATATTGGCGGCGACTCCGGCCCCGACCGTGCCGAATCCGATGATTCCTACTTTGACTTCTTTCACGATTCCTGCGTTCCTGTTCTATGTCAATGGTTGAAAATACTCTTAACTTGGTAATATAGCACCGGGAAACCGATTTGTAAATTTGCACACGACAGGATTTATCAAAATATTGCGGAACTTCCCGGAACAAGCTCACGCGAAGTCGGAATTTCGCCTCCCGGCGACCAGGGCGCTTGCCCGGTTGCCGAGGGTGAGGTATCGAACCCGGCCGGAATAAAAACAGCTGTCCCTGACTGCGGCGGCACTCTTTGGAGTGCGGAACTTCAGTTCCGCTTTCAACTCGCACACAACCTGACAGGCGGCATACCAACAAGCCTCCCTGCCGACGACAACGGGAATTTATTCGCTCTTAACCGGTATTGCTTTCCCTTGATTTTCAGACAAACGCCATTAGATTAACCATGCAACAGAAGCCGGTACGCTTTTCTCGTGTGGCCAGAGGGCCTGCAAGTGCCTGCGGGACAGCATGAAAAAAGCGTACCTCTTTTATGGATATACCTTTAATTCGTGTATTATTCCAAAAGAATCCTTATTTTTTGATTTTCATTATTATTGCCTGCCATCTTGATTTTTGAGTAAACGCCGTTAAATTAACTGTAAACAATGGAGACTGTCGATAAAAAATATCACATAGCACTTTGATATCTGAAAACTGAATAACCTGATTGGTGTGTAGACACTACAAAACTTGCATTTTCTGGGACTACACGACACGGATCGGGCGTACCTTTGGTACGCTCTTCTTTCTGTGTGGTCCGGGCTTGCAAGTGCCTGTGGTGTCTCGAAAGTTGGGCGTACCTCTTTTTTGCGGGTGCGCCCCAAATATGAAAGGGATTGCAAAATGTTCGGATGGCTGCGCCGCATCGGCAAAAAGAAAACTCCGCCCGAAACCACTGAACGGGTGGAGGAAATCTGTAAAAACTGGAAGGAACGGCTGGATCACAACGAACGGCTGCGCCGGCAGGAACAACAGGCCCTGCTCGAACGCTGTCACGCGCCGGAGCCGACGCAGGACCGGGAGGAACGCGCCCAATGGCTGCTGGACCGTCAGGTCGCGCTCAACTGGTACTGCCGCTGGGAACGGACCCGGCAGGAACTGACTGAACAACGTTTCGAAGCCTGGAAACGGCGACAGCAGTTTCTACAGGAACAGGAATTCGCCCGGTTGCAATACTACCGTGAACTCCCCCCGACCGTCCTGATCGCCGGAATCCGCGACCCGATGCGAAGCCGCCGCCTGTTCCACACCTGCCTGCATGAAACCAGAGAATCCCTTTCCGCGAAAAGTACGAATCAGGCAGCTGAACCATAACCAAAAAAGCAGACCCGGTTGCGGGCCTGCTTCTTTTGATCGATGCCGTTTTTCGGCGGATCAGTCGATCACGGCGTCGAGGATCACCACATCCTCCTTCGGAACGTCGCGGTGCATGCCGCGCGTACCGGTCTTGACCTGCGCGATCTTGTCGACCACATCCATCCCGTCGACCACCTTGCCGAACACGCAGTAACCGTAATGCTGGGCGGTCGGAGCCTTGAAGTTCAGGAAGTCGTTGTCCACCAGATTGATGAAGAACTGGGCGGTCGCGCTGTCGACCACGTTGGTGCGGGCCATCGCCAGCGTGCCGCGCCGGTTCGGAAGCTGGTTGGCGGCTTCGTTCTTGATCGGGTCGTTGGTTTTCTTCTGCGAGAATGTGCGGTCAAAGCCGCCGCCCTGAATCATGAAGCCCGGAATCACCCGGTGGAACAGCGTGTCCTTGTAGAAGCCGGACTTCACATAGTCCAGAAAGTTTTTGGTGGTGATCGGCGCTTCGGCTTCAAAAAGCTCGATCCTGATATCCCCGAAATTCGTCTTGAGCGTAACCATCGTGTTTTTCTTCTCCTGATTGATTTTCTTCGCGGCCCCGTCGGCGGACCACACACAGACACACGCCAGAAGCAGCATCGCAACTCCGGCCCATATCCTTTTTTTCATAAGATACCTCCTTTTCGATGAAATTCAAACGTCAGGCGCAACGCCTCTTCCAAATCCGTCTCAACCCGCAGCTCCAGCTCCCGCCGGGCCCGGGAAATATCCGGCACGTAATGCGGCGGCAGCCCCTCCCCCTCAGGCGACAGGACCTCCACCGGCAGCGCCGGCTCAACCAGCCCCGCCGCGATCCGGGCCAGCTCCGCAATCGACACCGCCCGGCCGGAGCCGACATGGTAGACCCGCCCCGCCTCGCCCCGGTCCAGCAGCGTCCACAGCCACTTGACCAGATCGGAGGCGTACAGATAACTCCGGTATGGCCGGCCGTCGCCCCGGATCACGATCGGGCGGCCCGCCAGCGCGTCGCGGATGAAGTTCCCCGCCGCGAAATGCGCGTCCAGCGGCAAATACGGCCCGACGAACGCGAAACAGCGCGCGATCACCGCCGGAATCCCGGACTCCAGACAGAGCCGCTCCGCCTCGGCCTTGCCCCTGCCGTAGGCGGTGACCGGCGCGGTCGGGAATGTTTCCGCAATCCGCTCAAGTTCCGGCGGCTGAACGCCGTAGACGGCGCCCGAACTGGTCAGCAGAAGTTTTTCCGCACCGCACCGGCGGGCGAATTCCAGCACCCGCCGGGTTCCGTCCACGATGATCGAATACATCTCCGCCGGGTCGTCGCGCTCCAAAACCGCGCTGGCGGGGGTGGCCGCATGAATGATCCGGTCGAACCGTCCTGCCGGAAACGAAAAATCCCGGATGTCCCCCTTCACCCATTCGACCTGCGGCAATACGGCGAATTCGGGATGCTCCCGCCGGAACCGTTCCGGGTTCCGCGACAGGATCGTCAGACTGCATTCCGGGCGCGGCCGCTCGCGCCACGCCGCCAGCAGGCTCTTCCCGAAAAAACCGGTCCCGCCGGTCACGAAAATCCGCTCACTCATGCTCCCGCCTCCGCCGGAATGAAAAATATTTGTGCCCGAAATAGCTCAACACCACAGTAATCCCGGTCAGCAGGAAATTGGCCCATGCCGGATTCATCCCGGCCCCGGAAACCAGCAGGAACAATCCCCCCATCCCCAGCAGCATCCCGGCGCCGTAGACCGTATAACACTTCAGATACTCCCTCAGATAATTGCCTTTCGTGCGGAAAACGAAGAATTTGTAACACAAATAGGCATTGGTGATCGCCAGAATATTCACGGCAACCGCCCACCCCAGATAGTTCGTCCTTGTCCCCCACAACTCATAGACCAGCGTGTAAAGCCCGACGCCGAACAGGGTATTCCAGCCGCCGACGATCAGGTAGCGGACAATACGGAAAAATTCCGGCCGGTTCCGCCGGTGGAGTTCCAACAGTTTCATTCGTCAAAGTTGATCTTTTCTTCTTCGATCGCCAGCGGCTTGTTTTTGACCTGCGTCCAGATCGCGCCGATATATTCGCCGATGATCCCGATGAAGATCAATTGGACCGCCGAAAAGAAGAACAGCCCGATCACCAGAGGCGCCAAACCGAGCTGGAACGTATCCCAATAGCAAAGTTTATAGATAAAATAACCGAGCGCCACCAGCAAACTTACTCCGGCCAATGCGAACCCGCAGAAAACCGCCAGCCGCAACGGCAGTTTGGAATTATTCACAAAGCCGACCATGGCCAAGTCATACAGTGTAAAGAAATTGTTGCAGGAACGCCCGGAACTCCGGGCTGGTTTTTCAAAATACACTTCAGTACGCGCAAACCCAATCTCCATGACCAGACTACGGAAGAAAGGCTGCGGATCCCGGTACAGCTTCAATGCCTCCATAAACTGCCGGTCATAAAGCCCGAAACCAGTAAAGTTGTTGATGACAACATTGGAATCGGCAATTTTCCCAAGCGTATGATAATACACGCGACGCCCCCAGCAGATCAACCGGTTTTTCCGTTCCGACCGGTAGATCGCCGTTACGACCTTATAGCCTTCCTCCCACTTCCGAATCAGCTCCGCCAACACTTCCGGCGGATCCTGAAGATCCGAACACATCGGAATAACCGCATCCCCCCTGCATTGCAGAAATGCATTGTAAGCGGAAGTCACCTGACCGAAGTTATTGGAATTCATAATAACCCGGAAATTTTTATCGGCAGCGGCAATCTCCCGCAGGATTTCCCGCGTTCCATCGGTCGAACAGTTATCCGCCATGATGATCTCATAATCATAATCGGGAAACCGCGCAAACACCTCCCGGAGCCGACGGTAAAACTCCCGGATATTGCCCGCCTCGTTCCAGCAACCGGAAGCCACACTGATTATCTTACGCCTCTGCATGCCGTCCCTCATTTCGCCGACTCAACCTTGCCAGAATCCTTTCACGCTCCGCATCAATATTATCCGGAACAATTTTCAAATAGTAGCAGTTGCCGCACGCCCGATTTTCACACCGCCGCCCCTCCAGAAGCATCCGGCGAAATTCAAACAGCCGTTCGCCATTCCAGATATCCGCAACTTTCTCCACGGAAGCATCTCCAACAACCGTAGAATGCGACCAGTCATTACCGCACAGGGAAACCGTCCCGTTAAAATTGAATGCCATTACATAGAACGGATAAGGGCATACCTCCTTCTCCGTAAACGGCAACCCGTCATAAGTTTCCGGAGCTGTCCCCAGCGTGAAATCCTTGGCATCTGAATAAGACCACCCCATCAACTTTTCCACAGCACAAAAATCACAGATATCGGAAAAATCGCGATAAAACCGCTCTATCTGCTCAGCGGAAAGTCCCGAATCCGCGATCTTGATATAAACCTCGCAATTGCCGCGATTCCGATACAGATCTGCGATATTTTCACGGAAACGCTCGTAATCCAGCTTCACACCGGCGACCTTCCAATATCCTTCCGCGGAAACGGCTTCCACCGAAATTCCGATCCAGTCCAGCCCGGCGGCAATCAACCGCCGGTTCAATTCCGGCTTCAGCAAAGCGCCATTGGTTTTGGTCCAGATCCGGCGCGCGATCCCCGACTGCTTCAAATAAGCAACCATTTCCGGGAAATGCGGATTAACCAGCGGCTCTCCGTCTTTGTAGAGGTTCACCAGCCGAAGTTCCATCTTCAGTTCCGCAAGTTCATCCACAATCTTACGAAACAATTCCATCGACATATTCCCGGCAGGGCGCTTCACCTTCTCCAACAATGCCGGATCTCCAGTCGGACAGAAAATACATTTGAAATTGCACAGATTGGAAGGTTCTATATAAACCACATAAGGTGCCGCCAGCGGAATTTTTTCAGCCAACGGTTCCCGTTTCCGGCAGCGCAGATCCTTTGCCTCAATACGTTTTCCCATTATTTTCTCCTCACCGTCCCATCCATCCACCATCCACCAGAAGCACATGCCCATGGACATGAGAACTCATCCCGCCGGCTAGAAACAGCATCGGGCCGACAATGTCCTCCGGTTCTCCAAAACGGCCGTCCGGAATACGCCCGCGCAATGCTTCCGCGTGTTTCTCATCGGCAAACACTCCTGCAGCCAGATCAGTCCGGAATACGCCCGGAGCAATCGCATTCACATTGATCCCCCACGGGGCCAGTTCATTTGCCAGACACTTGGTCAGTCCGACAATTCCATGCTTGACCGTGGAATATCCTATAATTCCACGCGCCCCCTGAAAACTGCTGACCGAAGCCAGATTGATAATCTTGCCGTACCGCTGTGATTTCATCACCTCCGCTGCCTGACGTGACAGCTCAAATACCGCAGTCAGCATCACGGACACATCACAATCCCATTGTTCACAGGAATAGGCTTCCAGTGGCGCACAGCTCTGCGCCCCCGCATTGTTGATCAGAATATCCAACCGTCCCAGGAAATCCACAGCCCGCGCAATCAACCCGTTCCGCTGTGCACGTTCCGCAAGATCCGCCTGAATGTAAAGGCAACGGCGGTTCATCGCACGAATCTTGCCGCAAACCTCGTCTGCCTGAGGCTGTTTTCCAACGATCACCACATCAGCTCCGGCTTCGGCAAGCCCCAGTGCCATCGCTTTGCCCAATCCCCGACGGCCTCCGGTCACCAACGCAGTTTTTCCGGAAAAATTCAAATAGTCTTCCCGCATTTTCATTTCCTCAGTAATTCTTCCGGCCTCTTCAACAACATCACCTGTTCCGCTTCCAAGGCCGCTCTATCTCCGTATCCCCATAATACGCCGATGGTTTTCAATCCAGCCTCTTTTCCGGCTTTCACGTCCCCCGCGGTGTCGCCGATCATCACGCAGCGCGACGGCCGCAGACCATACTCCCGCACAGCCAGAGATAACAGTTCCGCCTTGGAGTGCCGCTCTCCGGCGATCAAATCGGGAGCGAAAACCTTCCGGAAAAGATCGCTCCAGCCATTCCGCTTCAAAATCTCCCGTGACGGCTGCAGCAGTTTATTGGTTGCGACGAAAAGCTCCGCCCCTTGTGCCTGAAGCCGCGCCAGCAGTTCCGGAATTCCCGGATAAGGCCGGGTTTCCGGGAAGCCGCAACTCACGTAAATTGCACGGAATTCGGCGATCAACTCCTCGCACCACTGCCGCGTTTCCTCCCGGAAAATCTCCCGCACCGTCGGTTCCAGCGGCGGCCCGATCTGGAATTCCCGCTCGAAGCGCCCCCAATCCAGCCCGCGCCTCTCCAGCGTTTTGCGCCAGCAGCCGAGAATATCAGGGGCCGTATCGCACAAAGTGCCGTCCAGATCGAAAAAACAGCCGTCAAAGTTCATAGATATTCTCTTTCATCTCTTCCGGCGGCAGAAACGGAAACATATCCTCCAGCGACGGCGATACGATCGATCCATCCGGCAGACGCCGCGACGAGAGCTTCGGCGCAAACCGGTAGCCCGGCGTCAGGACCACATCGCAGAACACCGGCCCCGGCTCCGCCAAGATGCGTTCCACCTCTCCGGCCAGATTCGCCGCCGAATCGATCCGGCAATATTTCCAGCCGAAAGCGGCGGCGATTCCCCGCCAGTCCGGGAACGTGACCCCGGATCCATTGTCACACCCGGTGTGCCTTCCCTCGAAAAACGAATCCTGCGTCTGCCGGATCGAACAATATTCGTTGTTGTCGAATAAAAACAGCTTCACCGGGAAATTGTGATGGCGGATTGTCTGCAGCTCCTGCAGGTTCATCATCAAGCTGCCGTCCCCTTCCAGACAGATCACCGGGCGCTCCCCGCGCACCGCGGCGGCGGCGCCGAGCGCGGCGGGCAGGCCGAACCCCATCGCCGCGCAGCCGGAATTCGCGAACATCCGCTGGTTCTCCTTCACCGTCCCCGCCTGAAACAGCGCAAGGCTCGGCGTTGCATTGGTACAACTGACCACCGCGTTTTCCGGCAGGCAGACGGTCAACACCTCCATGAAAAAGTAGGGATTCAATCCCGGTGCGGCATCCCGGTATTCCGGCAGGACAACCGGATAACGCTCTTTCCGCCGCCGGTTCCACTCAAGCCACCCGCTCCAGTCCGGCAGCGCCACCCGCTCCGAAGTTGCCAGCATCTTTTCCAGAAACTCCCGGGCGTCGCCATGAACCGGCAAAGTGGGCCGGACCGTTTTCTTGCGCAATTCCGCCCCGTCGATATCGACGACGATCAGCTCTTTCGCCCGGCGGGCGAAATTCTCGTAGTTGTAGCTGATCTGCCGGATGTTGTTGCGCGTGCCGATACAGAGTACCCAGTCGGCATTCTGAAGGGCAAGGTTGCCCGCCCGGGTGCCGATCGTACCGGCCCGGCCGATGGAATACGGCGAACAGTCCGGCAGCAGATCAAAGCCGTTGAACGTGCCCAATACCGGAATTTTCCACCGCTCCACAAGCCGCCGGAACGGTTCGACACCGCCGCCGAGCCGGATTCCCTGCCCCGCGACAATCACCGGAGCCGCCGCTTTCCGCAACGATGCCATCACGGCATCCACGGCATCCGCCGTGATTGCCGGAACGGATTCCGGCGCTTCCTCATAAGCCGGCAGGTCATCCGGGTCGATTTCCGCCGACTGCACATTGATCGGAATATCCAGCCAGACCGGCCCTTTCCTGCCGGAGAGCGCAATTCCGATCGCTTTTTCCAGCTCATACCGGATCATCGCCGGATCAGTCACCATTTTCGCGTATTTCGTGACCGGCCGCACGATATCCACAATGTTGATCTCCTGATCCCCCAGTTGCCGCAACGGCAGTTCCGGACACGACGCCACCGTCGTCGGAAACTTCACCTGCCCGGAAATATACAGCACGGGCTGTGAATCCAGCCATTCGCCGATCACGCCGGTCAGCGTGTTGGTTCCTCCCGGCCCCGTCGTCACGCTGACCACAGCCAGCGAACCGGTCGTGCGGGCATATCCCTCCGCGGCGATCGCCGCGCCCTGCTCGTGATGGGTGCAGACCGGGCGGATGCGCTTCTCGCTGCCCAGCGCATCGTTGAGAAACATCGCTCCCCCGCCGGAGAGCATGAAAACCTCCCGGACCCCGAAATCGGCCAGATACCGGAAAACATAATCGGCAGTACGCATCTAAATCCGTCCTTTGCCCGCAGTTTACAAGACCGCAGCACTGTGTTCATTGTATTTGATCAGCTGTTGAATCAGCATCGTCTTCAACCGGGTCAATTCGTACCCCGGATTGTACTTGAAGTGTTTCAGCAGATATTCCGTCGCGATATTGCCGTCGTACCATTTGCCGCCGAGTCCGAGCAGCGTGGAATCGGTATAGCGGCACTTATGCGCCCACGCGACATCGAGCAGCTCCTCGGCGGTGCCGTTCTTGTTGTGCAAATGCATGCCGGCCTCCACACCTTCCGCCCGGCACAGTTCGATCGCATCCGCCACGTATTTCGCGGTAAAAATGCTTTCGGTATCGGCAAAGTAGATCACGTTCACCCCGAGTTTCTTCGCCAGTTTCGCAAACGCCACATTTTCCTCACAGGAGTTGCGTCCGGCGCTGGTGAAGTTGATGAACACCTCATAACCGAGCTGATGCAGCTCATCCACGTGCCGGGAGAGTACATCCGGATCGGTCTGTTTGGAGCGGCTCAGAATCCGGATCGCGTCGATCACGCTCCCGGAACACGGCCCCACCGGAGCCAGCGGCCGCTGGATGTCGCGCATCGCCGAAAGCTTCAGGATGTTCCTGGTCCGTCCGAACACCTCGTTCAACTCCTCCGTACGCAGACCGCAGTAACGGGTCAATCCGCGCCCCGGATCAGCCTCCGGATTGTGAAAGAATCCCAGCTCCATGTAATCATAACCGGCCGCTTCCAGAAAACGGTAATAATCGCGCAGAAACGCCGGATCGAAAAACCAGCCGGTCTGGTATCCGACCTCGCGAACCGTGCAATCGAATAAAGTAATTCCATCTATCATAATCCGGTCCTTTTGCAGAAAGAACAAATTGTTCCGATCATATAATCGAGTTTCTCCCGGGTCATCCCCGGATACAGGCCGATCCACAGCGCGTCGTTCATAAAGCGGTCGGTGTTCGTCAACGCTCCCGCGACGCGGTAGTCGGTTCCCTCGGCCAGACCCTCGAAGCAGGGATGCTTCGTCAGGTTGCCCGCGAACAGATTGCGCGTCTGGATGCCGTGTTTCTCCAGATGCTGCGCCAGTTCGTTGCGGGTGAACTTCGCCCGCGGAGTCAGCGTCATCAGGAAGCCGAACCACGACGGCTCCGCTTCCGGCAGCGCCCGGAACACCGCCAGCTCCGGCACCCCGTCCAATCCCGCCAGCAAATACGCGTAGTTTTCGCGGCGGCGGCGGGTGAATTCCGGCAGCTTTTCGAGCTGCGCGCAACCGACCGCCGCCTGCAGGTCGGTCGCTTTCAGGTTGTAGCCGAAGTGGCTGTACACGTATTTGTGATCGTAGCCCGCCGGAAGGGCGCCGAACTGTTTCGTGAAGCGGCAGCCGCAGGAGTTGTCACGCCCCGGCGCGCACCAGCACTCCCGCCCCCAGTCACGCATCGACAGCGCGATCTTGTACAGCACCGGGTCGCTCATATAGACCGCGCCGCCTTCGCCGGTGGTCAGGTGGTGCGGCGGATAGAAGCTCGAAGTCCCGATGTCCCCCCAGCCGCCGGTCCTGCGCCCCGCGTATTCGGAGCCGAGCGCATCGCAATTGTCCTCGACCAGCCACAGTTTACGCCGTTCGCAGAACGCCCGCACCGCCGCGACGTCGAACGGATTGCCCAACGTGTGCGCGATCATCACCGCCCGGCACTTCGGCGAATACGCCTCCTCCAGCCGCGCCACGTCGATATTCGCCCCCTCCGGCTCCACATCCACAAAGACCGGCACCGCTCCGTACTGCACGATCGGCGCCACCGTAGTGGGAAAGCCGCAGGCGACCGTGATCACCTCGTCGCCCCGCCGCACCCGGCGTTCCCCGAGCAGCGGCGAAGTCAGCGTCATAAAGGCGAGCAGATTCGCGGATGAACCGGAGTTCACCAGCAGCGCGTGCTCCGTCCCGACGAAGGCCGCCAGCTCCCGCTCGAAGCGGCGGGTGAAACGCCCGGCGGTCAGCCAGAATTCCAGCGCGGCGTCGGTCAGGGCGACCATTTCCGCGTCGTCGAACACCCGCCCCGCGTAATTGATCTTCGACTCGCCCGGCCGGAACGGTTCCGCCATGGCCGGAGCATGCACCAGACGCCAATACTCGCGGACCTTTTCAAAAATCTCCTGCCGGAGGGCTTCCGCCTTCACTTCGTCCATGCCAGGCCTTCCTTTTCGGCGCACTCACAATAGGCGTCCAGATCGCCCGTGGTATTCACCGCATTCAACTGATAAAAATCCCGATACCACTCGGCAGTGCGCCGGATCGCCGCCGGAGTATCCCAGACGCAGCGCCAGCCCAGCTGCTCCCGCGCTTTGGTCGAATCCAGCAGCAGCAGCTTCGCCTCGTGCGGCGCGTCGGGACGCGGTTTCGCCTGGAATTTCACCGCCGGCCACACCCGGCTCATCTCCGCCGCGGCCTCCGCAACCGTCATCGCGCCGTCAGAAGGGCCGAAGTTCCACGCCTGCGCAAATTCGGCGCGCCCCTCCAACAGCCGGCGCCCCAGTTCCAGATAGCCGCTCAGCGGCTCCAGTACATGCTGCCACGGCCGGACCGCGTCGGGATTGCGCAGCTCCTCCGTCCGGCGCTGCGCCGCGGCCCGCACCAGATCCGGCACCAGCCGGTCGGCCGCCCAGTCGCCGCCGCCGATCACATTGCCCGCCCGCGCGGTCGCGATCAGCGTGGAGTGCTTCGCACCGTACTCCTCCGGGTTGAAAAAGCTGCGCCGGTAGGCCTGCGTGACCAGCTCGGCGCACCCCTTCGAGGCGCTGTAAAGGTCGAAACCGCCCATCGCGTCCTCTTCCTGGTAGGGACGCATCGTCTCGCGGTTCTCGTAACACTTGTCGCTGGTGACCACGACCAGGGATTTCACGCTTTTGACGGCACGGCAGGCTTCGAGCAGGTTGACCGTTCCCATCACGTTGGTCGCCACCGTCAGCGCGGGCTCTTCATAGGAGACCCGCACCAGCGCCTGCGCCGCAAGATGGAACACCGCCTCCGGCTTGAAATCCATCAGGATGGAACGCAGTTCCGCCGCTTCGCGGATATTCGTCCACTCCGACTCCACCGGCAGCTCCAGCAGCGAATAGTGATTCGGGGCGAACGTCGGCCGCAGGGAAACCCCGCACACCCGCGCCCCCAGCCTGACCAGCCACGCCGCCAGCCACGATCCCTTGAAACCGGAATGACCGGTCACCAGCACGCGCCGTCCCTCATAAATTCCGCCGAACATTTCACTCTCCTTCCTGCCAGAATCTGCACCAGGGCGCGTTCCCGCTTTCCCAGAGTTCATTCAGGATACGGTGCTCGCGCGGCGTATCCATGCACTGCCAGAAACCCTCGTGCCGGTACGCGGCCATCTCTCCGTCCCGCAGCGCCTCGGCCATCGGCCGCTGCTCGAAATAGCAATCCTCGCGCCCCTCCAGGTAGCGGGCGACAAAATCCCGCTCCAGCACCATGAAACCGCCGTTGACCCGCCCTTCGCTGCGCACTTTCTTTTCGGTGAATCCAATGATTCCCCCCCGATCGTCGAGCTGCATCTCTCCGAAACGCCCCTCCGGGTGGACGGCGGAAACCGTCAACTGTTTTCCGTTCCGCCGGTGAAACTCCAAAAGCGCCGCCACATCGATATCGGCGACGCCGTCGCCGTAAGTCAGGAAAAACTCCCGGTCCTGCGGCTTCAGATAGCGGGAGGCCCGCAGCACCCGTCCCCCGGTCATGGTATCGATGCCGGTATCGGCCAGCGTCACCTCCCAGTCCGCTTCGGCGGAACTGCCGTGATAGACGATTCCGTTTTTCCTGCCGAGCGTGATGGTCATGTCGCAGGAGCGGGCCTGGAAATTCAGAAAATAGTCGATGAACTCCTCGCGCTTATAGCCGAGGCAAAGGATGAAACGCCGGCAGCCGAACGCCGCAAAACCGCGCATGATATGCCACAGAACCGGCTGCTCGCCGATCGGCACCATCGGTTTGGGCAGCAGCTCCGTCAGATCCCGCAGCCGGGTTCCCTGTCCGCCGCACAGAATCATCACCGGCGGCAGTTCCGCCTGTTTCGCACTCATCGTACCGCGCCCTCCTGTTCAGAATTGCACTTTTTCACGGGATACCCGTCCATTTCACATTACGCAGAAAGAAAATCCCGATCCGCCGGCACCGGAATATCCGGCTCTGATGTCCCGATCGGATCACCGCTTTTACTTTCGGGTTTCCTCTCTGATTTTATCTCCGAAATTGGCCGCGGCCATCGCGATCAGGCGAACTTTCGACCGGTCATCCAGGCTGTCGAAAATTTCCAGAAGCTGCTCCTGCAGCAAATCATTGACGGGATTGGCCGACCTGCCGCCGAAAAAGTCGATGGCCATATTGGGAAACAGCCGGAGAAAAACGGAAATCGTCATATTGCCGATGGAACATCTCTCATTGAGATAATCGGCGATACGCCCCTGAGAAACTCCGGCCATTCTGGCGAGTCCCCCCTGGGTGCCGGCCCGCTGATAGGCTTCACGAAGAGCTGCCAGAATATCCGACTCTACCATATTTTTCCCCTGACTTTTAATCCTTTTGTCTTAAAAATATCGCGCAAGGGATTTTTTTCAACTTTTTTTCTAAAAATAACCCGATATGCGATTGAAATAATCTCACTCGCGATTATATTTATCGCAGATTGAGTTCAAAGGAGGCGATACAATGACCGCACTGGCCAGATTGCGGAAAAGCAAGAAACTCCGGCTCCGTCAGGTTGCCGAAGCGATCGGCGTTACCCCGCAGACAGTTTGGAAGCATGAAAAATGTGGCATCAAAACATTCCGCATTGCCAAAAATTATGCGGCTTTCTTCCGCTGCAGTCCATTTGACCTGATCGATCTCTGACAACCGCGGGAAAAACAACAAGAGCCCCCGGCAGCTCCGGCGGAGGAATGAACGGCCGCCGTGAAAGAAAACCGCCGGCCCCCCCTTTCTCTCTATTCCGCACATCATCCGGAGGTATGTCCACATTACCCTCTGCCGGAAAAGTAAAAAAGCCGGCTCCGTCAAACGGAACCGGCTTTTACTGCAAAATAAAGGGAATTACTTCTTGGCCTTCTTGGCCTTTTCCCAGACATCCTTGCCGACGAAAGCGGTCAGGTTGCGGCCGTCAGCCGTCACGCCCTTGAACGCATAACGAACCCGGCTTCCCTCACCAAAAGTGACGCACTCGGTGATGTCGGCACTGACCTTGGACTTGGTCTTCACGTCGTAAAACTCATGCTTCATGAACTCTTCTCCTTCTTGATTGACGGTTTTCGTTGCCACTAGTTACTAATTATACCTAATTTTTTAAATTTATCAAGCCGGAAAACGCTTTTTTTCAATAAAAAACCCTATTTCTTGCAAAAAAAAGCTCAAAAAACGCATTTTACCACTTTTTTCGCCGCCTTCCGCCCTCTTCAGAATGAAGCGGAACCGGCGGCAATACCGCCGACCGCCAGCCGCACCAGCCCGGGCAGGTCGTCAGCGACCAGCCCGCGTCCGCCCAGCTCGCCGGCCATGCCGTGCAGCCATGCGCCGAGGGCGGTCATCTCAAACGGAGCATCGGGACGCATCGCCAGCAGCGCCCCGACCGTACCGGAGAGCACATCGCCGGAACCGGCGGCGGCCAGATCGGCACACCCGGAGCTGTTCACGCTCCACCGCCCGTCCGGCGCCGCCACCACGGTCCGGGCCCCTTTCAGCAGCGTCACCGCGTGCAGCCGCTCCGCCAGCGCACAGGCGAATTCGATCCGGTCGGCGGATTCCGGGATGCCGAATCCCCGCGCCAGCCGGTGCGCCTCCCCGGGATGCGGCGTAATGACCAGCGTTCCGCGCCTGCGCCGCAATTCCGGGCGGCAGGAGAGCAGATTCAGCGCGTCGGCATCCAGCAGCAGCGGGCCGGGGAAATCCAGCAGCCGCTCCAGCACTTCCGCCAATCCGGGCCCGTCGCCCCAGCCGGAACCGGCAGCGACGGCGGAACTCGCCTCCAGCCACGGAGTCAGCTCCCGCGCCGCCTCCGCCGCGAAACATCCCTCCCGCCCGGCCGGAAACTCGCGGAAGATCAGCGCCGCCGGCAGCGGCAGCCGCGGCGAAACCGGCATCGCCAGCCGGACCATGCCGGCTCCGGTGCGCAGCGCGGCATTCGCCGCCAGCACCGCCGCTCCCGAATATTCCCGGCTTCCCGCCGCGATCAGCAGACGCCCCCGCAGGTTCTTGTGAATGTCGAAGGCGAAGCGCGGCAGCTCGCGCCGCGCGTCGGCGGCGAAGAACGCCTCGCCGTACCCGACGCCGGGTTCAACGGCATTCAGGCCGATGTCGACCAGCCGGAGCCGTCCGGAACAGCGCGGCCCGTCCCCGTGGAAAAGTCCCCGCTTCGGATAACCGAAAGTGACCGTCAGCGCCGCTTCAACCGCCGCGCCGGAATCGGCAACGCCGGTGTCGCCGTTGATGCCGCTGGGCAGATCCATCGCGACAACCGGCTGCCCGGAACGGTTCGCGACTTCGATATAGTTGCGGAACTGCGGCCGCAATTCACCGGCAAAGCCGGTTCCGAGCAGCCCGTCCACAATCAGGTCGCCCGGCCTGAAATCGGAGTCGTACAGCTCCGTTCTTTCCTCCACATGCACATGGTCCGGCAGGTCGCGCGCCGCCTGCCGCGCCTCGCCGCGCAGCTCCGTCAGCGGCCGGGTCGCATAGACCGTCACCGGCATTTCCAGCAATGCGGCGACCACCAGCGCGTCGCCGCCGTTGTTGCCGCCCCCGGCCAGCACCACCGCCCGCCGGAACCGGTTTCCGGCGAACTCCCGGATCAGCTCCGCCGCCCCCTCCCCGGCCCGGCACATCAGCCGGTAGCCGGAGGTCCCGGCGGCGCTCGTCTCCGCCTCAAGGCGGCGCATCGTCTCCACATCGATGATTCTCATTCATTCTCCTCCCTGTGCGACCCGCTCAAGCTCAACCGGCTTGCCGGGCGACTTCCGCTGCTCCAACTTCTTCCGGACCTCCTGCGCATCCACGAATACCTCCGGCTCCGGCACCGGTTTCGGCGCCTCCGGGTACTCCAGCCCGCACCACTTTTCCCAATCGACCGGCGCGGAGGCTGACGAGCGCTTCGGCACTTCCCGCAAGCCGATATCGTCACCGTAAAAATCAAGCGTCGTGAATCCCAGCAGGAAATCGGCCAGTTCGCCGGGATTGAAGCCGACCCGCATTCCCAGCCCCAGCGCCGCCACGACATTGATATCCGTAAACTTATAGAAGGGATACGGCTCATCCTCCTCCGGCTCACGCGGCACGCACAGACAACAGCCGCTGACATATCGGATCGGCACCGAAAAACAGATCATGCCAAAGGAAGAGTACGCCTTGCCGCGAACCGCCGCGCGATCCGACGGAAACATCCCCTCGCAATATAGAAACGGAAACGGAAAAACCGGAGTGTTTCCCTCGGAGGAATGGACCCCGGAATCCCGATACTCATACCACTCCCCGCCGTGCCATCCCGCCATCGGCATATAAAAATAGAGCGGAGCGACTTCAACTGCTCCGGCCTGCACTTTTACCCCGAATCCGACTCCGGCGGTCGCGGTGAAGACATCAGCCGCGTCCCGCCGGCGATCCGCCCAATAAGCGGGAGTGCATGAACATCCCAGCAACGCCAACACCAGCAGCCCACCCGGCAGCAGTCTCCCAGCTCCGTTCATGCCCTCACCGGCCCGGTCAATCCAGCACGCGCTCTTCTTCGAGCAGCCGGATCACCCGCTCCGCCAGCTGCGGCGCGGGAATCACTTCGGCGGCGTCCTCGCCGATCGGGGAAGCCGGATAGTTCCGGTTGCGCCACAGCGTGAAGCAATCGGTCAGCACGTCGTCGATCTTCTTTTTGCAGCCCTGGAAGCCGAACCGGGCGACCTCGTGCGCGGTACAGGAATTCGGACAGCCGGAGAAATGCAGCAGCTCCGGCAGCAGCAGCGCGGCTTTCGCGCGCTTTTCCGGATGCGCCTCAAAATAGCGGTCCAGCGCCTCGCCTACGACAGCGCCGTACTTCGGCGTATCCAGCACGCCGATCTTGCAGATGGTCGCACCGATGCAGCAATCCAGCTGGCCGGCGAAGGATTCAAAGGTGTAGTCCGGCCCCAGCTGCTTCAACGCCCGGTAGAACGCGGCCGGCGCCGAAACATGGAGCGCGGGCACAAGGATATTCTGCTCGAAGGTGAGCCGCACCGCCGGGATGCCGAATTCGGCGAACACCCCGCCGAGTTTCAGGAACTCCTCCGGCGACAGCACGCCGCGCGGAATATAGACCGTCACCGCGACCCGGTCGGCTCCGAAACGGGTCGGGCGCACCGCCAGCGCCCGCCAGCGGCGGAACGCGGCGTCGCCGTCGAGCGACGCATCCGGCGCAAACTCCCGGACCGGGGCCGTCCCGAACGACCAGTCCGCGGCCGGTTCGCCGACCTCCGGATAAGTTTCGCCCCGGAACTTTTCATAATATTCATGGTACAGCGCGACGAACGCCTCCTCGCCCAGCCGTTTCACGATAAAGCGGATACGGGCCATGTTGCGGTGTTCGCGGTCGCCGTGGTCGCTGAAAAGCTCGACCATCGCCCGCGCCGCATACGCGATCTTCCCGGCGGGCAGGAAGTCGAACAGCTTCACGCCGACCGTCGACTCCCGGCCGAAGCCGCCGCCGCCGTAGGCCGCGAAGCCGCGGTTGCCGTCGGCGTCCGTCGCCGCGACGAAGCCGAGATCCTGCCGCAACGCCAGCGGCGCGTCGTTCGCCGACGCGAAGCCGATCTTGATCTTGCGCGGCAGGTGGTATGCCTTTTCCCAGCCGAACACCACATCGGTCAGATAGCGCGCATACGGGGCCAGGTCGAAGGAGCCGTCATCCGCGATGCCGCTTGAAGCGGTGATCGCGATGTTGCGGAAGGTGTCGCCGCCGCCGCCGCGGAACGGCAGCCCGTTCGCGGTGCATTCGCGGATCACCTTCACCGACTCCAGCGGCGACACGCCGTGGAGCTGGATATCCTGCCGCGTGGTGATGTGCATGAAGTCCGCGCCGGAACTCCGGCAGACCCGGGCGATGAAGTTCAGCTGTTCGCGGGTGGCCTCTCCGCCGGTCAGCCGGATGCGGTTCATCAGTTTGCCGTCCCGCTGCGGATAGACGCCGAACGGAGCGCCGAAAGGTTTGTAGGCCGCAAAGTCGATTTTCCCGGCCGCCAGTTCCTGCAGCGCGTTCAGCAAACCGGCCTGCGATTCGATGATTTGATTCAGATCCATCATAAACTCCCGTCTGTTTTCCGAATGAGTCAATATAGTATTTCTATAACACAAAAGCAAGACAATCCACCGGGAATATCCGGTTTCCCGGTGAATTTTCCACTTTTTTTCAGAAGCGGACTTGACATTCGCGCCGAAATGTCCCATAATTAATATAGAAATCGGGACACTTTAGGACAGTAAGTGAAAAACATGAAACTCCAGACCAAAAATCTGTTTCAGCCCCTGACCGATCATCTTGAAGCGATGATCGCCTCCGGCCACTATCCGACCGGCACCCGGCTGCCGTCGCTGCGGCGGCTGTGCGATGAATTCAACCTCTCGCGCGGCACCGCCGCCCGCGGTCTGGACTATCTGCGCGACAAGGGGCTGATCGAATTGCGGCAGGGTTCCGGCGCTTATGTCAGCGAGCGCAACCGCCGCTCCGCCGGGCGCAACGGCCGCCGGATCGCGGTATTCTCCGAGCACAGCGACACCAGCGAAAGCTACTGCGCCCACATCATCGTCGGCATCCAGCGCCGCGCCGGCTCCACCGGGACCACGCTGAACCTCCACCTTTACCGGTACGGCGAAATCGACTCTTCCATCCTCGAAGACGCCGCCCGCGAGGCCGACGCGCTGCTGCTGCTCGGCTCCTACGACAGCTTCATCGACGACCTGCCGCACATCCGCCCCGTCGTCGGCTTCGATATGCAAAAGAGCTACGGCTTCGCGTCGGTGGTCGGGCTGGACCCGTCCCACGCTGCGCTGCTCGGCTGCGACTATTTCCGCAGGCACGGCTTCAGCCGGGTCAAGGTGATCGGCTTCCCGATGCCCAGCTTCCGCTTCCGCGCCGAGGTGTTCGCCTTCCACTGGCGCGAAACGGGGGGACAGGTCGAAACCTTCCTCCCTTTCGAGCCGTTCAGCGCCGACTTCTACTCCGACAAAACCATTTACGACCGCACCATCGAACAGCTTGAAGATCCCGACTGCGGATATCTGTTCGTCAGCGGCACGGAATGCTGCCGCACCCAGCAGAGCTACCGGGAAAAATTCGGCCGCGACCTCGCCGATGACCGCTGTCTGCTGTCGATCGACGGCAAATCGCTGCTGGTTCCGGGCTATCCCGGCGTCAGCACCGTCACTCCCGACTATGCGGAAATCGGAGCAACCGCCCTCGACGAGTGCCTGCGCCGCATCGAGAATCCCGGCGCCCGCCCGCGCCGCATCCTCGTAAGCGGCACCCTCGTCGAACGGTAACGGCGGCAGCGGGGAAAAGGGATGCCTCCGGCGGCCGGGGGCGCTTCGCCCCCCGGTCCCCCAGACCGGCAAGGTGCCGGCGCCGGATGCGGTTTCGAGCTTTTTGCTGTGCAAAAATCTCAAAACCGGGTGGTATTAATAATGGGTTGCGGGGAGTCTATCGGCGGTATACGCCGCCGGGTGCTACCCGGTCGGGTTGCAAGGGCGAAGCGCCTTGCCCGTCGGAGACAATTGTGCGCTGCAGCGCCCAGCTACCGGAGCCTGATTGAAAATCAGGCCGCGTAGCGCACAAGGTCTGGAGGCCGTAAGGCCGCAAGACCCGCCTGCCGCGAAAGCGGCATGGCTGCGGTTCTTCCGAACAGAATGAAAAGTGATAAAATAAGGATTTCGCAATGGCACAACCGAATCAACCAACGGAGAAGAAAAACGATGAGAAGTAAATTTACGCTTATTGAATTGCTGGTGGTGATTGCGATTATTGCGATTCTGGCCGCCATTCTGCTTCCGGCGCTGAATCAGGCCCGGCAGGCGGCCTACCGCTCCAGCTGCCTGAACATGCTCAAGCAGATCGGCAGCTGCGACCTGTTCTACTCCGGGGACAACGAGGGATTCGTCACCCCGGAAACCACAATCGGCGACCGTTCCCAGTGGTATAAGCTGATGTACGCCTACACGCCGAACCTGTTCAAACGCAAAGGATACGAGAGCACGGAACCGAACACGGCCAAAGAGGCGGCAGTGCCGATGTGTCCGGCGGCGGCGGCGGAAAACGGCCTGAAGATCGCCGGCTGGGATTCGATTTCGCCGTGGACGCCGACCGATGTGAACTGGCAGTACACCCTGCAATGCGGCGGCTACGGGCGGAGCGCCTTCACCGGCAGCCCCGACTGGTATACGGATTACTACACCAAGCTCGGCCGCGTCCGGAATCCCTCCATGAAAATCCTGACGCTCGAAGCCTATTATTTCAGCGTCTACCTGAACGGCGGCACCAACTGGGAGAACCGCGCGAACGGCCTGGTTTCGTGGAGCCGTCACCAGAAAAACGGCATGGCCATCAACGTCAGCTACGCCGACGGGCACGCCGGAACCTTCGGTTTCGTGCCCCGCACGCAGGAGGACCTCTACCAACCGCATATCTACCTGACGGAATAGAGGAATCAGCCATGAACGCACTCCGAACCATTCTTCCGGCGCTGTTTCTCGGACTCGGCTGCATCGCCGCTCCCGAAACGGTATTTCAGGACGACTTTTCCAAATTCGCCGACGGCCTTCCGTCCGGCTGGAGGAAATACGAAACCGGCAAGGCCGGCACGATCACTCCGGAAAAACTGCCCGGCGGGAAAACGGCAGTCCGCTTCGCTGTCACCGATCCGGCTCAAAGCCTCGGGCTGACCCGGCAGTTTCCGGCTCAGGGCGGCAAATACTACCGCGCCACGCTGGACTGCTCCGTTCCGCCCGGCGGCAGCCGCAAAGGCGCCTATTTGCAGATCCGCTTCTATCCCTATTTGGTCAAGGGCTTCGGCAATTCGGCCTATTTGCGGCAACTGCCGCTGGCCGATTACGATCCGGGCAGCATCCCGACCGACGTTACCCTGAAAGCGCCGGAGGGGACCACCCATGCCGCCAGTTTCATCATCACCGCCGGCGGCGCGCCGCAACTGCTGCTGAACTCCTTTGAATTGCAACAGAGCGACACCCCGTTCGCGCCGCGCAAGCTCGACCCGATGAAGGTGCCGGGCATCCTCGAAATCCAGCCGCGCGACCTGTGCCTCGAAACCGATCTCGCCTCCGCCGTGATCGTCGCCCCGGCGGCTCCGGAATACCGCGAACTCGCCGAACGGGCCGCCCGGGCCGTCAAAGCGAAAACCGGGACCAGGCCGGAGATCCGCCCGGACGACTTCGCCTGCGGCGACCGGCTTTCCCGCCACCTCGTCACCATCGGCAGCCGCGATGTGAACCGGACCGTTTCCAACCTCTACAACCGTTTCTACACCTTCCTCGACGGCAAGTATCCGGGCAAGGGGGGCCGGGTGGTCCGCAGCCTCCACAACCCCTTCGGCGACGGCCACAACGTGATCACCGTCGGCGGCAGCGATTTCGACGGCGACCGCGCGGCGGTCGAACGCTTCGCCGAGCTGACCGCGCAGACCCCGTCCGGCAAATTCGGCTGGCTGGCCGACCTGAAGCTCGGCGACGGCCTTACCCCGCCCGCCGACGCAAAGGACGCGCAGGTGTGGGACGACTACGGCTGGTCGCTGGTCAGCAAGAATCTGTCGCTCTTCTACATGACCGATGACCCGAAGTACGCAAAGGAGTTCCTGCGCCTCGCGTTTCCCGATGAAAAAGCCGCCGATGAACTGAACCGGCTCGACGGCGAATTCACCTACGCCAACCTGAAAAATCCGCTGGGCGAGCCTTACCACTACAACGCGACCATGCTGATCCCGCACTGGGACCTCGTCGAGGAGTCCCCGGTCTTTTCCGATGCCGACCGGCTGCGGGTCACGCGGAAATTCTACGAACAGCTCAACCGTCGCCGCCAGAACGGCGACAAGGGCATCTACAAGCTCTACGAACGGACCGACACGCCGGTGCAGCTGCCCGACCGCCACTGGATTTCCGAAGCGCTGACCGTCTATGTCGCGGCCCGCTACTTCGACAAATACTATCCCTCGCGCGACGGGCGCGACGGCCTTGAAGCGGCGCGGCGGATGTTCAAAACCCTCGACCGCCACGCGGCGATGACCGTCGGCTCCCTGTTCTGGTACAACACGTTCCTGCGGCCCGCATTCGACTTCGCGATGCTGGACGGCGGCCTGAAATACGTCGGCAGCCCGGTGATCGGCCGCTATGTCGAAGCGCTGACGCTGCTGGCCGACCGCACTCCGCACGACTGGTCGCAGAAATTTTCCGGCCTGCGTTTCCTGCTGCTCTGCGGCTACCTGACGCAGAATCAGGCTCCGGTGGAACTGGCGGAGCTGCGCACCGGTTTCGATACGGAGGTGTTCCGGCTCGGCCAGTCCTGCTGGCCCGCGAAAAAGTTTGAACGCAACTATTTTTCCGACACCGACGGCAAATGGCGCGCCGCCGGTTTCGACCCGGCGGGGATGCCGGAGTGGGATCCGCCTTTCGACAAAAGCAAGGTGGTCGAGTGGATGAGCTTCCGCCGCCACGGCGCGCGGGGTGAAGATTTCGCGCTGATCGACGCGAAGTACGAATCCGGCCGCAACGCGTTCCACAACTTCGCGCTGGTCAGCCTCTACCTGCGGGGCCTGCCCCTGCTGCGCGGCTACCACAACCAGCTCCATGTCTACCGCGACGGCCTCGGCGACCCCGCGATTGCGAAATTCACCGAGGTGCTCGACTCCGGGCGTACCGGAAAAACCGCCTTTGTGCGCGGCAGGCTCGCGAAATTCAACGGCCACGACTGGGAGCGCACGCTGCTGATCCGCGAGAACGGCTTCCTGATCGAACTCGACGCGGTCACGCCGCTGACCGACACCGCCGCCTCCCAACTGATCGCCCACTTTGAAACGCCGCGCGGCACCGTGATGAAACCGGCGCCCGGCGCCGCGGAGTTCCAACTCCAGCCTCCCGCCGGCGAAGCGTGGACTGTCGCGTGTTCGCTCCCCGCCGAACTCAGCCAGACGCCGATCGCCGGAGGAGCCAATCTCGACACGGCGGGAGTCGCGTCGCGTTTCACACTGATCCGGCGCGGCAAACGGGCAGAGGCGATCCGTTTCGCATCGCTGCTCCGCCCCGGCGCGCCGGAGCCCGGCCGTCCCGCCGCCGCCCAGCAGGGCGGCCGGATCGCCCTGCGCCTGCCGCACGAGGCGCTGCTCGAACTCCTGCCCGGCAGCAGTTTCCGGCTGGAGGAACCGCAGAGCCGCTTCGGCTTCCGCGTGACGGAGCTGCCCGGCGTTTTCACCTCCACCGCGCCGGTCACCGCCGAATGCGACCTCATGACCGGCACTCTCGCCCTCGCCGCCCCCGCCGCCGCAACCGTCACCCTCTCCGACGGCCGCACCGTACGGCTTGCCGCCGGGGAGGAAACGGCGGTCGAAACAAAAGCCGCCCCCCTGCCCGCGCTGGCGGAGCAAACCGCCGCCATTTTCGCGGCCCGCCGCGAAGCCGATGCTGTCGGAACCGTCGAACTTCCGGCGCTCAAACCGGTGTGGGAATTGAACCCCGGCGTTTTCATCAGCGTCCACTGCAAGCTCGAACTCGACGGCGTCCCGCACCTTGCGGTTGCGACCGGCGACCGGGCGCTGCTGATCGGTCATGACGGCAGAATCCGGCAGGAGTTCCGTTGCTCCGCCACCGTCGGCGCCCTCTGCTACTGGCCGGGAAAGCGACTGCTGCTGGCCGGTTCCATCGACGAAAAACTGCGCGCTTTCACCCTCGACGGCAGGCAGGTGTGGGAGTTCACCTCCCGGATGCCGGACGGCGTCAAGCACGAGCGCATGTGGTGGGCCAAGGGCGAAATGCCCGGCGTCTGCGCGGTCACCGTCGCGGAACTGCTCCCCGGCAAGCCGCTGATCTTCGTCGGCGGCGCCGGCACGCTTGAAATCCTCGACGAAAACGGCAAGCTGCTGAAGCGCCGGTTCCAGGAGTGGGGCACCTTCGAGGGCTTCACACCGCTGCCCGCCCACGGCAAAGAACCGGCTTCTCTGCTGAGCTGGGGCTTCATGGTCGGCCATCCGACCGTCTATTGCTACACCGCCGGACTGCAGCGCGGCACGCTGGATTTGTGCTTCGCCAAGGACGGCACCTTCATGGGTTCCTTCGGCTTCGGCTTCATCGGCCGCAACAACCTGCGCGTCGCCCGCCTCGAACCCGGCCAGCCGGAGCGGCTGGTCGGCGACTTCAACGGCAGCGTGAACCGCGTGATGGTCTGGGACCTCGACGGCAGGGTGCTGCACGAGGCGGACCTCGGCTTCGGCATCCGCGCTTTCGGCGGCATTCCGTATGCGAAAACCATGCTGCGCAACACCAATGTGCGCGGGCTGGAACTACCCGACTTCGACGGTGACGGGGTGAAATCCATCGCGGTCGCCTTCCAGCGCCGCTTTGTGACCGCGTTCGATCCGCAGCTGCGCAGCCGTTTCTTTTGCCCGCTGCCGGAGGAGCCGCTGCTGCTGGCGCTGGTTCCCGGCGCGAAAGGCGACCGGCTCGCCGTCGCCGGCTTCGACGGCGGCGTCTACCTGATCGACGGTTCCGGCCGCCTCGCCGCCCGCGCCCGCATCGAAGGCCGCCCGACCCTGCTGGCCTCCGATGGCCGGACCCTCACGGTCGGCACCGACGCCGGGGTCCTCCGGGGATTTGCGCTTCCGGACAGTGCGGCGGAAAAATAAACGGCCTTTCCTGTCGCAGTCTGATATTTTCGGCAAAAAAGCGGTGTCATTCCGAAATTTCCATTTGGATTTTCCGCAATCCGGGTGTATTTTAAATAAATATGTGCGCCTCTCTCTATTACGGAGATAACATAAGGAAAAACAAGGAAAATGGCAAACGGTTTTAATGTCGCGGTGGCGGGTGCCACCGGTGCGGTCGGCGTCGAAATGATCAAGACGCTCGAAAAGCGCAACTTTCCGGTCAAGAATCTGAAGCTGCTTGCTTCGGCCCGTTCGGCCGGCAAGACCGCCACTTTCAAGGGTGAAACGATCAAGATCGAAGAGATGACTGAAGAATCGTTCAAGGGCGTCGACATCGCGCTGTTCAGCGCAGGCGGCGATATCTCCAAGCAGTTCCGCCCGGCGGTCGTCCGGGCGGGCGCGGTGATGATCGACAACTCCAGCGCGTTCCGCATGGACGACGACGTGCCGCTGGTGGTTCCCGAAGTCAATCCCGAAGACATCAAGCAGCACAAGGGCGTGATTGCCAACCCGAACTGCACCACCGCCATCATGCTGGTCGCGGTCGCCCCGCTGCACCGCGCCAAGGGACTCAAGCGCATCGTCGCCGCGACCTATCAGGCCGCCAGCGGCGCCGGTGCCAAGGGCATGGATGAACTGCTCGTGCAGACCCGCCAGCTTCTCGACGGCCAGCCGATCGCCCCCAAGGCGTTCGCGCACCGGCTCGCGTTCAACCTGATCCCGCATATCGACGTCTTCAACGAGAACGGGTACACCAAGGAAGAACTCAAGATGCTCAACGAATCGCGCAAGATGCTGCATTTGCCGGACCTGCTGGTTTCCTGCACCTGCGTGCGCATTCCGGTGCTCCGCGCCCACTCCGAGGCGCTGAACCTCGAATTCGAGAACGACATCTCGGTGGAAGAGGCCCGCGAAATCATCCGCAAGGCGCCCGGCGTCCAGCTCGTCGACGATCCCGCCGCGAAATCCTACCCGATGCCCGCGGACGCGACCGAAAAGTACGACGTGCTCTGCGGCCGCATCCGTCAGGATATCTCGCGCAACGACAAGCGCGGCCTCGACATCTTCGTCTCCGGCGACCAGGTGCTCAAGGGCGCGGCCCTGAACGCCGTCCAGATCGCCGAACTGCTCTAATCCGGGACTTTGCCTCCGGCAGCCGGGGGCGCTTCGCCCCCCGGTCCCCCAGACCGGCAAGGTGCCGGTGCCGGGTTCGGTTTTGAATTTTTACTGCGTAAAAATTGCAAAACCGGGGGTATTAATAATGGGTCGGAATAGTCTATGGGCGTTTTACCGCACCGGCACGTTGCCGGTCGGGTTGCAAGGGCGAAGCGCCTTGCCCACCGGAGGTAACTTGTGCGCGCAGCGCCCAGCTACCGGTGCCTGATTGAAAATCAGGCCGCGTAGCGCACAAGGTCTGGAGGCCGTAAGGCCGTAAGAGCTGCCTGCCTTTAAAACGGCAGGCTTTCCCCGCATGACTCGCCTCCAGTGACTGAGGGACATACGATTTCGAGTTTTTTACGCCCGAAGCTCAAAACCGGAAGATAATAACGGGGCTGTATGGTTTCCCGGATATTTTTTTCTTTCGGCACAGTAATTCAGGTTGCGGTTCTTATGAAACAGAATATTTTTCTCCTGCTCCTGTTTTTACTGCCGGCCGGTTGTTCGGAACAACCGGCCGCGTTCGCGCCTGCCCCGCGCCCGGAGCTGCCGGCCGGTCAGGCTCTGGCAGAACTGCTTGAAAACGGCGGATTCACCGGTCCGCGCTATACGCTGACCAGCAATCCGCCGCCCAACAGGCACATGCGTGATCCGAACGGGAAATATCCTTTGAGATGGTTCCGGGTAGAGTATAAAGCCCGGCGCTATTTTGCCGGATTCTTCACTCGCGGCAAGGATGCTTATCTGTTTTCCTATCCGTTGGGAGATGATCTGCTTTTGTGGATCAACTATCTCGGCTGCGACATCAGAATCCAGCGTTTCCGCACTCAGAACGGTTACTTCATGCTCGATTATACCGCCGCAGACGGAACTCACCGGAAAAGCGGCGTCCCCTTCGCCGACGTCGTCGACGAATACCCCGGCGACGATGGAGTATTCGCCCCTGACGAACCCGAATATGACGATGAACTTATTTACGGTGGCAAATACGGAGCAGGCGGCTTCAAACCTGCTCAGGAGACAACCATAGAAAATTTCATTCCGAATTTCAAAGCGCTGATTCGCAATGATGACATTGATGCCATTGCTGCAATGATCCATTTCCCGCTTGAAACAACTCTGGAATTCAACGGTAGAAAAATCCTGTATATTGTCAAAAACAAGAAGGATTTCAGACGTAATTATTCACGCATTTTCCATCCGGAATTCAAGCGGGACATGTTACAACTCGACGATCAGAATTTTTCATTTTGCGGGATGGGAGTTTACATTGATGAAACCAAACTCAGATTACTTCCCGGCAGAGGACCGAATATAGTAATCCGAGCGCTTAATAATTAATTCTTTCCCATCTCAACCGGGTTTGCTGAATGCCTTTTTCGTTTCTCCTCTTGTTTTTCCGCCAATTTGCTCAGCTCAATTGCAGCATCCCGCCTGCGTAACGCCAAACCGCGATTTGCCGCTTTGGGCTTAATATTTTCCGTATAATCCTTTGAATTCAGCAATTCCAAAGCTGCCCGACGATAATCTTCCGCTTTCACGGCTCTTAAAAAGCTCTTGTATTTCCTCAACCCAGGCCCGCCGGTGTTGAAGGAAAGGTCCAGACAGACCGCCCTGACCAGTTCCGGCTGCTTCTCCCAGGCTTTGGAATCGACTTTCTGACCGTTCCAGACCTTTACCGTTTCACCGCTCTTCAAACGCCTCTCTTCCCACACCCCCTTGTTGAACGCCTCTTTCACATCTTTTTCCGCAACCTGAAACGAAGCCTCAAACAACTTATCGATCTCCTGATTGCTGAATGTGATATTTGCAAACTGCTTCTCAATATCTTTGGCTTTCTTCTCGCGTTCACTGTCGGAAAGCTTCTTCAATCCCTGTAAATCCGCAATCACTTCTTTCGGAAATTTTTTCAGGGTTTTGAACGTGGCCAGAATGTGGTCCGCAGCAAGGTTGGCGCCAACTCCGAGCGTCGGCCACGACTTGCCATCCCGGTAAACTTTTTCCTTTCTGCCCTCCCGGTAGGAAAGATGCTTAGAGCTTATCCCTGAATAAAGAATCGGCATGATGCCGCGCCGAAATGTCAGTCGCGAAGCCTGATAAAATTGACGATACTGGAGGTATCGGCGATTTTAGCGGGCAAACGAATGGCGTTTCGCCGCCAATCAGGACGATTTGGCTTATTTAGGGATAAGCTCTTATTCAATGCCGCCGTCAGGCCGCGCCCGGCGATATCCGGAGCCAGTTCACGGCCCGGTGCGCTGAATTTTCCTTCGTCGATATCCTTGCCGAACTCTTTTTCCTGTCTTTCCCGATCCCGGTTGAAATCCTCCGTATTTTTGACCGTGTTTCACCGCAATAACAGATTTTGTCAATCTCCAGAGCCCATACATTTGTAACTATGTCACAATATCAAAACAATAAATAAATTCTGTTAAATCAGATAAAATCCGCAATTTTTATTGATGATACTATTGACATTGTCACAATTTTGATACATAATATATACAACATGAAAAATCAGATTGGAATTCGAGACCATGTCAGACAAACTTCAGGCGGCGCGGGAATATATTCTGCAGAAGATAGAACGCGGAGAACTCTCCGGCGGCGCGAAACTTCCGGCGGCGCGGGAGTATTCCGAGGAAATCGGCGTATCGCTGCCCATCACCCAGATGGCGTTCAACTCCCTGACCCGGGACGGCATTCTGGTCAGCGTTCCACGGCAGGGAACCTATGTGCGCCGGGATTGGAACTGCCGGATTCTGCCCGGCAGCTTCCGCACTTTCCGGCCGGTCTGGACGGAGATCATCCGCGATCAGGTCGTGCCGGAGGTTCCCGGTTTGCGCATCTGCGACGCGTTCCGGGAAAGCGCCTTTGAAATCCGTTCCACCTTCGACGCCAACTGGCGGCAGGACGACTATCTGGATCTGAACGAATTTCTGGAAGAGGCTTATCCGGACCGCGGCGACTTCTTCATGACGCAATTCCAGTCTTTCCACGCCCGGGACGGCAAATTGTACGCCATTCCGCTGATCTTTTCACCGTGGGTGATCTGCTGCAACGTCCGCATGATCGAAGCCGCCGGGGGAGAACTTCCCCGCCCAGATTGGAACTGGCAGGATTTCCTCGCCCTGATCGGGCTTCTCCGCCGGAAATATCCGCCGGAGCAGGTGTTCGACCTCTGGTATTCCCCGACTTTCCGGCTTACCTTCCTGTTCCGTTCCGGCGGCGCCGTACTGGAACGGGCGGCGGACGGCTCCTGCCGCGTCCGGCTCGACGAGCCGGAATCCGTCGCCGGGCTGAAACGCCTGCAGGAACTTTCCCGCATCCTCGGCGATTCACGCCTGCACTGGTATGACAGCCGCAGTTCTTTCCGGGCCGGAACCATGGCGCTGGCCGCCGCCGCCCGCGAAGACGTCGATTTCAACGCCGCTTTCGAGTGGATCAGCGTGCCGCTTCCGATGCTGCCGGGCGGCGCCGACCGCACCCGCCAGGCCAATGACCTGCTCTGCGTCCGGCGGCAGGTCACCGATTTCCGGCAGGTCGCCGAGGTCGTCCGGCTGCTGCTGTCGCAGCAGGTGCAGGACCGGCTCGGCGCGATCCGTTACGGCATCCCGATCCGCCGTTCATCGGCGATCCGCAGCTTCAATGAGGAAGACTGCCGCGACGCGGTATTCTTCTCGGAACTTCCCAAGATCGTACCGGATCACAGTCTGGGCTGGTCCGAATTGCAGCGTCTGCTGCTGACCGGGATCGACCGCATCCGGCACGGGCAAGCCGAACCAGAACCGGTCGCGACGGAACTTGCCGCCGCTTTCCGTACCATTATCCGATACAGTTAACCAGAAAAGGGGGAAACGATATGTGGAAAAAATTCACCTTGATTGAGCTGCTTGTAGTCATAGCGATAATAGCCATTCTCGCCTCGATGCTGCTTCCGGCCCTGAATAAGGCGCGGGAACGGGCGCGGGCGATCAGCTGTACTTCCAACCTGAAGCAGTGCGGCCTTGCGCTCCAGCTCTATGCCGGCGACTACGACGGCTACAACCTCAAAGTGCGGAAAGTGACCGCAAGCGGCACACAGGCGGCGTGGAACAACGCCCTCCTCGGCTGGAAACATTACGCTTCCGGCAACGGGCAGAAAATCGACCTGCAGCAATACGGCTGCATCCCCTATCTCTCCGGCCCGGAGAGCGTCACCCGCTGCCCCGCCTCCCTACCGGAAACTCCGGCCCGGAGCAATTTTTCCTACGGCATGATGGAAGTCACCTACTGCGGGAACTGGCCGAACATCAAAGACAGCGTCGGCAACATCGACCGCCGCCTCACTCCGACGGATAAATATATCATCAGCCGCAATTTCAAAACTCCGGCGACAACCGTATTCCTGGCGGATACCGGCTTTACCGGACTCAGCGGCAAGGCCGCGTATTCGCCGAAATCGTTCAAACACACCGAACCGGAAACTCAGGAAGGGGTCGCCGGCGGAGTGATGGCGCGGCACAGCCGGAAAGCCAACTGCCTGCTGGCGGACGGCCATGTTTCGGCGCTCTCCAAAGGAGAGCTTGCCACAACGGCCAACCGGTTCACCTATGTACTGGACAATCAGGGTCTTCCGCAATAACAGGATGTTACGGATCATGCACAGAAAAATCGTTTTTCCCCTGTTCGTTCTTCTTTTCACCGCTTTCGCCGCTTTCGCGGCCTCCCAACCGCAATGGAAGTGGCGGCAGTCGAAGTACTGCCGGATTACGGAACACGCCGGGAAAAAACTCCTGACGGTCGCGATTCCGGCGGACGCCCCGGAAATCTCCCGCCGGAACACCGCCGACACTCCCGTCGGGCTTACCCGTTTTGAAGGGCAGCCGATCGAATTTTCGATCCGGCTCCGGAACTCCGGCATCTCCCGGCCGGACAACCTTCACAACGGCATCAAGTTTCAACTCTACTTCCGGGACGGCAATGGAACGGAGCGCTGGACTCAGGCGGAGATTCCGCACGAACCGTTTCCGTGGCGGCGGTTCCGCTTCTCGGAGCGGATTCCCGCCGATGCGACTTCCGGGACGCTTCGCCTCGGACTTCAGGGGAGTTCCGGCAACGTGGAATTCGACCTCGATTCCCTGCAGATACGTCCTTTGGACCCGGAACTTTCTCCCGTGCCGCCGACTCCGGAGCAGATCCGGGAATGTGAGCTGATCGAATCCCGGCTGCGTGCCGGTCTGCTGGCGCAACAGCCGCCCCCCGGCCCGGAGGTGAAAAAGCTGCTCGAACGTCAAAACGGCGACGGCACATTCCGGGACCTCGATTATTCCGCCCGCAACCGTTCCATCTGGCCTGCCGCGGGGCATCTGAAGCGTACGTTCGAACTGGCTCTGGCCCGGGCGACGCCCGGCCACGCGCTTTACCGCGATCCGGCCGCGGGGGAAGCCGTCCGCAAAGCCGTCGCGTGGTGGGCGGAAAAGCAGCCGCAGAACGGCAACTGGTGGTGGAACGACATGTATGTGCCGAAATACCTCGGAAACATCCTGCTGCTTTCGCCGGATCTTTTCCCGGACGGTCCCCCGCGCCGGGCTGCGCTGAACGTCTGCCGGCAGGCGTGCTTCCTGAGCCGTTACACCGGCAACAACCGCGTTTTCATCGCCGCCAACATCTTCTGCCGCGCGCTGCTTGAACGCAATCTGCCGGTGATGGACCGCGCCGCCGCCGTCCTTTCCGAAGAGATCCGGTTCGCACCCGCCGAACATAAAACAGCCTGGAGTTTCGGCGGCATCCGGGCGGACGGCTGCTATCACCAGCATGGCCCGCAGATTCAGTTCGGCAACTACGGCGGCGAATTTCTCGCCAACATCGCTTACTGGTCCAATATCCTCAAGGAAACACACTGGGAATTGTCGCCCGAACAGTGGCGGATCATGCGCCATCTTACCTTCAACGGCTTTCAGTGGGTGCTCTGGCGCGGCCGGATGGACCTGCTCGCCTGCGGCCGCCAGCTCGGCCGGAACGCCGCCGAAACCAAAGGCGAACGAACGCTCAACGCATTCGCACAGTTGCGCAACGCCGATCCCGGCGACCGCGCGCCGTATGATGCGGCGCTCCGGCGCAACCGGGACGGCGAAAACACACTGACCGGCAACCGGCACTTCTGGAATTCGGACTACATGGTACACCGCCGTCCGGCGTGGTACGCATCGGTCCGGATGAATTCCGTCCGGGTGCGTCCGATTGAGGACGATACCAACTGGGACAACGCGCTCGGCCGTTATTTCTCCGACGGCGCCTGTCTGGTCATGCGTTCCGGCAAGGAGTATGAAAACATCACCGCCTGCTGGGACTGGACCCGCCTGCCCGGAACCACCCTGCCGAAAACTCCGGTCTACACCGGTGAAGACGCCAGAAGATTCGGACTCAAAATCGGCGGCGGCGACCTGCCGCGCTGGACTCACAGCCGCAACTGGCGGCAGCTCGGCGAAACCGGATTCGTCGGCGGCGTCACCGACGGCGAACGCGGCGCGGCGGTTTACACTCAGGATCTTGATGGGGTCCGGGCCCGCAAAGCCTGGTTCTTCGACCGCGACGCGATCTACTGTCTCGGCAGCGGCATCACCTCAAGCAGCCCTTACGAAGTCGCCACCACCGTGAACTCCAGCCTCCGCAACGGAGAAATCCAACAGGGGGACGGCTGGTTCCGGCACGACGACATCGGCTACCGGGGCGAAAACCTGAAGCTCACCGCCGGTCCCCGCACCGGCGACTGGCGTTACGTGGAGGGAGGCCTGACCCGCCCCGCCCCGGAAACGAAGGAGCTTTTCACCCTGACCGTCGAACATGGCGTAAAACCGCGCAACGCCTCCTACATCTATACGATCCTGCCCGGAGCCACGCCGGAAGAGACTGCCGGGACGCCTCCCGGCCGGGTTCTGCGCAATACTCCGGAGTGTCAGGCGGTGGAATTTGCGGACGGCGTCCGTGCCGCGATCTTTTACGAACCCGGCAGACTGGACGATTTTGAAACCGATACTCCCGGCGTTTTCCTGATCGGCAAAGGGACGGTTCACGCCGCCGACCCCACCGGCCGGCATTCTTCATTCACGCTGAAGTTGAACGGAGTCTCCCGCAAGGTCCCGCTTCCCGCCGGAGAGTTCGCCGGGCAAAGCGTCAAAATCGTTTTGAAGTAATACCGGAATATGAAGTACACGCCCGGTCCATCCACTCCTGAACCAGCCGGGCCAACTTCTCGTCCGATGCGGCCGGGTGCAGGAAAACCGCTTTTCCATCGCCGGGCGTCCAACGGTGACGGCCGGTGGCGGCCTCGAAGTGAAGTTTTCCCTCCGGGCCGGGGACCATCAGATCCGACAACTCTCCGGCAGCGTACAGCACGGCCAGCTGATCCCAGCTCGAATGCCGGTATTCCGGGTCTCCGCTGCCGGAAATCCGGTAGATGAGGCGCAGCAGGTCGCCGCGCTCTCCGGCCGGACAGTGCGCCGCCGAAGTCATCACGCTTTTCCCCCACGAAGATACGACCAGTTCTCCCCGGAAACGGTTGAGAACGGTTTCGGCGGCCAGCGGCCCCATGCGCCAGTTGAAGCAGTCCGCCCCTTCCGGGAAAGGCGCTTCCGCCATCGTGACCAGCCGTTTCACCTTGCGCCGGAACAGCTCTCCGCCGCCGGAAAGAAAAAGTTCCGCAATCGAAGTCAGAAGCCCGATTGCGCAGACCGTCACGCTCCGGTCGGGAGCCGCTTCCAGAAGCCGCCGGTAAAAGGCGCAGGAATCCGGCAGCCTGTTCCGCTCCGCAACGCAGGGAGAAACAGACCGCACCACTTCACGGGGATAAAGAAGCCCGGAAGAACGGGACGCATGGCGGCGGTACTCCTCCGTATCCTGCCGGCTCCGGTTGCAGCCGACCGGAAGCTCCGGCCGGCCGAACACCTGCAAAAATCCCCGGACCGCCGCGGCCGGCCACGGCGAACAGACACTGGCGTTGACTCCCAGCAGCCGGATGCGTCCGGCATCGGCCAGAGCGCAGGCGACCGCCAATGCTCCGGCGTCATCGCAATCGGTTTCAAAATCGGTATCGATAATCAGAGAATTCATAAATCATATTCCATCTTCAGGGAAACGGACAGCCGGCGGCAGCGTCGTCATTTTTTCTCCGGAGCAGAAAAGCCCATCCGATATTGTTTCGCCGTCGCTTCAAGCACAAGTTCCGTGATCGAGCAGTCCGGCAGGATTGCCGACCAGGCTTTCGGCGTGTTGACTTTTCTCTGCGAAACACATTCAAGGTTTTCCAATTCCAGCGCCACCTCGTCGAACAGAATCCGGCGCCCGTCGATCCGCGGCGGAATTGCGCACAGCAGATGAATCCGGGCTTTACGCGCCTGCCGCAGCTGAAAGCGGTCCTCGACGCTCACCCGGTCGGAAGCGAACCGCATTGTCCGGGTGAATCCGATCACCCCGGCCTGCTTCGGATAGCTTCGCGAGAGATCGCACACCGCGACCTTTTCACTCCCCGGTTCCAATGACAGCGTGGCGGAATATTGCTTGCCCTCCTGCTGCTCCATCCCGTCGAATACCGGCGCGTTGTGCCCTTTTCCGCGCGTATTCCAGAGGGTATAACGCTCGTCGGAAAAATATTTCCTCGTATAGACATCGGCGCCGACATCGATGACCAGCGGCATGTCTTTGTACCAGACGGAAAAATGTCCCAGGTCATTGTGGTTATGATATTCCCCGTTGTCTCCGGCCTTCAGGGAGGCGCTCAGGCCCCCGGAGCGGAATACAACCAGGCGGTCCCGGAAAAACGAACATCCGTCCTCCGTCTCCGTCCGCAGCCCCGCCTCTTCTGCCGGAATATCGAACAGCGCCATCAGGCAGCCGGAAAGCCTGCTGCCGTTCCCCGTGCACCCGCGCAGGGAAAGCGGTCCGGAAGCGATCCGCAGCAGTCCGGCGCTTTTCAAGGCGCTGCCGCAACTTTTCAGCAGCGCGGAGTTCCGGTATGCTCCCACGTCCGGAGCGGCGTCTCCGAAAGAGACCAGCCACGAATGAACCGCGGTATGGGCGATAAATTCAAAGATCGCCCGATTTTTGGGATGTCGGCAGAACTTTTCCATGGAACCCGGCACGACCCGTTCAAAAACATTGCACAAACGGTAGAGGTTTCCGGCGGCGACTCCGTAGTAGGTCGGCCCCTCCATGCAGTATCCGTCATCCGGGTAGTACCAGGCGAAGCGCGAAACGCCTTTCAGATAGGCCTGAACGGCTTCCGACAACCTTTGCCGGTCCTGCTCCAGAACCAGCGCGGCGATGATCAGGTTTGCGCTGCACCACGGCGTCCAGTTGCCCGGAATCTCACCGTGCATCCAGAGATTTTTCCGGCATGTTTCGATCGACAGCGGATTGCGGACCGTCCGGGCCAGCACGGTCTCCCGGATGCGTTCGGACAATCCCGGCCAATCTTCATCCAACAAGCTGCCGACCACGTTGACGGCCAACGCAAGCTCAGCCCCCGTCTCCGAAGCGAAAAGGTCGCACTGGTAATGTTTTTCCGGAGAACGGCTGCGGGAATTCCAGCTCATATGCGCCGGCAGGCACCAGGTCCACTCCTCAAGAATCGCGTTGAGATAGTCGATCGCCTTTGCCAGATAGCGTTCCTTGTCGTTCGTCAGGGCAAGCGCCAGCACCAGTGCGCTCATATTGTTGCGCCGCTCGAAATATTTTTTCTCATAACCGGCGCGGTCGCCGTCAAGGATGAACCGGCGGTATTCGGAGAACACAAGCGCGGGGATCTCCTCTTTCAGGACCGCATCCGCCCGGTCGACGATCTCCCGGATCAGCAGCTGTCTGTCCGGCAGCTTTTTCACGGCCTCCCACGCCGTGCGGTCGGAAGCAGGCGGATAGATGTTTCCGTCAAATGCGCCGTCCGCCAGCCGTTCAAAGAAATCCCGCGGCAGAAAAGATTGAAGATAGTTGTCCTGCGGGCGCTCCGACGGCAGGAGAGCCGTTTTGAGCTGTTCCTCCCGCACATCGTAGCCGAGCGGAATTTTTCCGACTGCCAGACTCCACCCCTGCGAACCGCTTTTCACCTGAATCTCCAGTTGATTCCGGCCCCGCTTCACCGGCAGAAGCACGATATGATTCCCCTTTTGAATCGGAGAATTCCGATTGCCGTCGGTGAAATGGTCCGCGACAATCCGGCCGTTCAGGAGACAGCGCCAGAACCAATCCGCGCCGATGCCGATCTGAAGCGTCTGATCTTCCGGTGCGACAATTTCCTGCGAAAAGGTCGCCATTCCGTCAAGTCGCGCTCCGCCGGGGACGTGAAACACGCTGCCGTCCGCGATGGAAACCGCCTCCCGCCTGCCGTCTTCATAGACAAGCTGCCACTTCTCCGCGGGAGAATACGGAATGACCTCTTGTGCCGGAACCGTGCCGTTTAATGAAACGGCACATACCGCCGCCGGTAAAAAACTCCGTGATATCATTTTTGCTCTGCTTCCTGCCGATATATCAACACGGAGAGTTCCGGGGAAGCCGCACCGTCTCCGAGCCCGGGAGCCAGCCGCAGATAGCTTTCGCGTGTCGCAGTTTCATCGCAATCGTTGATCAGTGCGTTGAAGCGGATGCCGGCGCCGAGTTTCTCTCCGGTCAGGCCGATCGCATCAAACGGGATTTTCAGGATGTACCGGGTCAGCTTCCGCGCCTCGTCGCGGGTAACCTCCACTCCGATTTTTCCGATGGCCTGCTCCGCACGGAATCCGGCCGGGGCGCGCCAGCAATACCCGACGGCTTTCCCCGAATCGGCAAGCGCCGCTCCAAGCTCCCAGAAAGTATTCTGTCCCGGCAGCGTCAACGCGATCTGCAGCGAATCGTTCTGCCAGATTTCACTGCCGGAAAAACGCTGCCGGTGCCGGTCGTCGGTCACGTCGCAACGGATCGTCAACACCTGATTCCGGGCGGAAAGGAAGAATTTTCCACTCAGGTCGGCGGTCCCCCGCCATTGGAGATGGGTCGTCTCCACTGCGGAAGGATACATCGAAACCAGCTGGGACCGTTCCCCCAGAAACAGGTCATGCTTCAGCCCCGGAGCATCGCCCAGCCGAACCGCACGCTCCAGCCGCACGCTGACGACTCCCATGCCGGGATTGACCAGAAAACGGAGATTTCCCCTTTCAAAGGAGTCCTGTGCCCTGACCGAAAACTCGACCTGCCGGGACGCGCCCGCCGCAAGCGGTTCTCTGATACTTCGCGGCCGCACCTGAACACCCCGCGGAGCGTCAGCCACCACATTCAGCGACACGGCCTTCGGCCCGGAATTGCGGAGGACCGCCTTCAGAGTCGTCACTTCCCTGCCGCGAAGGATCAGCGTATCCGGCAGCTCCAGCGGCGCTCCCATGCAGAGAGGCGCTTTTCCCTGGCCGCTGATGCGGACGAAAGCGGGCGTTTCGCTCAAGGTGAACAGCACTCCGCCGTTCGTCGCGGCCAACGGTTCCAGGTTGCCGTTCAGGTCCACCCTGACCGCCCTGCCGGTGATCCCGGAAAGCAGGATCGCCTTGTTTCCCTTGTCGGATACGCTCCAGCCCGGCACCAGGTAGTCGCCGTTCGCCGCCTTGAAGCAGTAGAGCCGGAAACTGTCGCCGGGACCGGAAAATTCCCGTTCCGGCACCGCTTCCCGGAAATGCCCGGCCACCGTATTGTAAGCGAGATATGCGGCTTTCGGCTCCAGCTCCGGCGTCAGCAGCCCGAAGTGACGCTCCGGATGCCCTGCCGGATATTTCGTCTTTTCCACCAGATTGTACCAGTTGTAGCCGATTGCGCCCCGGTTCATCAGCGACATCGTGTAGATGATCTTCTGAAAAAGAGTATGGGCCTGCTTTTCGTCGCCGACGGTGCTGGAGGTGATCGCCGTTTCGTTGGCGTACCACGGTTTCCCGGTCCGGGCCTCCCGGCGGTATTTCAGGAACCGCCCGACCATATCTTCGTATCCCAGATACACCTGATGATTGTGGAGAGCGAAAACATCGTAATTCGCGGCTTCGTCTTTCAACAGCTTCCAGGCATACCTGGGATCGGCGGAAATCGAGGCGGGCAGGTCGATGCCGGCCAATCCTCCGCTCTGAATCTGCAAGCCGGGATTGACGGACTTGGCCGCATCGTTGGCGGCCTTGAGCATCTTGAAATACTCCCGGGAAGTGAAATTGCCGTTGGTCCTGAGATCCGGCTCGTTCCAGACCTCCAGCGAATAGAGCCTGTCACCCCAGCGCGAGGCGAGAGTGCGCACATACTTTTGCCACGCATCGAGGTCCGGCATGGGCCAATACTTCTTTTCCGGCATCAACGGCTTCCACTCCTTCGCGACCGCCCAGCCCGGAGTGCCGAGCAACAGCAGCGACATTTTCATGTGATACCTCTCCAAGCGTTCGACCATGGTATCCTCCACGTGATAATCGGGATGCCCTTTGCGCCATTCGATTCCGGTCCAGCTTCCGGCGCCGCGTATCACGCGGGCCCCGCAGAGAGCGGCGGAGCGCGTCCAGACTTCAGCCTCCTCATCCGAAAGACTCTCCGGGTGTTCGCAGACGCCGAGGACGAATCCCCGGATCGGCCCGTCGACCGGCCCTGCCGGAGCCATATAGCCGAAACGGAATTTCCGCTCCTGTTCGCCGTCGATGTTCACCCTGAGATCGTACAGCCCGTATGCGGCGGGAACGGGAAGCGGAATGACCTTTGCCGACCGGGGAGCAACTTCCCAATCGTCTCCGCCCGCACTCAGTTTGTCTCCGTTCGCTGTGGAGATTTCCCATTTCGCCTTTCCCCGCCGGATGACGGGGTTGCTGTTTTTCAGCCGGATACCGAATTCTGATTCTCTGCCTCGGGTTATGACCGGGAAACCGTTGCCGGTGGCGATGCCGAACTCAAGGGGAGCCTCCTCCACTTCAAGGAAAACTTTTCCGAATGCAAGACTCCCCGCAGCGCCTCCCGGCCTGAAGCTGCAGGAGAAATTCCGGATCATCGTCTTGCCGTCGGGCACACCGTTCTTCTTGCCGCCCCAGCTGTGCGGAGCGCGCGACGCGGTATCGATCTCCCAGGCGACTTTCCGCCAGCCGTGATCCTGCGCAGAAACGACGCCGGGGTATTGCAGCATCTCACCGGTACTGTCGCACAGCTCCAGATTCACGCTCCTGACGGCATGATTCCGGGGCAGCCAGACCTCCAGCGCGATCCGGCATCTGCGGAACAGCGGCAGGCGCGGGCGCTGGTAGTTTTTGATCGCGATTGTGTTCCAGCTGTTCAGGGCGGGATCAAAAAAAAGTTCCAGTGCGTCGCGGCCGTCGATTTTCCCGACCTTCGCCGCGCTTCCCTTCTGATAATGGACCAGTTCAATGCGGTCGCTCAGCCGCGCGAAATCAAAAATCTCCCCGCCACGCAAAACCGGGGCGAAAACCGCCAGCATGAAAAGCAGCAACAAACGCATCTGCGCCTCCTTAGTTCAGCAACCCGTAACAGATATTGAGTTTCACCGGCGAGTTTTTCATCTCATTGAAAGAACGCGCCGCCACATGGCCGTCGAAAAATCCCATATTGGCCCTGCCGCCGTGTCTGGTCATGATGCGGATTTTACGGCTTTCATAATCGGTGCTGCGCCTCCAGCCGAAGCCGCCGTGGGAAACAGCAGCGCCGATCGAACCGGTATCGCCGAGATAAAATACCATCGAAGGATTCTTCACCCGCGTCGTGATGAAACCGCCCATCGGCCACCCGTTGACACTTTCATAGGCATATTTGCCTTCCTCATCGGAAAAGTTGTCGCCGTAATAGCGCATCCCGTAGGATTTCCAGTAAAGCGTCGAATTGATCGCCTGATCCGGGTTGGCGGGACAAATCACGGTTTTCGCGGAGAAATAAGCGTTCCATTTCGCCGCTTCGGAACCGGTATATCCGGCAGGCCCGCTCACTCCGGCCATATACGTACACCAATACTCGTAATCCGCCCATCCCCAGCTTCTTCTGATGTCCAGAACCTGCGGAATCCTCTGCTTGTAGTCGCCGGCATACATCTGCGTGCCGAGCGTCACCTGCTTCAGGTTGCTGATGCACTTGACCGCCTTGCCCCTCTCCCGCGCCTTGTTGAGAGCCGGCAGCAGGATTCCGGCGAGAATTGCAATAATTGCAATTACCACGAGCAGCTCAATCAGCGTAAATCTTGCATTCACCGTTCCCATGCGCAAAGTCTTCTGACCAATTTCCATTGCGGACGACTCCGTGAATTTATTATCGAATCTTCTCATTTGCATCCTCCTGCGTTATGATCATCTTTCCGTTCCTTTTGTGTGATTCGGGCACCAGATCCGTCTTTGCTATTAATTATATATAAATCCTGCGCCGCAGTCAATAGGCGCATATAGGATAAAATGTCTGAATGATGGGATTATCCGCTTCTTTTCCGGCAAAGGCCTGTTGACATCGGGGCCGGAAAGATGTAGATTGTTTCAGCAGACACACCGGGGAATGGAGCGGAAATACTCCGGTCATTCCGGGAATGGGATTTATTGATACGGCGAACAATTCAAGCCGAAGGAGGGCGCTATGGATGTATTGCGGGAAAACCAGGAGATGTGCCTGCCGATTTTTTCCTTTTCCCATTATTTCGACAACTCCACCAATGTTCCGGTCCACACGCATCCCGCCACGGAGCTGATCTATCAGGCCGGCGGGCAATGCACCGTCACCATCGGAAAGGAAAAATTCCTCTGTACCCCCGGCGACCTGCTGGTCATCCCCCCCGAAACCGCGCACAACCAGATATCCGAGGGCCCGGTCAAAACCGTTTTCGTGACCGCCGTCATCGACGCCCGGCTGCTCAGCAGCCGCACAAGGCTGATCCATTTCGGCAACGATCCGTGGACGCCCAGGCTTATGAATATGATTCAGGAGATGTCGCGCGAAGTGCGGTATGAGCTTTGCGGCGGCGTACTTTATTCACTGGTGCGCCATATCGCGCAATTCGAGCGCGATCAGGAGTTCGGCACCCGCAACCGGATCGTGACCCGGGCGATCAAACTGATCGAAGCCAATTTCAACCGCCCGCTCAATACCAAACTGATCGCCCGTTCCGTCGGCGTCAGCGAAAGCTATCTGCGCGCGGTTTTCCTGCGGGAAAAAAAGATCAGCATCTTCCTGTTCCTGCAGAATTACCGCATGGCCCACGCCCGGCGGCTTCTGCAGCAGCCGTATTGCGACATCAAGGAAGTCGCGTTTCAGTGCGGCTATCCCGATGCCGGATATTTCGCCCGGCAATTCAAAAAGATACATCTCTGTTCCCCGACCGAATTCCGGTTCAAGTTGCAGACCCGCCCCGAATTCGATTTGAGGCTTTAGAACTTATCCCTGAATAAGCCCTCAGCCTGAAGATCGCATGAAAAGCCATAAAAAACGCACGAAGGTGTCGAAACATGGCATTTTTTCCTATCCGAAACCGGAACGGCATAAGCCGGTTCAACGGTTTAAAGTGTTTTTCAGCGCCGCCGAAATCCTGGCGATGTTGATCGGCTTGTAGATCACGGTGCTGAACTGCGTATCGTCGGCGTCGCCGGTCATTTCGGTGTCGGCGGTCACCAGCAGCACCGGAATATCCGCAGTCGCAGGATCCTGCTTCAGAGCGCGGGCGAGATCGGCTCCGTTGCGGTCCGGCATCCAGAGGTCGGTCATCACCAGATCGGGATGCTTCCGGGCGACTTTCTCCAGCGCCTCGTCCACCGAGAACGCGGTGCGCACCGAGCAGCCGAGCCGCTTGAGGACGCTCTCCAGCACCATGCAGTTGACCTCGGCATCGTCGACCACCAGCACCTCCACGCCGGGAAACTCTCCGACGGGGACCGGCGGCGGAGGCAGCTCTTCCGGTTGCTCTTCCACGATCGGCACACGGTGCAGGCGGACCGTGAAGGTGGTGCCGACGCCCAATGAACTCTCCACATCGAGCGTGCCGTTCATCTGCTCGATCAGCCGCTTTGAAATGGCCAGTCCGAGGCCGGAACCGCCTTCGAACGAGCGGCTGTCGGCATTGACCGCCTGGCGGAACGGCTCGAACAGATGCGCCATGAATTCCGGATCGATTCCCACTCCGCTGTCGGCAACCGTGATCAGCACCTCGCAGTCCGGCGTCCGGTTGAAACCGAGCGCACACTCCAGCTTCACAAAACCGCGGGTCGTGAATTTGACCGCATTGCCGATCAGATTCAACAGCACCTGACGGACCCGGACCTCATCCAGCAGCAGCTTCGGCGGCTCCGGCTCCGGCGGCACGAATTCGAACTCCAGCCCCTTGTCCGCGGCGCTCTGGGCGAAAATCTGGTGCACCTCCGACAGCAGCTGCGTCAGCGACACCGGGCCGGGGCGCAGTTCCATTTTCATCGCCTCGATCTTGGAGAGGTCGAGCACATCGTTGATCAGTTGCAGCAGCGCCTTGCCCGAGGTGTTGATCGCCTCCGAAAACGCCACCCGCTGCGCATCGGAAATCCGCGGCGAACGCAGCAGGTCGCTCAGGCCGATCACCGCATTCAGCGGCGTGCGGATCTCATGACTCATCGTGGCCAGAAAGGTGCTTTTGGCCTGCGCCGCCAGCCGGGCCTGTTCCAGCGCCCGGCTCAGCTTCCGTTCCACCTCGACCTGCCGGGAGATGTCGATGCTCAGCCCGACCAGCAGCCGGGAACCGTCCTGCTGAATCAGGCGGCTTTTGATGGTGCGGGAAGTCCGGACCACGCCGTCAGCCCCGGTGTACAGTTCGGTTTTGTCGATGCTTGCGCCGGTCTCGATCACCTCGCGGTCATCCGCCGAAAAACGGGCGGCTTCACCGGCGGCTTTGAAAAGCTCCCAATCCGTCTTCCCGGCGATAGCGCGGCTGTCGACCCCCACGATGCTGCCGAACATGCGGTTGCACAGCACATAACGCCCGCCGTCATCCGGATTTTTCACGAAAATGCCGCAGGGCAGATTGTCGAGAATCAGCTGGAGCAGACTCCAGGTATTCTGATATTTCTGCTCATTCATGCGCACATGGGTGAAATCCTGCAGAATACCGAAATAGCGCCGGTGTCCGGTGGAGTAGAAATCCTTCGACGGAACCACCCGCATCGAATAGTAGCGCGTCTCCCCGTAGTAGTTCGACCGGAAGCTGAGGCTGACCTCCTTCCGGCGGTTGGACCGCAGCTCCTGCCATGCCCGGCGCAGCTCCTCGGCGTCCTCGGCGAACATGAACTTTTCAGGCGGAACCGGCCTGCCGTCCTCCTTGGGCCAGATCGGCTGGTAGCGGGCCAGCTCAATTCCGGTGCCGTCACTGCGGCAGATGAAGCAGCTCAGCCCCGAGATGCGAGCGGCCAGTTCCAGCATGCCGTTGCGCATCGCCAGTTCCCGCTTCTGCCGGTACTCGGCCGTCGTGTCGCGCAACACCAGAAGCACGCTGCATGTCGAATCCGTCTTTTTCCGGCAGAGCCGCACTGCCGAAAGCGACACGTGAAAGCGTCCGCCGTCGCGGCGGCGCAGCTCCGCATGTTCCCCGGCGCTGACGAGCCGGTCCGAATGCAGCGCCTCCGCCACCAGGCTGGGCAGCGGAGCATGGTCCTTCGATGAAAAAAGCGGCAGCAGCATCTCGACCGACATCCCGGCCGCTTCCTTCAGGGAAATGCCGGTGACCGCCTCGGCGGCCGGATTCATATCAAGCACCACTCCGTCTGCATCGGTTTCGATGATGCCGTCGGTGATCGCGTTGAGCAATGCCAGCTTGCGGCGGTTCAGAGCGGCATACCGGTTGCGCTGGCGGCGGAGCACTTCCGCGACCAGTGCGACGACAACCAGCGCCGTCAGCAGCAAAAAGAGCAGCCGTATCCCGGTCCGGTCCAGAAACGGCGGCGGAGCATGGATGATCCGGGTCGCGGCGGTCAGACTGTCCAGCGGGACCCCGAGCCGCGCCGCCTCGCGCGCATCCACCACCGGAACCGGCTCGCAACTGCTGACCGGAATGTGTCCCGGAGATTCTCCGGCAAGGCAGCGGTCCACCGCCATGCAGATCTCCCGGGCGTAATCCTGGTGGAGAAACATCACGCCGCCGAGCAGGCCGGAGCCGAGCGTGGTGTCCACCGGAGACAGGACCGGCCCCGGATAGACCTGGCGGACCCGGCTCAGCAGAAACGGCGCGGAACTGTACTCGCCGCTCTCCTTTTCGATCCAATTGCTGATCACGGCAAAGGAGCGTTCCGGAAGGGCTTTCATCTTCCCGATCAGCTCGGCGCCGGTGATCTGCGTTCCGGCAACGAACTCCACGGGGGGAAGCCCCTTCCCTGCCAGCGAACGCCGGGTTTCCTCCACAAGCCGCCCGGTTTCATCGTCCCCGGAAACGGCAACCAGAATCCGCTCCGTTTCCGGAAACAGCTTCAAGCCGAACTGGATATTCGCCTCCAGATTGTATCGGCGCAGCACGCCGGTCGCATTGCCGAACCGGCGGATGGTCTGTAAATCGCTGCAATCGCCAAGCACGATGTCCAGCTCTTCCGGCAGCTCCTCCCGATAGCGGTACAGCAGATCGGCCGCCGACTGCGTCAGGCAGATCACCAGATCGTAACGTTTTTTCTTCAGGTCATCGAGCACCAGGAACCGGAACTGCTCTCCCGACTCCTTATTCCTGCCTCCGAGCGAAACCGATGTGACGATCGGCGCCCGCGCCTCCGGCTCCTCGCGGTAATAATCGAGTATGCGGTCGGAGAGCAGGGTCGGCCAGCGGTAGTTCGCATCGAAATCCCGCAGCAGCAGAACCCGCTTCGGCCGCATTTCCGCCTCCGCTCCGGCCAGCCAAAGCAGCAGGCCGAACAGCAGCATTCCCGCGAATACGATTTTCTTCATCTTGCGCCTCCCCCGCCTTCCTATCGGCGTCAGAGCGCCGAATATTTGCCCTTCAGATAGGTCAGGAACTGTTCCGAATCGATCGAACGCCTGCCGGTAATCTTCTCCAACAGCACCGGCGGCTCGTATTTCGCCCCGTGGCAATGGACCCGGCGGCGCAGAAACTCCAGCAGCACCCGGAAGTTCCCCCGCGCCAACTCCTCCTCCAGCCCCGGAACCGTGCGGCAGGCGGCGTTCCAGATCTCCGCGCCGATCAGGTTGCCGAGCGCATAGGTCGGGAAGTAGCCGAAGTCGCCCAGCGACCAGTGGATATCCTGCAGCACGCCGACGGTGTCGTTCCGCGGGGTCACGCCGAGATACTCCTGCATTTTCGCATTCCAGTGTCCGGCCAGCTCGGAAGCCGGAATCCGCCCTTCCAGCAATCCCAGTTCCAGTTCATAGCGCAGCATGATGTGCAGATTGTAGGTCGCTTCATCCGCCTCGGTGCGGATTTCCGACGGGACCACCCGGTTGACCGCCCGGTAGAACCGCTCCAGCGGCACCTCGCCCAACTGCTTCGGGAATCGTTTCTGAAACGCGGGGTAGAAGAAACGCCAGAACGGCAGCGAACGCGCCACCTGATTCTCCCACAGCCGCGACTGCGATTCGTGGAATGCGTAAGAGGCCCCCTCCGCCAGCGGCGTCCGGTCGAGCGCCGGATCGATTCCCTGCTCGTACAGCGCGTGGCCGCACTCGTGCACCGTGCTCAACAGACAGGAGACCGGCAGCTCCGCATGAACTGCCGTGGTGATCCGCACGTCGGACAGGCCGAAACTGGTGGTAAAGGGATGCACCGTCAGGTCAAGCCGCCCCCGTTTGAAATCATAGCCGAGCTTTTTGACCACCTCGCGGGAGAACGCCAGCTGGCTCGCGCCGTTGAACTTCTGGTGCAGAAAAGCGTCGTCCGCCGGACGGTCCGCCAACTGCCGCACCAGTCCGGCCTGCTCGCGACGCAGCGGCTCGAAAATCCGGTCCAGCTCGGCGGCGGTCATGCCGGGTTCGTAATCATCCAGCAGCGGATCGTAGATGCTCGCCGACGGCGCGAAAAGCTCCGCATAGCGGCGTTTCAGCTCCACGATCCGCGCCAGATGAGGAGCGAACAGTGTATAGTCCGCCGCCTGCCGCGCCCTGACCCACGCCGCATGGGCCTCCGCCGTGGTCCGGGCCAGTTGCGACACCAGCTTCGCCGGAACCTTGTTCTTCTTCGCGAAGTCGCGCCGCAGCCGGGCCAGCAGCGCCCGTTCCGTCGAATCCTCCGGATAGTCCGCCGGTTCCAGCGTCTCGATCAGCCTTCCCAGCTTCGCGGCGGTGGATTTCGCGTGGATCACTCCGGACAACGTCTCGATCTGCGCCGCCCTGCCGTTTTCGGCGCCGGCGGGCAGATAGACCTGCTGGTCCCATTCCAGCAGCGCCAGAGCGGCTTTCAGGTCATGAATTTCAGCGACCAGCGCTTTCAGTTCCGCAAACTTCTTCTCCATAGCTTCCTCCATCCGTTTGCATTTCCGGTCAATCTTCATTCCAATTTCACAGCATTCCCCCGGTCGCGTATACCGCCGATAGACTCTCCGCAGTCCATTATCAATCCCCCCGGTTTTGAGATTTTTGCACAGCAAAAAGCTCGAAACCGCACCCGGCGCCGGCACCTTGCCGGTCGGGGAGACCGGGGGCGAAGCGCACCCGGCCGCCGGAAGCAAACCGCAGGGAAAGCCTGCCGTTTTAAAGGCAGGCGGGTCTGTCCGCCCTGTCGGGCGGCAGACCTTGTGCGCTACGCGGCCTGATTTTCAATCAGGCTCCGGTAGCTGGGCGCTGTAGCGCACAAGTGTCTCCGACGGCCAACGGTTTCGCCGTTGGATCACGACCGGCAACGTGCCGGCGCGGAAAACCGCCCATAGACTCATCGCAACCCGTTTATTTTGCGGTAAAGGCGACGCTTTCCTTCAGCGCCCGGTCGAAGAAGGTGTCCAGCCCCGGCATCGAGATGAAAATATGCGGCGCGCCGTCGAAGCGGAGCATCCGCACATCGACTCCGGCCGCCTTCATCCGGCGTCCCAGCTCCTCGCCCTGATCGCGCAGGATATCGTACTCCGACGTGATCAGCAGCGTCTTCGGCAGCCCTTTCAAATCCGTTCCGAGCGGCGAGACATAGCGCTCCGCGCGCCGCGCCGCATCCGGCACATAGGCGTCGTTGAACGCTTCCATCAGTCCGGAATCCAGCGCATATCCCTTGCCGTATTTCTTCCACGACTCCGATCTGTCCTGCTGCAGCGAGGCCACCGGGTAGAACAGGATCAGGCCGTCCACCGTCTTTTTGCGCTCGTCGAGCAGCCGCAGCGCCGCCGCCACCGCCAGGTTGCCGCCGGCGCTGTCGCCGGCCAGAATGATCCGCGCTCCCGGATAACGCTGCTTCGCCCAGTCATAGAACTTCACCGTGTCATCCAGCGCCGCCGGATACGGATGCTCCGGGGCGAGCCGGTAGTCGCAGGCCGCGACCGCGACCTCCTCCTGTTCGGCCAGCGCCCCGCAGAAGCGCGAGCAGCTCGGAATCCCGCCCAGCACCCAGCCGCCGCCGTGCAGATAGAGCACAAGCACCCGCACCGGGCCGGGCGTCCGGTAGAGCCGGATCGGCAAGCCCTCGAAAGAAAGCTCCTCGGTGGTCACGCCGGAGGGCGGCACCGTATCGACCTTCCGGCTGTTGCGCACCTGTTTCAGCAGCGCGCCGTTCCCGGCGATCGCTTCGCGGATCGCCTTCGTCTGCAGTTCCGCCAGGCCCGAAGGCATACCGGCCAGAAAAGTTTGAGTTTCCGGATGAAGTTCACCCGCCGCCAGCGTCAGGGCGGCCACGGCCGCCAGACCGAAACAGATCAGTTTTTTTATCATTGCAGCACCAGAAAGTTATAGGGTTCCTTGTTTTTCCGGGCACACGATTCCGACAGGAAACCGCGCGCACGACATCCCCCCCGGGCTGTCCGTCACATCCTCCGTTCCTCAACGGAACGCCACGGCAAATACAAATATGACAATTCGGCTTTCTCCATTACAGAGAACCGAGTTTTTCCGCAACCGCTTCGGCGGTCAGGCCGAATTCGCGTTTCAGTTCTCCGACGCAGCCATGCGGAATCACCCGGTCCGGCCAGCCGAAATGCAGCACCTTCCCATGCGGCGCGTCCGCCAATGCCTCGTCCAGCGCCGACGCCAGCCCGCCGGTGATCCGATGATCCTCGACCGTCGCGACCGGGCGACCCGAAGCGGCCAGCCGCCGCGCCGTTTCTCCGTCGAACGGAGCGAGAAAACGCGCATTCACCACCGTGCAGCTTCCCTTACCGGCGGCCTCCAGCAGCCTGGCGGCCTCCAGCGCGGTATAGACCTCCGGCCCCATCGCCCAGATCACCGGGCCGTCGCCTCCAGCGCGCACCACCTCGGCCCGCCCCAATTCCAGAGGCGGAACCGTTTCGGCCGGATCGGCCGGAGAGCCGCCGCGCGGATAACGGACCGCCGCCGGCGCTTTCAGTTCATAAGCGAAATCCAGCATCAGCTCCAGCTCGCGCTCCGAGCGCGGCGCCATCACCGTCAACCCCGGCAGTTCCCGCAGGAAACCGAGGTCGTAGATGCCGTGGTGGGTCGGCCCGTCCTCCACCGCGCCGCCGCGGTCCAGCGCCAGAATCACCGGCAGTTTCGGCAGCACCACATCGTGATAGATCGAGTCGAACGCCCGCTGCAGGAAGGTCGAATAGATCGCGCACACCGGGCGCATCCCGCCCGCGGCCAGCCCTCCGGCAAAGGTCACCGCGTGCTCCTCGCAGATGCCCACGTCGAAGCAGCGCCCCGGAAATTTCTGCTGAAACCGGTTCAGGCCGGTTCCCGACACCATCGCCGCCGAAATCGCGGCGACCTCCGGGTGCGCCTCGCCGAGCCGGACCATCACGTCGCCGAACGCGTTTGAAAAGGTCGGCCCTTCCGATTTTTTCAGCCTGCCGGTCGCCCGGTCGAACCCGGCCACGCCGTGGTAACGCGCCGGTTCCTGCCGCGCGAACTCGTAGCCGCGCCCCTTTTCGGTGATCACATGCACCAGAATCGGCCCCTCCAGCTCCCGGACCCGTTCCAGAGTACGCAGCAGATCCGGCAGCGAATGGCCGTTGATCGGACCGATGTAGCGGAACCCGAGCTGCTCGAAGACGATCCCCGGCAGGAAAATCCCTTTCAGCAGGTCCTCCGTCCGCTTGATGAAGCGGTGGATCGCCTCATGCCGGGGCAATGTCTTGAGCAGCCGCTTCACCGTCATCTTGAACTTGTTGTAGGAACTGCCCGAAATCAGGCAGTTCAGGTAGTGCGCCATGCCGCCGACGTTCTCCTGAATCGACATCTTGTTGTCGTTCAGGACCACGATCAGGTTTTTGCCGTCGCGCGACGCGTTGATCATGCCTTCGAGCGACATGCCGCAGTTCAGCGCGCCGTCGCCGACCACCGCGACCGCCCGGTGCGGGCTTCCGCTGCGGCCGAACGCGGCGGAAAGCCCCACCGCCGTCGAAATCGCGGTTCCGGCATGCCCCGACGCGCCGACGTCGAACTCCGACTCCCACGCCGCCGGAAATCCGGCGCAGCCGCCGTGACGGCGCAGGGTTTTGAAAAACTCCCGGCGGCCGGTCAGAATTTTATGCGCGTAGGCCTGATGGCCGACGTCGAACAGCAGCCGGTCCTCCGGCACCTTGAACACCCGGTGCAGCGCAAGAATCAGCTCCACCGTGCCGAGGCTCGCCCCGAGGTGGCCGCCGTTGACGCTGACCGTCTCGATCACCAGCTCGCGGATTTCGGCGGCGAGCTGCTCAAGCTCCGTGACGGACAGCCCCGCGAGGTCTGCCGGCGAATTTATTTTTTCCAGATACATGAACCGTCCTTCAACACTGATCGATGCTTCTTCCATAAAATAGCCTCTCAAGGCATTTTTGCAATCGCTCAGAAACCGAGGTTCACGCCGATCGACTGCAGAAACAGCGCAAGGATCACCACGGGCGCCACGAAGCGGACCAGCAAGCCCCACAGGGTCATCACGGTCAGGCCATGATTCCGGGAGGAACGGTAGAGCGGCTCGCCGCGGAACCCGGAAAGATAAGTGATCAAATTTTCATCCACCAGGCTTCCGGCGCTGATCCGCAGCTCGCGGCCCGCCTTGCGGGTGGTCCAGACCCAGCCGACGAAAATCGCGGTGAACAAGCCGCTCAGCGGCAGCATCCAGTTGCTGGTCACATAGTCGAGCAGCACGAACCAGTTTTCGCTCTCGACCTCACCGAACACATATTCCAGAACCCCGTGCACCCCCGGCAGGTGCTCCCAGGTGGCGCAGCTGACCGAGGTGAGCACGCCGAAGCCGCCGATGCCGACGTAGCAGAGAATCACCGCCACCGAACGTTTCAGCCCGAGCTGGTCGATCAGGAAGGTCACGCCGCACTCGAACAGCGACGCGGCGCTGGTCAATGCGGCGATGGTCAGCATCAGGAAGAAGAGCCCGGCCCAGAGCCAGCCGAAGCCGCCGGGGAAGTTGTAGAAGGTCGCCGGCAGCACTTTGAAGATCAGGCTCGGCCCGGCGGAGGGGTCGAACCCCATCGCGAACACCGCCGGGAAGATCGCCAGGCCGGCCAGCAGCGCCGCACCGGTGTCGAGCAGCACCACCCACAGCGCGGAGGTGAAGATGTTCTTGTCGCGCCCGAGATAGCTGCCGTAGGTGATGGTGATCGCCATGCCGAGGCTGAGGGTGTAGAACGCATGTCCCAGCGCCTCCAGCGCGCCCGCCGCGGTCAGTTTGGAGAAGTCCGGCGTCAGGAAGAACGCGACTCCCTTTGAGGCTCCGGACAGCGTCACACCGCGCAGCAGCAGCGCGACCAGCAGGAAAAACAGCGTCGGCATCAGGATTTTGGACCACCGTTCGATGCCGTTGCGGATGCCGCACCAGATCATCAGCGCGGCCAGCCCGAGGAAGAGCAGATGCCACCGGGTCACCTGCATCGGGTTGCCGATGAAATCGCTGAAAAGTTTCTCCGCCGACTCCACATCCGGCACATTCAGCTGGCCGGAAAACGCCTTGTACACATATTCGACGATCCAGCCGCCGATCACCGAATAGTAGGAGAGAATCAGCATCGCCGCGAACAGCGAAAACAATCCGACCGCCGCAAACCCGAGCTTCAGCACCAATGCCGACGCCGCGAAAGTCAGCAGTGCGAATCCCCACTTGCCGGAACAGAGCATCACCAGCCCCATCCCGATCAACAGCCACCCCAACACTTTGGAGAGACGGCTGCGGCGCACCTCAAGCATCCTGAATGCTCCGTAGGGATTCTGCCGGGTCTTGCGGCCGATCGCCATTTCGCAGAGCATGATCGGCATGCCGAGCAAAAAAATGCAGAAAAGATAGACCAACACAAACGCGCCGCCGCCGTTCTGACCGGTGATGTAGGGGAACTTCCAGACATTGCCCAATCCGATCGCCGAACCGGCGATGGCCAGCACGAATCCCAGCGTGCTTCCCCAATTTTCGCGTTTTTTGACTTCCATCTTGCCGGCTTTTGCTCCTTCGGTTAAAATTCAGTTATCATCCTGATAATGTAGACTCTGAACCGGCTGTTTTCAATATTGCGCGCCGCTTTTTTCGGCTTCCGGAATGAAATTTCAGCGAAAGAGTGTATATTGATCGGAAACACTACAGGAGTAAATTCACCATGACAATCGAAGAAATCAAAGAAAAACTCAATCGGGACGACCGGTTCTGCCGGTACAATGAAATGCGGATCGACGTGATCCGCCCCGGCTATGCCGAAGCGGTGATGGAAATCACCGAAAACAAGCTCAACGGCCTCGGAATCGCACAGGGCGGCGCGATCTTCACGCTGGCCGACCTCGCCTTCGCGGGAGCCTCCAACGCGGCGGGCTTCCGCACCGTGGCGTTCACTTCAAATATCTCGTTCATCCGTCCCGGCACCGGCAGGCGGCTGCGGGCGGTCGCCACGGAAGTCAGCCGCGGCCGCCGCACCGGCGTCTACAGCGTGCAGGTGTTCAACGACGACGGCAAGGTGGTCGCCCACGGCACCACCACCGGATTCATCTCCGAAGAAAAGCTCTGAACATCCGCGCCTCCGGCGCAAACGGCGGCGCGTTTTTATCGACGCGAATGGCGGAAATTTCAATTATTTTTCCGTCTCCCTCTTGACATCTGCGTTTGAATTGGGTATAATTAATACAGAAATCGGATTTCTGCCGGGAGTCCGATTCTTTTTTAAACTGCGGCAGAAATCCGATTTCTGCTTTATGCAAAGGTGAAGCTATGACATTGGCCGAGATCGCAAGGGAGCTGAAGGTATCGCCGTCCACAGTGAGCCGGGTGCTGAATGGCTACAGCAAGAATTTCGGGGCGAATCCCGAGATGAGGGCGCGGATTCTGGAGATGGTGGAAAAAACCGGCTACCGGCCGAATCCGGTGTTCCGGTCGATCCGGGCGAAGAAGAACCGGCAGATCGCGTTCTCCTTCTACAGCCGTTCCCTGCGCCAGAACGGCGAGACCGTGGACCGGGCGCTGGATGAAGCCACCCGGATTCTCGAAGAAAACGGCTTCACCTTCCACTATCTGTTCCACCCCAGGGCGCGGGTCGAATGTTATCCGGTGCCGGAGTGGAAGGTCGCCGGCATGGTGATCCCCGATGTGATCGACCCGGCGATGCTGCGGCTGATCGAGGAACATCGCTGCCCCTATGTGACGCTGAACGGTGTCTGCGGCGAAGCCGGCAGTGCGGTAATGAGCGACGAACCGGCCAATATCCGCATGGTGATGGAGTATCTGTACCGCCTCGGGCACCGCCGGATCGCCTATCTGAACAGCCCGCCGGTGATGGAACGGCACCACAGCGGAATAGAGCGCGAACAAGGCTACCTCGACTTCCTGAACGCCCGCCGCCTGCCGGTGATCGACGGCTACGGAATCACCCCGCTGCCGGTCGCGGAACAGTTCGAGCTGGTCCGCCGGCAGAGCGCGACGGCAATCGTGACCTTCCAGCTGGAAATCGCGGTCGAAGTGCTGGAAACGGCGTGGCGGCGCGGCGTCAAAGTGCCGCAGGAGCTGAGCGTGGTGACCTTCGACGATTCGTGGCACGCGCGGCATACGATCCCGCCGCTGACCTGCTGCAAGATTGCCGCCAACGAGATGGGCAAGGAGACGGCGCGGCTGATCATGGCCAAAGTGGCCGACCCGGAAGCATATAAAACCGAAATGTTCCGTTTCGCGGGCGAAGTGATCGAGCGCGAATCGACCGCACCGCCGCCGAAAGCGTAAGATGACGTCGCAAACTTATAACACAACCCTGCACTTCAACACAATGCCGGAGGTAGAACAATGAATGGCAAATATGTCACTGCAGTTGTAAAATTTACATCTATCGAATTGCTTGTGAATATTACTTGTAAAATATACAATCAGTCTCTGTATACCGCTCTGCGTAAAAGAGAGGGGTTCGGGGGAGAGAAAGCGGCGACCGGCGCCGCGTCTCTCCCCGTACCAAACAATTTCAACATCTCCCTTAATCTCCGCAAGCTCTCACGCCTTCGCCTGTCGACCGTCCCGTATGCGGCACCGGCACCTTGCCGGTCGTGGTCCAGCGGCGAAAGCGCTGGTCGCTCCGACAGGAGCGAAATCTTCCGTCAGAGACTATCCCGTTGCGGTTTTACGCTGATTGAGTTGCTCGTGGTAATAGCGATCATCGCGATTCTGGCGGCGATGCTGCTTCCGGCGCTGAATAAAGCGCGGGACAAGGCGCGCGCCAGCAACTGCCTCTCCAACCTGAAGCAGTGCGGACAGGCGTTCATGCTCTATGAGAGCGACCACAACGGCATCGTGCCGATCTACATGACGCTTCCCAGCCACTCCTATCTCGGAACAATCTACTGGAATGCGATACTGCTGGGCAAACGGATCAACGGGGACGGGGAAGCACTTCCCCTGCCGCTCGGCACCTCCTATCTCTCCACGCCCGAAGTGACCTTCTGCCCGGCCACGCAGCATCCCGGAAACCTGACCACCAATTTCGGCTACGGCATCTGCGCGATCGGGGACTCGTGGAACCAGTGGAGCAGCCCTTATGCGACACTGGACAAGGCCGCCTACGGCGATATCTGGCTCCGGCTGGATGCGGGCAATAAGTTCCTGGTACTGCGCAAAGCGAAAAAGCCGTCGTCGAGCATCTACCTCTCCGACAGCGGCTACCGGACCACCGAAGCCAATTTCGGGAAAGGGGCGCTCTCCTATATCAATGTCGATTACAACAACGGCGCCGTCACGGCGCAGCACAGCGGGCGCGCCAACTCGCTTTTCATCGACGGCCACGCGGCGGCGCTCAACAAGGCGGAGCTGAACCGGAGCGCCAACGAAGTGACCTACGTGCTGGATTCCAACGGCATTCCCCTGTAACGGCAAAGGAAACGGATCGCATGAAAACACTGCTCGCACTCCTTTGGCTGCCGGCGGCGGCAGCGGCGGGAATTCTTGAACTCACGCCGGGCGGCTCCCTGAAAATCGACGGCACGGCAACACTCGGACTGGCCCACTACACCGCGAAAAACTGGACCAGCCAGACCCGGCACGCCGATTCGTGGAGGCCGGAGCGGGACGGGAACACATTCCGGGGCGGCTGGAAGCTGCGCGGCGAACCAACACCGGTCCGGTGCGAACTGCATATCGAACAACCCGCCCCGGAGCACTGGCACCTGACCTGGAGCCTGAAGGCGGCAAAGCCGGTTGAAACGCAGACGCTCGCCGTGCAGCTGGAGCTGCCGGTCGAGGCGGAACCGCCGGCGGCATTGGCCGGGAAGCCGGTATGGATCGGCGGAAAAAACGCTTCGTTTCCGAAAGAACCGGCGACAGACGGAACGGTTTTCCGGGGGAACGGCACGGAGCTGCGGCTGCCGCTGCGGGACGGACTGCTGACGCTGAAAACAGAACGGGAAACGGAGATCCGGCTGCTGGATTTCCGGGTCTGGAACTCTCCGACCTACGCGGTGCGCTTTTCGCTCCCGTTCGACCGTGCCGGGGCGTTTCAGGAAGCGGAGTTTTCGCTGGAGGCGAAGTTTGAGCCGTGGCGGATCGAACCGGTCGACCTCACCGCGGCCTGCAACATGGGGTTCCGCGACGAAACCGCGGGCGACGGCAGGGGCGGCTGGACCGATCAGGGGCCGGAACACGACCTGCGCGACCTGAAACCGGGGGAGCTGCGGCAGGGGCCGTTCCGCTTCAGCCTCACCGAACACTGCGTGGTGCTGGGCCGGAACTTCCCGAAGCGGGCGACGATCCCGATGGGCGGCAAGACGGTCCGGCGGCTCTATCTGGTCCACGCGGCGGCGTGGCCGCCGCCGGCCGGAACCGAACTCGGCCGGATTCACTGCCGTTTCACCGACGGCGGTTCGGCGGAGATTCCGGTAACCGCCGGAACCGATGTGGACAACTGGTGGAACGGTTCGACGCTCGCGAATGCGCCGGTGATCTGGTCGTCAGAGCGGGCGGGCTGGTTCGCCCGGCTCGGCATGGCCGCCTTCGCGATACCGGCGCGGCCGCTGCAATCGGTCGGTTTTACCGTCACCGGCCAGGGGATGTGGATGATCGCGGCGGCAAGCGTGTCACCGGATGAAATCCCGCTGACCCGGTATGAAAACGAGATCGTCCGGCCGGGAGCAGACTGGCGGCCGTTCCCGGTCGATCCTGAAGTACAGGCCGGTTCGGCGCTGGACTTCTCCTTTCTGCTGGAGCCGCCCGACAGCAAACCGGAGCGGGTGGTGGCGCACGGCGGGGAGCTGCGGCTGGAAAAGTCGGGCCGTCCGATCCGGTTCTACGGCACCAACCTCGGCTATACCGCGAATTACATGAGCCATCAGGAGGCCGACCGCCTGTCGGAACGGTTCCGGCGCATCGGCTACAACGCGGTCCGCCTCCATCTCTTCGACCGCGACCTGGTCAAACGGGGGGCGGGAAGCTCGACAAAACTCGACCCGGAGCAGCTCGACAAGCTCGACTACTTCGTATATGCGCTGCAAAGGCGGGGCATCCGGTTCACGATCGACCTTTTTTCGGGGCGGCCGTGGCAGCGCGGGGAGTTCAAGGCGCTGCCGGAATTCACCTCGGACCGCGACTACAAGCTCGGCGTGATCCTGTCCCCGGAAATGCGCGACAACCTGAAAGCCTTCAGCCGCGCGCTGCTCGGCCACCGCAACCCGTACACCGGCAGCCGCTGGGCGCAGGAGCCGTCGCTGCTGCTGGTCAATCTGGTCAACGAAAACACCCCGCTCCACCAGATACGGATGATCTCCGGGCCGCTGCGCGAAGCGTTCGACCGGAAGTTCGACGCGTGGCGGCGGGAACACCCCGGCAGCCCGGATCGGGAGCGGGAGTACCGGCGGTTCCTCGGAGAACTCTACCGGGAGTTCTACAACGATATGAAAACCTTCCTGCGCAAGCTGGGCGTCACGGCACCGCTGACCGACCAGAACTATATCGCCTCGCCGAACGCCGCCGCCGACCGGGCGCTTCTCGACGTGGTCGACCTGCATCTCTACGGGGATCACCCGGAATATCCGGGCCGTCCTTGGCAGCCTCCGGCGAGGTTCGGCAATCGGAGCCAGCTCGCCAGGAGGCTGAAGGCGCCGCTCGAGCTCGCTCCGGCGCGATTATTCGGCAAGCCGTTCATGGTTACGGAGTTCGACATCTGCTACCCGAATGAGTTCCGATCGGAGGGAGCGGTGCTGTTCGGCGCATTCGCGGCGCAGCAGGGATGGAGCGGGCTGTTCCGGTTCGACTACGCCGGGCACCACCGCGGCCTTTTCGGCAAGCCGGATCTGCGCTGCTTCGAAACCGCTCACGATCCGGTGCGGATGCTCAGCGAACGGATCGGGCTGGCCGCGTTCCTGCGAGGCGACGTCGCCACGGCCCGCGAAAAGTTTGAAATCGCGGTAGCTCCCGACTGCATGGGAAGCTACCTTCCGACCTATCCCGACGAGTACGAACAGCTTGCGCTGCACGGCCGAGTCGGCACGGTCCTCGCGGACGCCAACGCCGGCCCTGCGGCTCCGGGGACAACCCGGCCCGGCGAACTGGCGGCCGACTATGCCGCCGGAACTTTCCGGATGGTCACGCCGCGCAGCGAAGCGGCGGTGCTGCCCGAAAAGCAGGCGCTGGCCGGAGCCGTATTGCGAGTCCGCGCGGAGCGGAGTTTCGCGACCGTGGCCGCGATCGCGCTCGACGACCGGCCGCTCGCCGAATCGGACCGCATTTTGCTGCTGCACCTGACCGACAACCGGCTGGAGGGCATGGAGTTCAAGAGCGGCCACGGCCTGACAATCTACCGGGACGGCTCCGGGCGGATGCTCGGCCGTAAGGGGACCGCCTCTTTCGCGCTGGCGCTGCCGGAAAAAACGTGGAAGCTCCATGCGCTCGACTGCTCCGGCCGGAGGCTCGCCGAAATCCCGTTCCGCCGGGAGCAGGGCGAACTGCGCTTCACCGCCGACACCTTTCAGGTGCCGGATCAGGTGGTGTTCGCCTACGAGCTGACCGCTCAGCGGCGCAGGAACTCCGCGAGGCCGGTCACGCGGTAGTGCTCCTCCTTCAGGTACTTCATCTGCATTTTGAACTCCGCGAAGGCGGTGCTGCAGTGAAGCGCCGCATCCGGAATCCCGTGGTAGATCAGCACGATCACCCTGCCCTCCTGCCCGGCGGCGACCGCCTCCCGGAAGATGCCGGGATACTTGTTCGCGACCGGGAAGGCCGGAATCCGCATCACGGAGTCCATTTCCGGGTCGTAGCCGCGATGCTCGTTGGTCCGGGCGGCCAGATAGCCGCGCCCCCGCAGGATCGCGGCGGCCCGTTCGCAGAAAGGGCCGCCCGGATAGGCGAACGTGACCGGCTTCGGCAGCCCGGCGGCGGCGAACATCCGCTCCATCCCGTCGATCTCCCGCTCGATTTCCGCGTCGTCCAGCGTCGAAAAATCCGGGTGGTTCACCGAATGGTTCCCCAGCTCGAAACCGGCCCCGGCCAGCTGCCGCAGTTCCGCCGCCGTCATCAGCGGCCGTTCTTCCGCCTCAGGACGGTTTTCCTCAAACCGGTTGATGTAGAAAGTCGCTCCGAAGCCGTACTCCTTCAGCAGCGCGACCGCTTCCAGCTGGGAAGCGACCCGGTCGTCAAACGTCAGAATCACCTGTTTCATGGTTTCCGTTCCTCCCTGCTCAAACCCAATTCTCCGAAATGCAGCGCAAAACCGCACACTTGCGTCAGTTCACGGCTCAAAACCCCGCAGTCCAGCCGGTCCGGCGTGATCCCGGCCGCGACCGACAGCGCGGCGGCGACTCCGGCCGCCTCCCCGGTCATCGCGGCGGCGGGAATCACCCGCGTCACCTCCCACGCGTCGCCCCGGCTGCTGGAACAGCGCCCCGCCGCCAGCACTCCTTTCAACCCCTTCGGCAGCAGTGTACGGTACGGAATTTCCCACACAAAGCCGGGCTTGCGCCAGTCGGCGGCCAAGCCGACCGAATCGGGAAAAGCGGTCCACTCCATGCCCGGCTCCAGCGTAAATTCCCCGGTCACGCAGCGGGTGTGGCGCAATTCCGCCATCGCCGGAAGCATCAGCGGGAACAGGCTCCGCCGGTCGAATTTGCCGGAAGCGTACTCCCGCTCCAGCCGCTCCCGGTAGCGTTTCCGCCCCGCCAACACCGCCTCGCTGACGGTCCGGCCGCTGATTCCGGGCGGAACCGTCTCCAGGTCGGTGCTGCATCCCACAATCGCCATCGAACAGTTCGGAGCCAGCCCGACCGCCCCCTCCCGGTATTCCAGCGTCCAGTTGGCAAGCGCATTCGGGGCCTCGATGCACCCGTGCCCCGCAAACGCCGCCAGGTCCGCGTCGCCGGTCGCATCGACGAAACACGCCGCGCGCAGCTCGCCGCAGCCGCTCTTATTCGCGACGGAAACCGCGCTCAGCCGCCCGTCTTCGACCGTCGCGCCGGCCACCACGGTGTCGAGCCACAGCTCCACCCCGGCCTCCTCCAGCATTTTATCGAGGCTCAGCACGAAAGAGGCGGGCGAAAAGATCACCCGGTAGCGGCGCGCCTCGGCCGCGTTGCGTTCCCGCCGCCAGCCCGGGGGGATTTCGCCGGGACCGTATTCCAGACTGCGCTTAAGCATCTCCTCGGAGATGCCGAAGGTCACCTGCGTGCCGTTGCCGTCGCAGAGCGGCAGATAAATATAGATCAGCCCGGAGGTCGCCAGCCCCCCGAACCAGACCGTCTTTTCGACCAGCGCGGTCCGCAGCCCCCGCCGCGCCCCCGCCAACGCCGCCGCGACTCCGGCGACTCCGCCGCCGGCCACCACCAGATCATACCGAGACTGAAACATGCTTTCCATACCCTCCCCGGAGTTTGATTTTTCTACATCCTGACCACATAATTGCCGTTGTGCGCAGCGGCGATCTCCCTGAGCAGCGAAGAATCCAGGCCGATCGCAAAGCAGTGCACCGTCACATTCTTCGGCAGGCGGGTCAAAAGCCGCTTAAGCTCCTCTGCGGAGCAGTCGCTCGGGTCGCCGTCCGACAGGAAATAAACCGTGTCCAGCTGCCCGTGCTTCGTCAGCTCCAGAATCTTCCGCCACGCCATCAGCATATTGGTGCTGCCGCCCGCGCCGAGCGCCCCCACGAACCGGTTCAGGCGTTCAACGGCAGAGCGGTCCCGGAAACCGCACGGCTCCAGGTCGGGAAACAGCTGCAAGCCCGACGAGAACGCCCAGACCCGGAAATTCCCGGCCTCTTTCGGCGCGCCGATCCGGTTCGCCGAAGCGACGGCGCTGCCGACCGCCCGGCGCAGTTCGCGCTTCATCACGTCGAGCCGGCTGCCGCCCTCCGGCGTAACCGCCCCCATCGAGCCGGAAACGTCGACCAGGAAAACCACCCGCTTTTCCGCCCGGACCTCCACTCCGTAGAAGCCTCCGGCGCCGTTCCCCGGTTTGCCCGGCGCCGCTTTCGGCGGAGGAACCGGCTCCTCCGCCGCTCCCGACCAGACCGGGACTCCGGCGGCCGGGAGCATCCACAGCAGCGGCAGCGCCGCCGTCACAAGCCATTTCCAATTTCTCAAGGTTTCGCCTCCATTCTGGTGGTGGAAGAGTTCAGTACGCTCACAATATGTTCATCGACCGTCAAAGTATACCGGTAATCGGCGAACCGTCCGTCCTTCCCTTCGATCCGGAAAAATCCCGCGACTTCGTAGCCCTTTTCCGCCTTGCGGATCGACGTGCCCGGCGCTCCGAAAGCCGGGAAACGGATTTTCCCGCCGTCCGCCACCGCATTGCCCAGATACAGACAGGCCAGCCGGTAAACCCGTTCCTCAGTGTCGGTCGCCGGGCGGTCGCTCTCCCACTGCAGCGCCGGAGCCGAAGCGGCGGCGGGAGCAGTGGAAGCAGCCGCAGGCGAAGCGATTTCGGGAATGGCGGAAGCCTCCCCGCCACTCCCCGTACCCCGTTCCGCCGCACCGGTCGCGGCGGCCCCGTCTCCGTCACCGCTGCCGGAACCGGCCGCAGCTCTCTCCTGACCCGCGCCGGAACCCGTTCCCGCGGCTCCGCCGCCCGTGCCGGAACCGCCCTCCCCCGCACCGGACAACGCCGGGCGGACAAACAGCGCCAATACCGCGACCGCCAGCAGAATCAGCAGATACGGCCGCAGCCAGTGCCGGTCCGGCTCCCGTTCCTGCGCCACGTCGAGTTCGGGATCGCGTTCATCGTCAATATTCATGGGTCGCCTGTGTGGTTATATGATACTCGAAACGGTCTCCGGCGAGGGCGGGGCCCCAGCCGTGCATGACCTTTTCATGCTTCAACTGTTCGCGCACCGTGAAAAACTCCTCTGCACTGTCCGGGTCCACCCAGAATTCCGGCACCCGGTTTCCCGGGACCGCGTCCAGAATCCGCCGCAGTTCCGGCGAAATCTTCCCGTCCGCCAGCGCCGGGACGCCCGCGCCCGGCTTCAACGTACAGCTCACCACCGTGCCGGAAACGGTGAATTCCACATCCGGCTCCGGCACGTCCCTGCCGTCCCGCTTCCCCGGCCCGACCCGCCATACCCGGCCGTTGCGCACCACCAGGAACCACGGAATTCTGCTGCTCTGCCGCAACACCTTGAAGTGCAGCGTCCCGGCAGGGGAGGAGTCGAGATTCGCCCGGATGATTTCCAGCTTCTGTTCCAACTCCCGCCGCGCGGCTTCGGCGGCGTTCCGCTTCGCCTCTAGTCCGTCCATCTCCGGCCGCAGCTTCGCGAGCGCCTCCCGCCGCACGGCGGCATCGGCCCGCAATACCGCACTCTTCGCCTCCTGCGCCAGCTTCCGGTCCGTCAGGCGGCGCACTTGCGCCTCCTGCGCCGCCAGCATCTCCAGCTCCTCGCGCATCGGCCCGGCGGCGAGCAGTCCGGCCAGCTCGCGGCGCTGCTCCACGGATTCACGGCTCTCCGCCGCCTCGCGCTCCAACCGCGCCAACTCCTGCTGCAGCTGCTCCAACTTCCGCGGCGCATTCTCCTCCAGCGCCCGCGACGCCGAACGCACCATCGAAATCACCACGACCAGCGAGATCGCGATGAACATCACCCCGCCGAAGGTATTGCACATCGTATCGAGCAAGAGTTCCAGGCTTGAAGCATCCTCCCGGCGGCGTCTCATCGCGCTTCCTCCCCGAAAATGGTGCTTTCATCCGACGGCATCACCTCCAGCCCGCGCCGGAATCCCGCCGCCTGAAGCTGCGAAGCCGTCACCTCCGCATACCGGAACGCGGCGGGCTTGACCAGCACGCAGAAGTAGACCCGCGAAGCGTCGAGCGTGCGCGCCCAGCTCATAAACGCCTCCACCGATTCAAAATAGGTCAGCGCACCGGGGCGGCGGAAATCATGCACGGTTTTATCCGCCAGTGCCAGCGCCCGGATTCCGTCGGGGCCGCACTCTGCCAGCACCGGGTCCATCCCGAAATCCCCGTCCACCGTATACGGCACCAGCCGGCGGCGGCGCAGTTCCCGGTTTTCCGCCTGTTCCAGCTCTCCGCGCAGCTCCGTTTCCCGCTGTCCCGCCGCCTTCAGCTGAAGCCGAAGTTCCTCCCGGCGTTTCTCCGCCGCCTCCAGATCGCGCCGGAGTCCGGCCAGTTCCGTTTCCAGCTTCTTCGCCTCCGATTCATTTTGCGCCGCTTCGGCGGAGAGTTCCCGCACCTGCCGTTGCAGTTCCTCGCGCCGCTGCTGCAGCAGACGCGGATCGTTCCGGCGGTACTCCCCGATTTTCCGGAGCAGCTCGCGGTCGGCGGCACGGTTCAGGTCCAGCTGCCTGCGCAACTCCTCCACTCGCGCCGCCGCCTCTTTGAGCTTTTCATGCGGTTCCCGGCCCGCCGCCTCCGGCTCCGCTTCCAGGATGAACAACAGCAACAGCAGCACAACCAGAAACATGATCCCGGTGATCGAGGTGATGATGTCCTGAAACGAAAACAGCGAAACCGCCGGAGTATGATCCTGTTTCGGCATGGCCGCCCTTCTTTTACGCTTCCGGTTCGATCAGATTCACATTCTTCATCTTCGCGATCAGGTTGCGGTGGCAGTAGTCCGCGCAGTCGTCCAGAAACAGCTCCTCCTTGTTCTGCACGAACGTCATCACCAGCTGCACGAACAGCGCCGCCACCAGCGCGATCAGCGTGGTTTCAAAGGCGACCGCCAGACCGCCGGTCACGCCGCCCAGCGACGACTTCAACTGTTCGATATCGGCCCCCTGCGCGACCACCGTGCCGAAGCCGCCGACCGCGGTGGAAAGCCCGATCACCGTGCCGATGAAGCCCAGCACCGGAATCGCCCAGATGAATCCTTTCAGCACCGTGTACGAGCTTGCCAGATAGTTGTCGTCGTTCGCCGCCTGATTGTTCAGGCATTCGGCCACCGCCGAAATATTCCCGAGATTTTTCAGGTTCGACAATGCCCGCTCGATCCGGTCGAACAGCACGAAACGGCGCGGGGAGTCGACCTTCTCATACATCCGGTCCAGAATCTCCCGCGCGGTCCGGGGCGACAGCACGAAATTCGGATCGTCCGGCAGGATTTTCACCTCCAGCGCCCGCCGCTGCACCTGCAGCTTCTTCCACTTCACGAATACGATCGCCAGCGCCCAGCCGGTCAGGAAGACCGTGTAATAGGGGATCGTCGAACGATGCTCCGCGCCGCCGTGGAAAAACATGTCGATCAACTGGATTCCCCTCCCCCGGAACGGCAGCAGCGCCGCATAGAACAGCGCCGAAAGCGCCGCGCCGATGATGCAGGTGAACACGTAGTTCACACCGGTGAATTTCCTGCTCTGGAAGCCGCAGACCCGTTCGATGTCGCTGTGGTCCCACGATAATTTCCGTTCTTCCGCCATAGTGTCCTTTCCCGTCCCTTCAGGGAACCTTATCCCAACCACCGCCGCCATGCCGCCCAGGCCGCGACGGCCAGCGTGCCGATCACCACCGCCGACAGCCAGATCGCGTGGCGCGGGCGCACGTCCGCAAACCGGGTCAACCCGATCCGCAGCGCCGCCGCCCCGTTCGCGAAGCTGAAACTCCAGACGAATAAATTAAAGCAGATCAGGCACTTCCACTCCACCGTCCACGCCGCCGTCGCCAATGTAATCACGGCCGCGGCGCTGAAATTCAGCAGAACGGCCCCGGAGGTCAGCCAGTCGAAATGCCACGCTCCCTCGTTTCCGTCCCGCCCGGCCACAATCCGGCACACCGCCGTTTCCGCCCACAGTCCGGCACCCAGCAGCAGCGTGAACAGCCCGCCCGCGACGACCGTTGCGCCGCCCTCCCAGAAGCGGTAACTCCGCCCGAACGCCGCGATGGCGGCCATAATCATCGCCATCGAACCGAGCCATGCGGTCACGCCGCTCCAGACGGTCCCGGAGACGCCGTAACGCTCCGGGATTTTCAGGAGATTGTCCGTGGTGTTCCAGATCAGCGACAGCGCATCGCCGACCAGCCGACGGGCCGAAGGCGCTTCCGCCGGGTCAATCTCCGGCGGCTCCCACTCCTCCTCCGGTTCGACCGGAAGAACCGGAGAAACCGCCGCCGGTGCGGCGACCGGAGGGATTGCCGCTTCCGCCTGCGCCTCCGGTTCCGGCATCCGGATTTCCGGCTCCGCAAAGAGCGGCGGCTCCGCGGCGGACTCCGGCTTCAGCCACGGCACCTCCGCAACGCGCCGCCACTCCCGCTTGTCGCGGGAAATTTCATCCTCCGCACCGATCCGGCCGTGCCGCGCTCCGGCCAGCAGGCGGGCCGCTTCAAACGGCCCGGTGATCCGCCCCGCCTTCCTCAGGTAAAAATACCGTTCACTCATCTTCCCGCCCCCGCCGGTTCAGCGGCCACGACTGCGGCCACATATCGATGCGGCTTCCCCGTTCCGCCGCCTCCTTCCGAAACGCCGCGGCCAGCTCCCCGGTGGAACGCCAGTCCACCGGCGCAAACAGCACCTGCCCCGGGAAACAGTACCGCCGGAACTCCTCCGGGATCCGGCCGCCCGCCGCCGAATCCGGCAGGCACAGAATCCGGAATTTGTCCTTTCCCACGGAATCGACCACCCACAGCTCCCGGAACCGGACGGGAGCGAACAAACGCAGCGTCAACTCGCCGCCGGCCTTCTCCTCCACCGTTCCGACCGCCTGAAATTTGCGCAGCAGCGCGGTCTTCCAGAGCTTCCGGTACAGCCGGACTTCATCGAAGAGCCGGGTCACATCCAGCGCCGCCAGGGCGGCCTCCATCTCCCGGACCTCGTCCGGGTGGTCGACCAGTTCGCGGGGATTGCGCCAGTTCCAGTTCCGCCCGGCGTTGCTCCGGTCGAGCCGGTACAGGATATCGGTCAGCTGCACGTCGTAAAAGAAGGAGAAAGCGCGCAGCAGTTCCAGCAGCCGCTTCACCGCCACCACCTTCATATAAGGATTCATCTCCCGGTTCTCCACGGCGGACCGGATCAGGCTGCCGGTTTCACGCTCCATCTCTTCAAGCGTTTTCGCATCCCGCAGCCGGGCCGCCGCCCGGGCCAGAAACCGGTAATGCGCCGCTTTCTGAAAGACCGGCTGTTTCATATCCACGCCGCGCAGTTCGACGAACTCCTTCGGGAACGCCAGCTTCTCCAGCGCCGTCTGGGACGACGGCTGAAAGCGGTAGGCGCTGCGGCCTCCCTCCGAACCGTCGGTACGCCACAGCTGAAGGTAGAACGGGATCCCCTCCTGCCCGGAGTGCAGCGACACCGCCAGCTCCATCGACTTGGCCACGCCGGTGCTGCTGAACAGCACCTTCGGCTCCGTCACCGAATAGAACCGGTACTCCCCTCCCGCCGCATCCGCCAGGATCAATTCATACAGATCGCTGTCGGCGATCACCTCGCGCTCCAGTTTGTCCAGTTTCTCCTTCACCGCCGCCACCGGGTCCCGGTAGGCGATGCCGGGCGGAGCGAATTTTGCCAGGTCGAGTGCGACCGGCAGTGCGGCCTCTCCCGCCGGAATCGCGGCGAGCCGTTCCTTCAGCTTCTCCGGCGACTCCAGAATCCCGGCCTCGACCGGCTGCTCCAGCATCGAACGCCACAGCCCGAGCAGCCCCGCCGCCCGCTTCCGGTTCGCATCCGCCAGCGAAGGCGCCTCCACCGCCAGCGTCTCCAATGCCCCCGCATAGCTCCAGAAATCCGCCGGAACGGTCAGGCGCTGCCGGATGCTCCGCAACTTGGCGGTCGTCCGCAGTGCGCCGTCCGCACGGCCGACCGCGATATTCACCAGCTCCTGCTGTTGTTGCTTCAGGTTGCCGGCAACTCCGGAAGCATTGCGCAGCAGGGCGCTAAACTCTTCCCCGGCGGCCCGCACCGCCTGTTCCAACTGCTCCAGAGAACTGCCTTCGCGGGGAATCTCCGCGGAAATCCGCTCCAGGTCCCGCCGGATTCTTTCCGATGCGGCGCGGAACTCCCGGGTCCGCCGTTCCCGGTTCTCTTCCAGCAGCTTCCGCCGCTTCCGGTCGGCGGCGTCAAACCGGTCGAGCAGCGGCTGGGCACGTCCCGCCGCCATGCTTCCGAGCTTGCGGAACAGCTCCGCCGCTTCGGGATTCTCCACGCGCTCCGGCGTCAGCGCCTCCTCCGCCCGCTCCAGCAGCCGGGCGAAGCCGGCATCGGCGGCGGCGAACTCATCGGCCAGCTTTCCCGCCCTCGCCCGGAGCGCCAGAAGTTCCGGGCGTTCCGCCAGCGCCGGGGAGTCACGCCGGACCCGGTCGTACACGGCGAGAGCTCCGACGGCGTTCTTTTCGGCCAGCAGCTCCTCCATCTGCCGCCCGGCCTCCCGGCTTTCACGCTCATTCTGCACCAGCCGGACCGCCACCGCAACCAGCAGCACCAGAAGCAGCGCCCCGCCGATCCCGTAGATACACTTGCGGATATGGCGGCGGCGCTCCGCGAGCAGGCAACTCTCCCGGTAACGCTCCACGCGCTCCACCAGCCGGGAGGAAACCGGCAGATCCAGCGCCATCAGCATATTGAACGAACTCTCCACCGACCGGAGACCGGCCTCGTTGTCCAGCTCATCGGTCAACTGCACTTCCAGCTCGGAAAATCTCCGCTCCCGTTCCTGCCGCTCCCGGCACTCCTCCAGCCACTTCCGGGCGTCCTCAACCTGCCGCAAGCCGTTCTGCGCCGGTTGGAATCCCGGTTCGGAGCAGAGAATCCGCCACTCCTCAAGCTTCCGTTCAAGGGCATTCCGGTCCATCGCGCTGTAGGCGGAAGCGATCCCGTCCAGAAGCGTCTCCTCGCGCCGGTGCAGCTCTTTTTGCTGAAGTTCCGCCAGAGCGGCGGCCAATTCCGCCAGCGGTCCACGCTCCGGCTGCGTCAGCAGCTCCGGGGAGACCAGCTCGGAGTAAATCCGCTGCAGCTCCGCGACGTCACCATGCTCCGCCGCCAGTTTTCCGTCGCGCAGCAGTTCCGCGAACCGGCTGCGCTCCACCTCGGCCAGATTCTCCTTCCAGACCCGGCTTCCCGCCGGATCGGCCGCGACCAGCTGCCGGAGCACCCGGATTTTCTCCGCGCTGCCGCCGTCGCGCGCAACCAGGCGCCAGCGGCGCACCAGCGCATTCAGGTCCGCCGCCAACGCGACGCCCGCCGCCAGCTTCTCCACGGTGGCGCGGTCGATCGGCGGCGGCGACGGCCAATCATACAGCCGGCAGAATTCGCACCACTCGGCGCAGCGCGGGAAATCCAGCATCCCGGCGCGCTCCGTCAGCGAAGGCGACAGCCTCCGGTTCAGCCGTTCCGCTTCGGAGAGCAATCCGGCGTCGATCAGTTTCCGGCATTCGCCCAGCCGGGCGTTCACCTCAACGCACGCGGCCCGGTACACCTCGGCGACACTCCGCATCGCCGGAGTGCTGCTCTGGTCGGCGGCATCCAGAAAGCGGCCGATCGCATCCAGACTCTCCTGAATTTTGCTCATTTTTTTCCTTCGGCGTCTTTGGCCATCCGGTGAGTTACCGGGACTTTGGCGGCGAATGCGGCGCGGCGGCCCGCGTCATTCACGATTTTCCGCTCCGCCTCCAGCTCGGAATCGAAAAAGTGCTCCGCGACCGGAGAAATCCGCGCCAGCTCCGCACGCAGGTCTTTCACCAGCTTCTGCAGATTGGACTTCTCCCGGTCAAGCACCGACTGCTGTTTCCGGATATCGGAGTGGAGTTTCCGCAGCCGGGCGCAGTGGCTTTCCAGCGTATCCAGCCGCTCCAGCAGTTTTGCGGAGGCCTCCGCGTAATAGTCGCGCCGCTCCACCGGCCGGGCGTTCTTGCCCTTTCTGGCGCACTGGGCGTGGAAGTCGCGCATCGCCGAAGTAAGTTCGTTGCGCCACTGCACCGCGCGTTCCGGTTCCGCGGCCGCGGCCTGAAACACCAGCGCACTCATCTCCCCGGCCACCGCCATGATCTCTTTCGGGTCCCAGACGGCCTGTCCGAGCAGGTCGTCGAGCTTGCTCTCCTGCAGCGCCCACCAGCCCTGCGAAACCGAACCGCCGCCGATTTCCGCTAGCTCCGAGCGCAGCTTTTCCAGCTCGCGTTTCACTTCGTCCAGTTTGCCCATGCGCCAGTTCCATTCGCCGCATAAAGCGGAAAGCGTGCTGCGCGAAAGCTCCGCCGGCGGCAGGCTGCCGACCCGAACCTCCAGAAACGGCGCGAACTTCCTTTCATCGGCCGAAGGCTCGAAACCCAGCTGCCACTTATCCCCGACCTGCAGCGTCCCCTTGCCGGTCAGCTCCGCATAGCCGGGCTGAAAGCGCGCCTCCCAGACCACATCCTCGCCCGGAGCCAGAAAATGAATCCGCAGGATGTTGCCCAATCCCGGCGTCGTCCCCGTAACCCGCATCGGCAATGCGAGTTCAAGCGCTCCCGCTTTCCCCAGGCGCAAAATCAATTCACTCTCCGGCCGGTCGCCTTCCGGCAGGTAAACGGCGGCGACCTCCGGGCTTTTCCGGACCATCCGGGCCGGAAGCAGCCGCACCATGCGGCCGTCCGCCGAATCCGCGACGAACTGTTTCCAGTCCAGCACTCCGGGCCGGATTTTGCCGACCGTCTCCAGCTCGACCCGCAACCGTTCGGCGCGGGCCACCGCCGCGGGCAGCCGGATGAAACCGCGCCCTTCCATCCAGTCGCGGTACAGCGCGAAACTCTCCGCGGGCGTCAGCCGCCTCAGGCGCGGTTCCGGCTTTTTCTCGACCGGAGGCGGAGCGATTTCCGCCACCGGCTCCGGCGGCGGAGGCGGCGGCACCGGTTCCGGCACGGGAACCGGCGGAAGGACAGCCTCCTTTTCCGCCGGAACGACCGGCGACTCGGAAACCTCCGGCGATTCGGAAGCCGCCGGAGGAACAACCGGAGCCGCCGGCTCCGTAACACGCACCACCACCGGCGGAGCTTCCGCCCCGCCGGAAGCGGGCTTCATCTGTTTCATCAGCCAGTAACCGCCCGCCGCCAGTAGCACCGGAACGGCGATGATTCCGGTCAGGAAAACCAGCTTTCTCCCGGTGTTTCCGGGCGGCGCGGGTTCTTCCGCCGCAGGTTCGGCAGGCGGGGGAGACGCCGGAGCTTCCGGCAGCACGATCGGCACCGGCGTCCGGTCCGACACCCGGTAAAACTCCTCCTCCGGCACCGGCCGCTTCCCGCCGGTCAGCGGCACGAACTCCACCTGCGGCGGCAACTTCGGCATTCCGGCGCTCCACTCCAGCGGCACAATGCCGGTGCGGGCGGCGTCCACCAGCGGCGACCGCTCCCGGTTCTCCGGAATCGTTTCCAACACCCCCAGCCGGATCACCTCCTGCGGGCGCAGCCGCCGGATCGTGTCCAGAGCCGGAGAACCGGCCGGACAACAGCGCAGGAAACACTCGCCGCCGCTCGGAGCCTGCACGAAATAGGTGCTGAACGTGAAATCGTCCAGCCGCTCCGGCGGCAGCAGCCGGGCCACCTCCGCGATCAGCTCAAGCAGTTCCTCCGCCGGAACCTCGGCGGAAAATTCCAGATAGCAGTTCCGCATCGAACCGTCGAGAAATCCCTCCGCCACCACCCCGGCCCAGCCGGGATCGCCGGTCAGCCGCTTCCACGCGTCGGCGATGCCGAGCGGGTTCGCGACGCTGCGCGGACGGCGCGGCGCGAGCAGTTTCGGCTCCTCGTTCCAGCCGGAACGGAAGTTCGTGCTTTCCAGACAGACCGCGACCGCCCCGCCGGGTACCGCGTCCAGCTCCTCGCGGTCCTCGAAAATCAGATGGTGCGCAATCCGGTTGGAACGGCCGGAATAGTCGACCCCGGCAAACCCGATCCGGCTCACCACCCGCAGCGTCCGGCTGCCGTAGCCGCACTTGCGATAGGCGAAACAGACCGGATTGAGCTTCGCCTCCGGCGTATGCGCCGCATAGAGCGGCTGATAAGAGCTCAGGTTCTCAATCGGTGCGATCAGATTGGAAGGAATTCCCTCCGTCCAGGCAACCGAACAGAAGCCGGACCGGTTCGCGATCAACCCCTGCTTCGCCGAAGTGTGAATCAGTTCAAACATAACCCCATGATCCTTCCTTGTCCCCCACGGACTTCAACTCCACAAATCCCCCGCCGCGGTTCCCCGCGTTCCGGCATGCGTCCCGCGTTCCGGCGGCATCGCATACCGTTTTTTGCCTATCTCAAGCACGGCTCCCAGATAATTGGACGGCAGCAGAACCCGCTTCCCCGAAACCGGATGGCGGAACATGATCGAATCCCCGCTGACGCGGCAGTCGAATCCCGGCACGCAGCCGCTCCGCTCCGGCAGGGTCCCCCCGATCAGCCCCAGTTCGTACAGCAGAATCAGGAAAGGCTCCTCCACCCAGATCGGATGCAGCTCCTCCGGCACGATGCCGATATACCCGTTCGCGTCGCGGCGGGCAAGGCACCCGAAGTTGCTGACCGGGACGAACCAGACCCGCCGGAAAAACGCCTCGGCGGAGCTGACCACCGCCGGCGCGTACTCCAGCATCAGCTCCCGCAGCGCGAAAGAAACCTGCTGGAGTATGCCGACGTCCAGCTTCCCGTCGGAACAGTCGGCGCTTTCGACCACGGTTTTCAGCTTCTCCGGCTCCGGCGCGAAGTGCCCGCGCCACGCGTCGTACTTCGCCACCGCGATCACCAGCGGGATATCGGCCTTTTCCGATGCGGCCATGTTCCGGTGGCGGCGGATCCGGTTGATCATCTCCGCCAGCAGCACCGCCTGGTCCGAAACCTTCGCGGCGTCGGCCATCTGCGGGTCCTGCCGGTTGCAGAGCTGCCGCATCGCCGCGTCGTTGGTCGGGTCGAACAGAAAGATGATGCCGCGCGAACCGGCCAGATGGCGCGTCGCCGGATTGATCAACACATCCGTGCCGGGCTGGAAATGCTCCCCGGCGTTGTCATAGAAAATCACATTGCAGTTTTCCATGCGCTTCCCGGCTGAAGCGATCGGTTTCAGCTCGAAAATAAACGGCTTGGGCAGGTCGGTCGCCACCCCGTCCAGCAGCACCTGATCGGAAAAATCGCGGCCGGTCTGCTGCGTTTTGGGCAGCACCGCGACCGCCTTGCGGTCCACCGCCATGAAGATGGTCCTCTCGTATCCGTCGAGAATCGCATTCAGCAGCGGATCGACATCCAGAAACGAACAGGAGAACAGCTCGCTCAACGTGCGGCGCAGCGAATGCACCAGCGCCGTCAGGTAGTAGGACTTCCCGCTGGACGGAGCGCCGACGATCGAAAAACCGCACGAAGGCAGGTCCGCCACCGTCGACGGAATCCTCAGGTGACAGCGCGGGCAGGCCATATCGGTACACGGAATGCCGTGATTGTCCAGCGGCTGCCCGGCGGCGTTGAACTTCGCCGGCAGGAACCGCAGCTGCTCCATGTCGCCCGCGACCGGGTCCCCGAGCAGCGCCGGATGGCAGGAGATATAAAGCATCCGGTCGGCCGGAAAACTTTTCCAGCAGTGCGGGCAGGTGATCTCCCCGTCGGGAATCTCGTCGGCCAACTCCGCGTCGAACCGCCCCGCCGGCAGCACCGGTTCATCCGGCACCTGAAAGACCGTGCCGCAGGAGCCGCAGGTCAGCCGGCGCCCCCGGTATCCTTCCCCCTCGTAGTGCAGCGAACAATCCGGGCAGGCAAACCTCAGCCGCCCGTCGTTTTCGCCGAGTATCGCCGCGAACGGCAGCGATTCGCCCGTTTCCCGGGACGGCGCGGTCCGGTGCAGCTCCGGGAAATCCGCCAGCGTCGCCCACGCCCCATCCTCCCGGCGGACGGCGGACGCCGCGTTCAACCGGCCGGAAGCGACGAATTTGAACAGGATATCCCGCTCGAACGGCCCGACCGACACGCCGTTGTCGTGAATATAATAGACACTCATGGTTTGACATCCTTCGGTTGCGCCCCGGAACCGCTCCCGCTCTCCGCAGGCGGTTTCCGCATGACGACAGTCTGATATTTCCGCAGCGCGGCGTCAAAACGCCCCTCGAACTCCCGCGCCGTATCGTGGTCCCGGACCATGCAGAGCACCTCCAGCATCGCACCGCCCCACGCCTCGAACTGCGTCCACTCCGACAGCCGGTCAGTCAGCAGAAAAGAGCGGTAGCTGCGCCGGATTCCCTGCCGGAGCTGTTCATAACCCGCAGGGACGGCCTCATTCCAGAGACCGCGCGCTCCCGGGAACAGCCTGCCGAACCGTTCCGCCCGCGGATCGCTCACCCGGCGCACCTTTGCGGCTCCCGCCGCCAATCCCGTTTCATTCTCCCGGAGCAGGGTGCGCAGCCGCAAATCCAATTCATCGCGCGGGGTCAGCCGCTCGCCCATCAGGCGGCGCAGCCGGTGTGCGAATAATTCAAACAGAGCCGTCGCCGCGAATACATCCCCGGCTTCCAGCGCTTCCGAAATCAGGCTGTTGCCGTCCCACATCGCGACCGTATCGACAATTTTGCTTTCGCACTCCGAAATCCGGTCGGCGGCCTCCCCGGCGGAAAGCGTCGAGGCGTCCAACTGCCGCGCCGTGGCCAGATAGGCCCCCTGATTCAGCACCCGCACCCTGAGCCGGATCAGGTCGCCGCGCTGATTGAACTGAAATGCGAGATCGTTGAACAGGGCGTCACAGCGGTTCACGAAGTTCCGGTAAAGCGCGATCCGCTTCGAACCGCCGAGCGCTTCACCGAGCTCCGCATACGCTCCGGCGGATTTTTTATCCTCGAAACAGGCGAAAAACAGATATTCGGAAACCGCGAAAACGGAGGCTTTCTCCCCGAACGGAAGCTGTTCCAGCCAGGAGGAGTGAATCCGGAATTGTCCATTCCCGCTCAACAGGCGGCACACCATCACCGAATCCGGCTCCTCCCGCTCCAGCACCAGGAAAGTCCCGGTCGCCAGAGCGCCGTTGCCGAAACGAAGCCGAAGCAGTTGCCCCGCCTCCGCCGCCTGAACCGCCAGACCGGCCAGAAGCACCGCTGCGGCCGCCGCCGGCATATTCCAGCTCCGCCTAATTTTCAGCATCCAGCCCTCCGCCACAAAGCCCCGATATATTCCACCAATATAAATTATCCTCTTCCATTTCCATATTCAAGCAGAAACGCCCGAAATCTTCCGTTTCCCCTGTTTTCTGCGATTATCATCACCCAATCCGGGATTTCGCTGCTGGTCGCAGCGAGCAGGGCGCTTCGCCCCTGCACCCCG